>Ga0182016_10001957_pt1 | contig 24604 bp, 18 predicted proteins | sample 712S2MmetaG_FD_120491 | JGI IMG/M metagenome (GOLD analysis project Ga0182016, IMG submission 120491) | Permafrost microbial communities from Stordalen Mire, Sweden - 712S2M metaG | ecosystem: Environmental > Terrestrial > Soil > Wetlands > Permafrost | place: Sweden: Stordalen | collected...
AGGCGGCCAAGCCGCCTTTCAGGCGGCCAGAGCCGGCTAAAAGCCGGCTGCGGCCAAGATTGGCCGCCCCACAGCGCAGCATAGCCGTAACCAAAAGAGGCGGCCTGAGAGGCCGCCGCAGGCCGAGGGCCTGCCCCACGAAGAATCCGCGCATGCTGCGAAGATTCTGAGCAGTTGTAATACAAGTGAGCTACAGTATGGCGATCACGGCGCTGCTACTGGCTGTCGCGCCACCCTGCGCGACCGTCACCTTGATCTCGTAGGTGCCGCTATCGAGGCCGCCGAGGCCAATCTGGCTCACGACCCTGATTGAGCCGTCGGGGTCGGCCGCGGACAGGCTCGGCCGTGCTTCGACGACCAGCTTCCCGTTATGTGATACTGTTATCCTCACGTTCGGCTTTGCATCGATTCCCGGGCTTGGGTACAGAACGAAGTAGACGCCTTCCGAGGCTGTAGCCGATTTCGGAATCGTCGCGTTCAGCTCAGGAGTAACCTGGCCGCCCGCGAAGTCGAGCGGGTCCAACGCATCGTAGCCGTCGGTATCGGGCTGAACGCTCCGGACGAATACAAGATCGCTCAGTCCGATGTGCCCCGCTGAAGGCACAAACAACGCAATCTTGCGGGTGCTCGCGGTCTGCCCCTCCGGCTCGATCGCCACTGCCTCCATGCGGTACCGGCCCGCGGGAAGAGTGAACGGGAGCGTAACAGCAGTTTGGCCGCGTTCGAATTCCGGACGTTTGCCGCTGGGCGCCTGAAACTGCAGGTCGCGCGAAATCTTGCGCACGATCTGATCCTGCTCATCCTTGACGAAGGCCACAAACGACACATGCATGCGAAAGAGCTTGTTCTTGGGGTCGTCCGTGAAAGAGAGGACGCGGCTGGGAACCGAGAACACGGCCAGGCACTCCGTTTCTTCGCGGGCACTGCGAAAGCGCAGCGCCCCCGCATGAAACTCGAAGGCATGCGGAGCAGGGTCGCTATGCAGCGCCGCCAGCGCGGCGAGTTCGAACGGCGCAACCGGTTCGCCATTCAGCATCGGTAGCGCGAAGTAGCCCTTCCTGCTCTGTATCCCGATTCCCGGCCTTGTGGTGCGGACCTCAATGGTACGGAAGTGACCGTCGTAGTTCGTGGACGCCGGCGCGTACGCCAACTCGTAATGCGACCGAACCTCTTCCATCACGCGGCGCAGAGGCAACCGCATGTCGTTGGAGTTTTCAATGGCAAAACCGCCGGTATCCTCGGCGAGCGAGTGCAGGTTCTCCTGGTAGTTTGTGGCGAGATCGGCCCCGCCCGGCCCGCCCTCTTCCTCGCTGGAGAGCGCGTCATGGATGGTGCGCGCCTCGCTCACCCGGGACACCGTATCCAGCCCGCTGGCGTCCACGGTGTAGAAGGCGATGTTGGCGCGATTCGCGTCGCTGATCAAGGCGCGAAAGCGTTCCGGCTGCTCGGGCGGCAGAATCAGTCCTTCGGAGAAGTAGACGACGGTCTTGCGTCCTGGAAGCTGCGCCTGCCCGCGAATCAACTGGTGCAAGCCATCGATGGATAAGTTGCCCACCTGGCTGGAGAGAATCGCGAGGGTGAGGGATGCCATCTTGCGTTGAAGCGCCGCAGCCGCCGCGTCGGAATGGGACGATGTGCTGATGGCTCCTTTTTCGTCGGCGGAGCCTGGCTGCATGGCGTTGAAGCCGCCGCCGGATGCCAGGCTGTTGAGGATAGCCACCTGGGTCTGCATGTCCTTCATGAACGCCTGGGAAGCCGCGCCCGCCTCGCGATCCACGGCCTGATTTAGCAGGTTGAGGTCGTGCGTGTACTGTTGCAGAAGCGCCAGCCGGTGGTTCAGAGTAAACACTCCGATGTAGGTGTTGGGGCGCAGTTCGCTGCCCAGAAAAGCCTTTGCGGCCAGGGTCGCGCGCCTTCGGCTTTGCGCGCTCATCCCTTCGAAAACCAGCGACACCACGTTGATATCGCGCAGCGGGCTGTAGGTCGACGCGGCGCCGGCGGCTGGCGCGGCCGGACCTGTTTCCTGAGTCTGGTCCTGTCCGCCGCGGTACTGGAAGCTGCGCGCCTTTTGACGGACACCATCCTCCAGGATTTCAACTTCATTCGGGCGCAGATTCGTGACCAATCTGTGGTGCTTGTCGCGGGCGATGAAATCCAGGAGCACTTCCTGGGTGGTCGAACGCAGGACGATCCCGGTGCCGGGCGGGGGCTGGTTCGGCTGAGCGCGCCCGATCAGCGCGAGCAGCGCGACAAGCACAAGCCGGCTAAAAGCCGTCCCCAGAGGGGACCCCGGCCAAGATTGGCCGCCCCACATTGCGGCAAGCCGCAAACGGTTGGAAGAGGCGGCCTGGGAGGCCGCCGCAGGCTGAGAGCCTGCCCCACACTTCGAACAGTAGTACAATTTCCGCCTCACCAAACACGCACCCGGCTGCCCGGCGCCAGAAACAGTTTCTGCGATGGTTGCACCGAAAATGCCGCATACCACGCATCCAGATTTCGAACCGTCTGGGCGCGGTACTGCTCGGGAGCGTGCCCATCGGTGACGATCTCCCGGCGAAGCGCCGCATCGCGCACCTTCGATCTCCAGCTCTGGGCGAAGCTGATGAAGAAACGCCGATCATCCGGTTTGCCATTGAGAGACAGCACGTAAGCATCGTAGGCGACCATCAGCCCCGCCAGGTCGGCGATATTTTCGCTGAGCGTCTGCTGTCCATTCACTGCCAGATCGGGAAACGGCCGGTAGGTATCGAACTGCGCGGCGAGTGCCTGGCCGGCTGCCCGGAAATGGTCGAAATCCGCCTTGGTCCACCAGTTGGCCATGCGCCCTTCGGCATCGAACTGGCTGCCTTGATCGTCGAAGCTGTGGCTGATCTCATGGCCGATGGTCGCGCCCATCGCTCCGTAATTGTGGGCCGCATCGGCATTACCGTCAAAGTAAGGTGGCTGCAGAATCGCCGCAGGGAAATTCAGGGCGTTCTGCAAGGGAAGATTGACCGCGTTCACGGTTTGGGGAGTCATCCACCACTCGCCGCGGTCGACCGCCTGGTGGAGCTTGCCAAGTTGGTGGCGATATTCGAATAATTCGGCGCGCCGCGCGTTGCCCAACGCGTCTCCCTTGACGATTTCAAGACCGGAGTAATCGCGCCAGCGATCGGGATAGCCCACGCCCACCTTCAACGTATCCAGCTTCGCCTTCGCCTTGACCTTGGTTTCGGGCGACATCCATGCAAGCGAGTCGATACGCTTGGCGAACGCCTTCACCAAGTCGCGCGCCATGGCTTCCGCTTTCGCCTTGGTTTCCGCGGGGAAATAGCGTTCCACGTACATCTTGCCGACTGCATCCCCCAGCGCGAGGTTGGTCAAATCGATTCCCCGCTGCCACCGCGGGCGGATTTGCGGGATTCCGCTGAGCGCCTTGCCGTAAAAGTCGAAATGCTCGTCGCCGAACGCTTTGGGAAGAACCGCCGCGGCGCTTTCGATGGCGTGCAGCGCGAGCCAGTCCTTCCACCGATCGAGCGGCTGCTTGGAAACCAGCGTAGCGAGGCCCGTGACCGCTTTGGGGTGCCACACGATGATCACCGGGGGCTCGCTCAATCCGGCGGCTTCGAGCAACGCCGGCCAATCGAGCCCGGGCGCCTTCAACGGCAGGTCCGCCCATTTCCATGGGACCGCGGAGTGCACGTCCTCCGATTCGACGCGCGTGGCGTGTACTCCTGCCATGGCAGTCTCCAGGGCGAATACTCCCGTGGCGCGGAGGGCCGCATCGGTGAAGCCCGCGAGCTGGAACATTCGCTCGATGTGCTCCAGGTATTGCTTCCGCAACTGCGCCATTTGCGGCGACTGCGAAAGATAGTATTCGCGGTCGGGCATCCCGAGACCGCCTTGCAGCAGATAGGGGTACGTATGCGATGGATCTTCGAGGCCCTGAGTGACCCAGATTCCAAACAGATTCCCGGTCTCGAAGTTGGTGCTGTTCAGCGCGTCCACGTCCGCGCGCAGTTGTCCGCCGATGGCGCGCGCCAGCGCATGACCGTCCGCGATGGCCGCGAAGGCGTCCAGTTGCGGTTTGAGCGGCGCGATTCCTTGTCGCTCGATGGCCGCTTCGTCCATGAAGGTGGCGTAGAAATCGCCCACCTTGCCGGCATCCGGGCCGGCCGCGGCACCGGCTTTCGCCGCATCCTGGATCAGGGACAACGTCCGCTGCCGGGTTTCGTCGGTCAGGATGGTGTCGATGCCGTAAGCGGCCTTGTCGGCGGGGATCGGCGTCGATTTGATCCATCCGCCATTGGCGTATGCGTTGAAATCGTCGCCGGGCGCCACAGACTTGTCCATTCCAGCCAGATCGATGTCCGCGCTTTGCGCCGGCTTCTTCGTGCTGCACGCCGAAGCTGCGGCAAGCATCGCGGCGAGCAGCCAGGCGGATTTTTTCGGATGCCTCATTCCCTGAGATTAGCGCACGACGGCATAATGGAGTAGATGATCGATATCTGCCGGTTGCTCGTCCGGATATCGGCAGCCGCCATCTTCGCCGCGCCCGCCGCCGCGCTGGCCACCACCCCCGTCAACGTACCTCTCACCAATCCCGGCTTTGAAAGCCCCTACCTCGCCGTCTCCGGAAACAACGGCACGATCTCCGGGTCGATCGCCAACGGCTGGGCGGACAACTCCGCGTGGTCCAATTCCACGGTCGCATACGCGCAGGAATTCAACAACCCGCACAGCGGCGCATCCTGCCAGAAGATGGCCGTCGCATCCATCGGCAGCGGCGAGGCGCAATTTCAGCAAGGCATGCCCGTTGTGGCGGGGTCTCTCTACACCGCCTCGGTGTGGGTGCGCGGCGATCCCGGAACGCAAGTCATTTTCCGCATTCAGGACGGCTCCGCGCCCTACGAATCCTACCTGGATACTTATGCCGCTCTCACTGCGGACTGGCAGCAGATCACCATTCACGGCTACATCGTCGTCACCACGGGCGCGTATTTCATGATCGCCCTCAGCGCGCCCGGTACGGTCTGGATCGACGACGCCAGCGTGTCATACGTTGCCGGCAGCGCGCCGCCCACGCCAAACCTCGGTCCGATCCCGCCTTCCTTCTTCGGCATCCATGTCGCCAATTTCCTCGAAAGCGTTCTCTCGAATCCTGGCTTCGAGCCGCCCTTCGTTTCCGTCGGGCAAAACAACCCGATCTCGGGCAACGTCGCGATCGGCTGGAACGACAACTCGTCGTGGGCGGATGTCACTGTCGCCTACTCGGAGGACACCACCAACCCGCACGGCGGAGCCGCGGCGCAGATGGTCGACGTGCAGGCCGTCATCAGCGGCGCGGTGCAGTTGGTCGAGCCCATCACGGTGATTCCGGGCGCGACCTACACGTTCTCCGTCTGGCTGCGAGGCCAGCCTGGGATGACGGTCAACGTCATCCTGCAAAACCAGAACACGCCTTACAATTACTACGCCAGCACGCCCGCGCAACTCACCGCCGATTGGCAGCAGTTCTCCGCGGCGGGCGAAATCGACGATACCGGCTCCGTGCTGCTGATGATTCAAGCCACCGCGCCCGGAGCATTTTCCGTAGACGACGCTTCGTTCACCGACGCGAATGGACAGCCGGTCTCCGGCGGCGTCCCGTGGCCCGCCGCGCGTTTCGGTACCCTGCGTCTCTGGGATTCCGGCACCACCTGGACGGCCCTTGAACCGCTCCGCGGCGTATGGAATTTCGCGCCCCTGGATACCTGGGTGGCGGCCGCGCAGGCCAACGGCATACCGGACATCATCCTGACGCTCGGCCAGACTCCCGCCTGGGCGTCATCCAATCCCGACGACGTGAACTACGTCGGTGCGGGCGCGCCCGCGCCCCCCACGAACATTCAGGACTGGAACGACTATGTCACCGCGGTCGCTCAACGGTATAAGGGACGCATCCGCATCTACGAAATCTGGAACGAGCCGAATGACAACACTTACTTTACCGGCACCGTCGCACAACTGGCGCAATTGACGCAGAACGCCTACCAGATTCTGAAAGCCGTGGACCCGCAGAACACGGTCAGTTCGCCCGCCGCCTATTCCGCCGGTTACCTCGATACATTGCTTGCCGCCGGCGCGGGGCAGTATGTGGACGTCATCGGCCATCACTTCTATACCACGCCTCCGGAGACCACCGGCCCTCTGATCGCCAATGTCCGCCTGGTGATGAATAAGTACGGGCTCGGCGCGATGCCCCTGTGGGACACCGAAGGCGCATCCGGCGACACCACCACGCCGCCGGACCAGGCCGCCGCTTACATGGTGCGGAAATACCTCACCGACCTGGCCTACGGCTCGGGACGCTACGACTGGTACACTTGGGGCAGAGCCACTTCCTTCTGCGTGGGAACCGAACAAACCGATCCGCGCGCGCTCACTGAGGCGGGGCAAGCGTATCGTTACCTGTTTGATTGGCTGTTGGGCGCATCGCTGACGCAGGCCGTCATCGATCCCTCTGGCACGTGGCAAATCTGGCTCAAGCTGGCTACCGGCGACCCTGCCATGATCGTCTGGAATCCTTCCCAGACCGTGCAGTTCACCATCCCCGCCGCGATCCAGGCGCGCACCGTGCGCGATATTTTCGGAGGCGCGGCGGCCGTCCAGGGAGCCACCATCACGGTTACCGATTCGCCCGTCCTGCTCACCGCGTGTTGCCAGACGACGCCCGCCATCGGCGCGGTCACTAACGCCGCCAGCTACACGGACGCTGTTTCACCAGGCAGTCTCGCCACCATCTTCGGTACGGGATTCGCATCGCAGCCAGCCGCGGCCGCGAGCCTGCCCCTGCCCGAAGACCTGGGCGGCGTGAGCGCTTCCATAAATGGCTTCTACAGCGCGATGCTCTACGCGGATTCCGGTCAGATCAACTTCCAGGTGCCGTTCGAGGCGCAGGCCGGCAGCGCCACGCTGTTAGTGCGCTCGCCGCTGGGAATGAGCGTCGAATATCCGCTGACCATCGATGCGGCCGCGCCCGGCATCTTCCAATGGGACGGAAACCTGGCCGTTGCCACCGACGCCGCTGGCATGCTCCTCGCGGCTGACCATCCGGCTCCCGCGGGTTCCGTGATCGTTGTGTATCTGACCGGAATCGGCAGCCTGACCACCACGCCGCTCGATGGCGCCGGGGCTCCGGTGAGTCCCCTGGCCCAAGCCACGCTCTCCGCGACGGCGACCATCGGCGGCGCTAACGCCCCCATCCAGTTTCTGGGGCTAACGCCCAATTTCGTGGGCCTGGCGCAAGCCAATCTCCAGGTACCCCAACTTGCGGCCGGCGACTATCCGGTCGTCATCACCGTGAACGGAGTGGCCAGCGCTCCCGCCATGTTGTCCGTGGGGCAGTAGCCCTGCCCCACATGCTCAAGCGGTTGCCCCGGATCGTTGCGGCTCAATCTCCACCCTGGTATGCAGCCGCGCGTTGAGTGCATCGAGGATTTTGACTGCTCGCTCCAGTGTGATGCCAAAATACTCATTGCGCTCGTCGCGAGACACCTGGGACTCATGCACCTTGAGCCTCTTTGCCAGTTCGCGCTGCGATACTCCCTGCGCGATGCGCAGCGAGATCAGCGTTTGTCCCAATCCGCGAAGGTTGTCGAGATCCTCGAATTCACCGCGTTTGATCCGCTCGTAGCTCTCGACCTCTTCTTCCAACTGAAGGTGGAACGATTCCATCGGATCGACAACTCGCTTAATCTCCTCCTTACTGAGGCCGGCCTCCTCTAGCCGCGCCCGGTGGTCGGAGAGTCGTTTCCGCTCGTCCGTCAGCCGGGCGGACGCCTCTTGATATTCCGTCTCATTTCGAATCATGACTGACCTCCATATTGAATCTTCACGATTCCCCTCGGTTTTCCGCCAAGGCGGGACTGGCGAAACGCGGAAGGGAATTCAAGCTCGTGACCGTGCTTGTCACGAATGCCGCAGCCGATGCCCAAGCCTGGCACATGCGGATACAACTCTACGCGGTACCTGTGCGGCATGCAACAGATGGGAAGCTGTTTCTTCGGATACCCACGGTAGGGCTTCCGTGAGGCCGGGTCCCATGTCCAGATCTTGAGAGGATCGAGCAGGTTTAGATGCCGCACCAATTCGCCGGTCTTCAATTGGTCCAGGCCGCAGACAAAGTATCCATCGATGTCGTTGGGGTGGTCCTTGTCTTCGGCAAACGAGCCATCGGCAAACACTTCGCGGATGCCGGCCTGCCAGAGCTGCCGCGTGAGAGTCTCAAGGTTGCTAACTAATTCGTCTCGCCAGGACGCGTCCCAGGAAGGGTGCTCGTTCCGATCGCGCGGCCCCTGCACTAGCAGCGACTGTCGCAGTTCCTCGAACGAGACCTCGTAATCGCCCGGCGGCAGGAGGCCATCCGGCCCAAAAGGTGGAATCGTTGCCATGCTTGTCATTCACCGCACAGTTATAATGTTAGCCTAACTTGACAAGAAAGTCAAGGATAATCTTGGCCTCCTGGGATCTCGACCCCGCCTCCCTCGCCGCCCAGCGTCATCAAGCTATACTGTTGCGAGTGAACCGACAATATCACAAGTGGTACAGTCCCCATCTGCAACGAGATATGGAGCTGCTGGAGTACGGGCACGCCGGGATGCCCGTCATCGTTTTTCCCACCTCCATGGGCCGCTTCTACGACTACGAGGACCGCGGCATGATCGGCGCCATCGGCTATCAGTACGACGCCGGCCGCCTGCAGGCTTTCTGCCTCGATAGCGTCGATTCGGAAAGCTGGTACAACCGCAGCATTCCTCCGCGGGAACGCGCGCTCCGTCATCTGCAGTACGAGAATTACGTGATCCATGAAGCGCTGCCGTTCATCCGCACGCGCAATCCCGAGGCCCGCATCGCCGTCACCGGCTGCAGTTTCGGTGGCTATCATTCAGTCAACTTCGCGCTGCGCCATCCCGATCTGGTGGGCCCTTGCGTCAGCATGGGCGGCGCCTTCGATATCCATCAATTCCTGAACGGCTATTACGACGACAATTGCTATTTCAATTGCCCGCCGGATTTCTTGCCCAACCTCACCGACGAGCGTTATCTGAGCGAGTACCGCAACGGCATGAAAATGGTGCTGGCTACCGGCGAAACCGATATCTGCCTGAATGAGAATGTGCGCCTGGCGCGCATCATGAACGGCAAACAGATTCCCCACTGGCTGGACGTCTGGGGCGATGGCACCGGCCACGATTGGCCTTGGTGGCAGCGCATGGCCGTCAAATTCTTCGGATAAGTGTGGGGCGGGTCCCCGGGCGGGTCCCCAGACCCGCGCCGAGCCCCCTGGCTCGGCTGCCTGGCGCACGTAGTCTTCGTTGGCGACGGGCAGGGCGACGCCGCCCGCGGGTTGGCATCGCCAGCCGAACCATTGGCGCACTGTTCCCTGTGCGGCGATCTGCAAAACGCGCCGAAGATTCTGCGTGGCCCGTCATTGAAGCATCCTGCCAATTGCCAACGTAGCCTGGCGCGAGGCTCCCGAGGCAAACTGGATCGGGTTTATCTCCAAATAGACCAATCCTGCGAAGTAATACTCGCCTGATTCCTCAGCGCGGACGCTCCTCGGCAAGACAAATATGACGGAAGGTGTCGGGAATGGCCGGTTAAACTAGTAGCATGAACCTGGACTACAGCCCTGAAGTGGTGGCCATTCTGGCGCTGGATGGCGATGGCGAACGGTTGATGCCGCTGGTGATGGAGCGGTGTTCGTCCGAAGCAGCGCGCGAACGGCTGCGCACGGCTTCCGCCGCCCGGTTGTTCGCCGGAGCGCGCTCACCGGAAGCGGCGCTGAGCGGGCTGTATGTGTACTTTTCCTGCTTCGATGAGGCGCACACCATCGCCCAGGACATCCCCACGCCGGAAGGCAGCTACTGGCACGCCATCGTGCACCGGCAGGAGCCGGATGCCGGCAATGCGGCGTATTGGTTCCGGCGCGTCGGCGCGCATCCGATCTTCCCCGCGTTGGCGCGCGCCGCGGGCCAGGATGGCCCCTGGGATCCGTTGGCGTTCATCGAAATGTGCGAGCAGGCGCGGCGGCAACCGGGTTCGGAGCTGGAGGCTCGCGCGCAGGCCATCCAGCGCACCGAATGGCAGCTTCTCTTCGATTACTGCGCGCGCCCGGCGGTAGGATGAAGGCATGCGGTGGATTGCCGGTCTGCTGCTGGCTGCGATGCCGGTTGCGGCGTGGGCCGAGGACGCTCGCTTGAGCGAGTTGCAGGGGGTGCTTGTGCCGATGCGGAAGATCCCTGCGGCGCACCTGCGTCTGCGGGGCGCCACGCCGGCGCTCACCACTATCAAGCACAAGCTACGGGATTGGATGGAGACTCACTTGAGCGCACTCGAGCCGAACGGCGACGCCGAAGCGCTGGCCCGGCAGCTCAACGACGAACTGAAGCGGGGAGAGTTTTTCTGCGCGTATGTTCCGAAGGGCGGCGAAACACAGTGCCCGGATTGGTCGCTGCTTGGCTTCGGTAACCAGTTTGCTTGACTTCACCCCATGAATTCCTGGTACCATAGGTACCAGGAACGAAATTGGAGTGCCCGGCATAGGGACAACGCGCGCCGGAAGATATTTTTCGGTAAACGGGTGCAAACATTCGGTTCCGTGATATCGTCATATAGCTGGGGGATCCAGAAAATGCCCCGGTCCCCACGTGGCCCTGTTGAGCTAAACGTAACAGTATCAGCACGTTAGATGTTTGGCAAGCCCACTACCAATGGGCGGAGAAGAAATGGCGTCCATTAGCATTTGTGAATATCAATACATCGGACGTGTGCCGCGCCGGGGGGCACTAAAGGTACGCCCGCGCCTTATCGCAAGCGTTCCTGGGGGCGAGAATCCAGCAGTGACTCCCTTTGAACGCTTTGAGAAATTTGCACGCAAAATCATACTGGTTCCTAAGGCAGAGGCCGATAGACAGACAGAGAAGAGCCGCACTACGAAACGGGGACCACAAATCAAGAGTCGAAGGGGTGTTCCTGGTGACTGAAACATTTGCGCTTTCGAGGGAATGGCGCGCGATTGGCGTTGGGGAAATGCTGGCATTCCCTGGTGCCTCTCAGCGCCCTGAGAGGCGCTTGTCCGCATCAGCCAGCGAGCTAATGCGGAATATCTTCACGCTGCTTGAGGATCTAGTCCTGTGCACGATACAGAAGCGCACAGCACTAGAGTTCAAAGCCGCAAGAGACGAAGCATTTCCGAAATACCTGGACGCCGTGAATGCCTTCGTATCTCTGGTTAAGATTGCCGTCCCGCCGCATGTGATTGAGCGGCTAAACCGGGAGTTCTTCTGCGAACTAGAGGCGGACCTCAGAGACAATGGGCTCAAAGCGTTTGGTCCCGCCGTTAGAGATCAGGCCGTGTTCACGGTGTGGACGCTGCGAAAGATCAGCGATTTAGCCTCCCAGTTGTCTGGGGCCGTCAACACCGACGTAAGGCCATCTCAGGAAGTGGCAGATTTGATGTGGCAGCTTATGTACCATGCGGTAAGGACTCGCTTCCACGTTAACTGCCTCATCACGTCCATGCAACAAGACACGCCTCTATTCCCAGAGGTTCTAGATCTTGTGATTGACGGCCTCCGATCAGCGGTCAATGCTTACGGGCTGACTAAGCGGCTTGTTGACATGCTCGTTCCAATTCCCGAAGTCGAGTTAGCACCAATTGAATGGGATGAAGAAGAAGACGCACTGCTTAATGAAGCGAAACGAGACATGCGGGTGGAGTTCAGCGAAGCTATATAAAAAATGCTGACGGTTGAATACGGGGGCATATATCTATACGAGCCCCCACAAACTTCGGAATCAGAACAAGCGGCACTCCTAGTATCCTCTGGATCAGAGCAGGCCGGTTTAAGGCCTTACATAATCGTTTCTCGCGATATAGTCAACAAAGGAAAGAAAACTGCTGTTGGTGTATCTATGTCAACGAAGATACACAAGGCTAACTCATACAGAACTTTACTCCCAGCTTCAGAGATTATAAGGGAAATCGGGTGCACATACCAGTTTCAGGATAGCGTGGTGCTGTGCGATCATGTCCGCGTGCTGGACTTAGACCAGATCAGATACAAAATAGGAAGGGTATCCGATACCGCTATCGCTGGCGTGGTTTTGCTTGGGCTGAGCTTTGTGTTCGGGATAAGATAGAAACAAGAGGTCCTTCGAATTCATCGGTCCGACCATGCATTGCAGCAGCAAGCAGATCTTTGGCAGGTTGACGTAGGCGATCCCAACAACGGGGTAGCTACCAGATACTTTCTGATTCGATGGCGTCCGCCTTACCGGTTCACCATGGTTGATGTTGGTGATCGTCCGTGGCCGGACTGCACGGAAGAAGATCCCGAGGCGGACGAGTACCGGACACTGTTCGCCGGTCAGGCTTGGCGATAGTTAACCGGCCCGCGACGTGAGTCCCACCGGCGCGCTACAGGGCTGCAGCCGGTAACCCAGCCCGAAAACCGTCTCGATGTGCTGCCGGCTATATGACCCCAGCTTGACCCGCAGGCGGCGCAGATGCACATCCATGGTGCGCGTATGAATCTCCGGACCATAGCCCCACACGTGCAACATCAGCACATCCCGCGGCACGATCTCACCCGCAGTCCGCGCCAGGTGGGCCAGCAGCGCGAATTCCAGCCGCGTCAGGTGTACGGCTGCGCCGTCCAGAAACACGGCCTGCCTCTGGAAGTCCACTTCCAGGCGGGCGTCCCGATACCGCTCCCCGCGATTGGGTTCCATCTGAATCACTTCCATCGAGTGTCTCCTTTCCGATAGCCGGCGCCCAGTCGCCGCTAGCCTTGCTGTTGCCTCAGCCGCCGCACGGCCGCCATCCGTAAAGCCCAGCGGACTCGCCGCCGCAAGTTCACCCCGAACGAATGTCTGTTACGCATCGTTTTTGTTCACCTCCACGCTCATAGTGACGCGATTCCCGCAGCGCCGCAATAGATTCCGAATGTAATCGAGGTTCACTGGTAATACATTGAAAACACAACAGATAACCGACAATCTGTCCTGTCGCTCGACGATCTCCGGACGTAGCTCACCTGTACAGCTAAACAACTGTAATCAAATGAGTTATTCGATCACCTGTACAAGTCCGCTGTGGGGCAGCTTGCCAACCTGTACGGCCGATTGCTAATCGGCCCCCTGCAGTGCGACCATTGCTGAGGGATGGATCGTAGCGACAGGGTGCTCGCGCTGGACTGGCTCAGGGGCCTGGGCGTCCTGATCATGCTGCAAGGGCACCTGTTCAATTCCTTCGCGCGCGCCGACCTCCACAATCACCCGGTTTACGTTCTTTCGCAGTTCATCGGCGGTATGCCGGCGCCCATCTTTCTGTTCCTGGTGGGCGTGACGCTCGGGTTCCGGCTGGACCGCGGCGATCGCCAGGGGCTGCCGCCGACCGCCCGGATCGGGTCCGCACTCAAGCGCGCGGCATTTCTCGCCGCCATCGCCTTTGCCTTCCGGCTGCAGTTGTGGGTCTTCGCGTGGGGCAATCCCTGGACGGAAATCGTCCGCGTGGACATCCTGAACTGTATGGCGCTCGGCGTGGCAGCGCTCTCCCCCGTTGCCCTGCTGGCGCCGCCCAGGAGGATCACGTGGTGCGCCGCCGCCGGCCTGCTCATCGCCGCGGCGGCACCGCTGGTCAACATGCTGGACTGGTCCGGCGTTCCCTGGCTGATCCGCAACTACCTCGTGCCCAACAAGGCTTACTTCAGTTTCTTTCCCGGCGCGGCCTACATCGCCTTCGGTGTCGGCTTTGGCGCGCTGTTGCGCACAGCCGCGCCCGCCCGCGACCGCATCATGCAGTGGGCGGCCTGCTTCGGCCTGGCGCTGGTGGTCGCCGCCCATTATTTTTCCAACCTGCCCTTCTCCATCTACCCGAACTCCGATTTCTGGCTGAACAGCCCCGGCCTGATTTTCATCCGCTTCGGCATCGTGCTGGTGCTGGCGGCGGCCGGCTACGTGTGGACCGCCGGGCAGCAGCCCGAAAAGCTGGCCTTCATGCGGCGGCTCGGCACCAATTCGCTGCTAATCTATTGGGTCCACGTGGAGCTGGTCTATGGCCGGTGGTTCTGGTTCGCCAAGGAGCGCTTGACCATCGGCGAATGCGCGGCGGCCAGCGTGTTGCTGATCGCACTGATGTACTCGCTCGCGACCCTGAACCTTCCCACGCGCGTCAAGCGCCGGTTACGCCGCTGGATGCCGGCCGCGCCGGTTCCGGAGACCGCATGGCCCCGATAGCCGCCGCGGCGCCCGGCCGCACGTCCGTGAAGGCGCGTCTGCGCCGGCTGGAAGTGGCTGCCCTCGTGGTACTGGTGGCGGGATTCATCGGCATACGCCTCTGGAACCTGACGGCATTCTGCCTCGATTCCGACGAAATCTTCAGTCTGCTCTGTGCGCGCTACCACCTCGGGCACCTGCTCGAATCCGTGCGCGCCGACGTCGTGCATCCGCCGCTTTTCTACCTTCTGCTCTGGGTATGGGTGAAGATAGGCGGCGAATCGATGCCCTGGTTGCGTCTGTTGCCGTTCCTGATCTCGATCCTGGCGCTCGGGCCAGTCTGGATCGTCTTCCGCCAGCTCCGGCTCGGCGCCCCCGCGCGTATCGTCGCGCTGGCGCTGCTGGCCATCAACGATTACCAGGTGTTTCACGCCCGCTACGTGCGCATGTATGCGCTGTTTTTCCTGCTGAGCCTGATCTCGGTGGCGCTCTACAACCTCCTGCTGGAGGGCGCCACCAGGAAACGAGTCGTCGCCCTTACGCTAGTCAATCTGCTGCTGGTCTACACCCAGTACTTCGGCTGGATGGTGATCGGAATCGAAGGCCTGCACCTGCTGTGGATGGATCGGCGCAAGCTGAAACCCTTCCTGCTGGGCACGGCCGTCATCGCGCTACTGTTTGCGCCCTGGGCTTACACGGCGACACAAGCCGCCATCGCCAAAGGCGGCCTGGCGCCGAATCTGGGCTGGATCAGACATCCGAAAATCGGCGATGTCTGGTGGTATTACGTGGGTTGCAATGGCCCGCTCTGGCCCGTTCCGGTGGCCTCGGCCATGGTCTTCTTCCTGTTCGGCGCCATGGCCGCCGGGCTTTGGAGAGTCTTTCGCGCCGTCCGCACCCCGCTCGAAACCAGCCGGCTGCGCTTCGCCGCGCTGCTGGCGTTTCTGCCGCCGTTTACGGCCTACCTGGTGAGCAACGTTCTGCGCAATTCGATCTGGGGCAACCGCCACCTGATCGTTTCCGCCGTCCCATATCTGGCGCTGCTGGCGATGGGGCTGGTAGCACTGCGGCCCAAATGGCTTCGATTCATCGTCCTCTCGATTGCCGCGGCGTGGGGAGCCTTCGGCGTTTACCGTGTGACCGTGTATCCGGAGCTTAGAAATAACATGGACGTGCTGACCGGCCAGCTCATCGAGCTGAATGCGCGCGATGGGCCGCGCTCGGGCACGCCGACCGTCGAGTTTCTGGACCCCTATCTGGCGTTCCCGATGAATTACTACCTGGAATCTCATTACCACCAGAAGTGGAATCTGGTAAACGTTGCCGGCGTTGACGAAATCTCCGGAGACCGTGTCTGGGTGGGATACAACCGCAAGTCCTGGAAGCAGAACCGCAGTCCCGAGGATCTTCTCCGCGCGCGCGGATACCAGATCGGCCCGGGCGTCTGGGCGGGCGACCGATGGGATCGCATAGCCATCTTCCGGGCATTCAAAGCCTTTCCGCCACAACCCACTCCCAAAACTGTGGCTAATCCGCCACAGTCCAAAACCTCGAACTAACTGACCCCAAACAACTTCCCACCATGGCGTTACGCGTGCTATCTAAGATGCGCCCTTAGAATCGTGATGCATCATCCGGAGATCCAATTTGTGTTTTGAGACGACCGTCCAACGCCCCGTCCAGGCTTCCGGCGTGGGCCTGCACAGCGGTGTCGCAGTTTCCATCCGCATCCTTCCCGCGCCAGTTTCCACCGGTATCGTGTTCCTGCGCACCGATCTGGACAATTTCCCGATCCCGGCAAGCTGGCGGCACGTGGCGCGCGTCAGCTACGCCACCAGCCTGATGCGCCAAGGCGTGCTGATCTCGACTACAGAACACCTGCTGAGCGTGTTCTACAGCATGAATATCGACAACGCCTTCGTCGAGATCGACAACCTGGAAGTGCCCATCCTGGACGGCAGCGGCCAGCCCTTTGTGGAACTGATCCGCCAAGCCGGCATCCGCCAGTACCGCCGCAAGCGCAAGTATCTGCGCATCCGCCGCCCCATCTTCGTGGAGGAGCGCGGCAAGCGCATTTCGATCCTGCCGGCGGAGAGCTTCTGTCTCACCTGCGAGACCGACTACGGCCACCCGCTGGCTGGGCGCCGGTCCATCGAAATGGAGGTCACCCCGGAGCGCTACGCCACGGAAATCGCGCCCGCGCGCACGTTCGGCTTCGCCGACGAGCTCGACCAGATGCGCAACATGGGCCTGATTCGCGGCGCGTCGCTCGATAACGCCGTCTGCTTCACCCGCGACGGCGTCATGAATCCGGGTGGGCTGCGCTTCCCCGACGAGTGCTGCCGCCACAAAGCGCTCGACCTCATCGGCGACCTGGCGCTGCTGGGCAAGCCGCTCTTGGGTCACGTCATCGCCGAGCGAGCCGGACACGCCATGCACACCGCGCTGGTGGCCCGCATCATGTCCGACCCGTCGCTTTACGAGATCCTCACCTTCGACCAGTTGGCCGGCCGGGTGGCGCAGGCGCTGGTAACGTCGGCATAGCTATCCCCGCTTGCGCGCCGCGATGGCCTGGTTGATGAATCCCCACACCTCCGGACTGATGCGGAATGGCTGCATCTGCTGCTGCGCCTGGCTCGGCCAATTGGCGCTGTCCGCATAGAGCTTCTTCAGACCGCCGGCGACCTCCGGATCGCCGCCCGTGAACTCCTCCACCAGGCCGGTCCAGCGTGCGGCCAGCGCTTGCCCTCTGTCGCCGGCGGGATCTTCGCCCAGTGCAGCTTCCACATCCCGGATCAGTTCCATCCACTGGCGGCTGACCCGCTCCTGCAGGTCCGGCGACCATTCCTGGCGGCGCTCGGCGAGCTTCGCCTGCGCCGCCTCGTTGTAGTACTTCATCAGCCATTCCGCATCGTTTTGCATTTCCATCACCTCGATAATTTTGGTAAGAATCGCGGCGTCCGGCCGCTGACCGGCGCCGGCTGCCGTTTCGGCCTGGCGAATCGCGTCGATTGCCTGATCCAGCAAGCCGCGTTTGGCTTCCAGCACTCTGCGCTGCATCCGCAGGGCGCCGGCGAGATCGCGGCCATCGCGGTCCAGCAGCGCTTTGATCCGCCGCAAAGGCAGCCCCACGAACTTCAGGGCGACGATCTGCTCCAGCCGCGCCAGATCCCGCTCGCTATAGGCGCGGTATCCGCTGGCAGTACGTTTGGGGCGCAGCAAGCCCAGGCGGTCATAGTGGTGCAGCGCCCGGACCGTCACGCCGGACAACTCGGCAAACTCCTTCGCCTTATAATTGCGGATTCCACCGCCGGCCGCTGCCACGATCCCTCCTCTCCTATATACTCGGACCTGACGTTGCGTCAGAGTCAAGCGGAATTTTGCGCCCTCGACAGATAAACGCCGGTGTGCTGCTCGGCGGTGCGGTACGCCAGTCCGCGGTGGCGGCGCTCGCCGATGGGCGCAGTTCGGGCGGATTGCTCTCGCCGCAACAGATAGTGACCTCAATGCGCATTGGGAAGCTGCCGCGCGAGGCCTTCCTGGAATTGATCGATGGAGACTCGCCCTCTACCCCGGACCCCGAAGCCGGTTGACCACGCGTCGGTCGGCTGACAGTTTTGCCGAAGCAGTTCCAAGACTTAGCGCATCGCCAAGCGAAACCGCTAGCGATATTGCCTGACAACGCAGCCTTAACGGGACGCGGGCGGCAGGTTCCGGCGGGCAACCTCGTCGAGGTAGGCTCGCTTCATACGCTCGGCCCTGTCAAGCAGAGCACCCCAGAAATCTTCTGGGTCCAACGCGCGCAGTTCTTCGTCCGAGAACGCCTGCAGTTGGCTCCGCCACTCAGCTTCGGCCATTCGGTTGAAGACCTTCCGCTCGACCACGCTGTAGGCGTGCGTGCCGCGTTCTCCCGGAACCATAACGCAATACAGGCTGTGCGACCTGTGCGACGTGGAAGGCGGCTCCGGGTCCGGAGGCTTGACCACAACGCGATTCGGAATCCCCGCCTCCTGCAGAGCGGTCTGAACTTCTGCTCCGGTGACCATATAATCGCCATTCGGGTAAATGTCAGCGGACCAGGTGCAGACGGCGTCTTCCAGCCAGGCGGGCGGTGGGCCCGCGTCGGTATCGGCACGGAGCTCGCTCGCGATATCACGGTCTGCGCCCACCTTGAAGATCGGTAAGGGGCGCTGGAAGGATCTCCTGTTCCGGCGGGTGATCCAAGCCTCGGCGCGCGATCTCCTGGTCGTAGATCCCCTGCGCCACTGGAGCGAGGTCGGAGCGGTCGATGTCCAGGAATCCCTCGTCGGAGAGGGATTCATAGTAACGGCGCAGGTCTTCGGGATCGATCCGCATTCGGTCACCTCGTTACAATCTCCAAATTATTGTAGTCCGTGTCCGATATCGCCGCACAACGCTGAAATCGGCCGGGCGCGCCAGGCGTACGGCCGATTGGTCGTGGCAAGACCGCTGCCGCGACGCCGCACGGTACGCCATCGAAAATAGATTCCGACGGATTTCACAGGCGCGGAAAATCGTCATTTGGCCACTTCCACGGTAACGGCGGCGGACCCTGCCAATTGGCGGTCATCTTTTCCAGTTCGCGCTTAACACCCTCTGGCCGGAGCCAACCGTAGTCGGCGTGTCCCAAGTCCGTCATGAGCAGATGAAAGTCGGCTTCCGCCCAAGCTGGCCTACTTACCCGACTTATCCCGTCGGCGCTAAGGTGCTAGGTCTACCGTGGCGGCGTTGCGCCCGCAGGCGGGCGGCGGCCTTCGCGATCGGCTTTCTTGAGCAGCGCATCATGCGCGCGTTTCTGGCGCCTTGCCTAGATCGCCAATTTGGGTGGTCCTGCGGTACAAGTCTTCCGCCTCGGTCAGCCTGGCTTCCATCAGCAGCACACGGCCGGTCTGATCAGGCTGGCGATGTAGGTCTTGGCCCGCAACTCAGAATAGACACCGGCCAGGAGCGTTTTTTTCTGTCTACTCGCATCGCAGCGCGACGATCGGGTCCACCCGCGCGGCGCGCCGCGCGGGAAGATAACTCGCCAACAAGCTGACCGCGCCCAGCACCGTTAGCGTGCCGCCCAGCACCCAGGGATTGAACGGCCGCACGCCGGGTACGGCCTTCTGCATGGCCAGCGTGGCCAGCAGGGCGGCAGGCAGGCCCACCGCCGCGCCCGCGAGCACCCACGCCATCCCCTCGCGAACCACCAGCGCGGAGATCTGTTCGCCGCGGGCTCCGATCGCCATGCGAATTCCGATCTCGCGCGTCCGCTGCGAAACCGAGTGCGCCGCCACACCGTAGATCCCCATCGCCGACAGCGCCACTGCGAGCGCGCCGAAGATTCCCAGCAGCCCGGCCGCGATGCGCTGCCGCCAAAGCGATGTCGCGATGTGCGCGGGCATGGTCTCGATGGCGTAGAGCGGCAGGTTCGGGTCCAGCCCCGCGACCTCGGCGCGCAACCCGCCCGCCAGCCGGGCTGCCCCCCCGCCACTGCGCACAATCAGAGTCGCGCGCCCGCTGTACTCCTGCTCGAGCGGCAGGTAGAGTTGCAGCGTGGCGTCGCCCGCGAGCGATCGCACTACCGCGTCTTTCACCACTCCCACGACGGTGATCGGAGGACGCGCTGGTCCGCTGAAATCCGGCGCCACAATGCGCTGGCCGATAGGATTGCCGCCCGGCCAAAGGCGCCGTGCCAGCCTTTCGTTGACGATGCCGGCGCGCGGCGAATCGGAGCGGTCCGCGTCGGTAAATTCGCGCCCTTCGACTAGAGGGATGCCCAGCGTGCGAAAGAAGCCGGGCGCGATCGTATCGTCGTCCACGCGCAGGCCGAACTCGAAATCGTTGCCCTGGAAGTCCGGCAGCGGCGGCTCCTCGCCGGGATGGAAGATGGCGCGGCGGCCGAAGAACTCCTCCGGCGGAATGGTCAGCCCCAGACTCGCCCCGGTGACTCCCGGCAGCGCGCGCGCCCGTTCCAGCAGAGCCGTGTAGAAGTTCAGCCCTTTGGCGGAGGAGTAACCTTGCGTGTCCAGGTCCACCGAGGCGAGCAGCACGTCTTCCGGCTGCGTCACGGGATTCGCGCCGAGCGCCCGCCGCATGGTGGCGATGCCGGTCCCCGCGCCGGCCAGCAGCACCAGCGAGAGCGCGATCTGGGCCGCGATGAGTCCGCCGCGCAGGCGGGAACCGGAACGGCCCGCGCCCGGCGATCCGTCCTTCAGCGATGCGGTGAGGTCCACGCGCGCGGCGCGCCGTGCGGGCGCCAAGGCGAAGAGCAGCCCGGAAATCAGCGTAAGCAGCAGCACGAAGCCCAGCACGCGGGCGTCAAGTTGCACGTCCACGCCGCGCATGGTGTAAGCGTTTTGGTTCGCCGACAAAGCCAGTTGCGCAACGATGGGGGCGAGCAAAATGCCGAGCAAGCCCGCGCACGCCGCCAGCACCGCGCCCTCCGTCAGGAACAATCGCACCAGACGCGCGCGGCCCGCGCCCAGCGCGACCCGCACCGCAACCTCTCGCCTGCGCGCCAAGGAACGCGCCAGCATCAGATTGGCGACGTTCGAGCAGGCAATAAGCTGCAGCAGGGCAACGCATGCCAGCAGCAATCCCAGCAGGCTCCGCACTTCCGACCGGTCGTCCGAGTCGAGGCCCAGGCCGGGAACCAAGGCGACCGCGCGCGAGTGGTTGGTCGCCGGATATTCCTGCGCCAGGCGCGCCGCCACCGCGCTCGATTCCGCCTGCGCCGAGGCGACGGTGGCGCCGGGTGCGAGCCGTCCGAAAATGCGCAGCCATCCGCTGGCGCGGTTCCGCAGCGTGCCCGGCGTCAGGCGCGGCATCACGATTGGCTGGAGTGTGATCGGCGCCCACACATCGGGTTGAAACTGCGTGCTTGTGCCGCGAAAGTCGCGCGGCGCGACTCCGGCCACCGTGAAGGTGTGCCCGTTGAGGCGAATCGCGCTTCCCACCACGCGCGGGTCTCCGCCGAACGCGCGCTTCCAGAATGCATAGCCGATCACGGCGATGGCTGGCCCTCCTGCGCTTTCGTCCGCATCCGCCAGCAGGCGTCCGGCGGCCGGGCTTGCGCCCAGGACAGTGAAGTAGTTCCCGGAAACCAGTGCCGCGACCACTCGTTCGCTCGCGCCGCCGCTGGAAAAACTGGCGCGCGTGCCGGCTTCCGCAGCCACTCCCGAAAAGCCCCGCAGTTGATCCCGGTAGTCGCGGTAATCGGGATAGCCCATGTTGCCCAGCAACTGGCCGGCTTGCCAACGCTCGAAGACTACCAGCTCATCCGGAGCTTTCACGCCGGGCAAGGGGCGGAACAACACGGCGTCCATCAGGCTGAAGATTGCGGTGTTAGCGGCGATCCCCAGTCCCAGCGCCAGCACGGCTACCCCGGTGAACAAAGGGCTCCGCCGCAGCATCCGCCCAGCGAAACGCACATCCTGAAATGCAGCGTTCATGGTGGTAGGACGCGCCCGCGATGGCTGGTGTTAACCGCACGCGGTCGAATTACTTAACGCTCACGATAGTGTACATTACGGCCGATAAGGACCAGTATCATGGACGTTATGAAAAAGACCAAATCCGTCTCGAAGGCGCCCATGCCGGTGACGCGCGCGATCCGCAAGCTGGGTCACGATATTCGCGATGCCCGGAGGCGGGGCCGTATCCCTGCCACGATCCTGGCTGGTGCCGGCGTGGAGGCTCGAAACCGTCGCCGGCAAGCCCGTGCTGCTGCTGCGCCGTTTCGATCGCCAACGCGGAATGTGCGTGCCGTTTTTATCGGCCATGAGCATGCTCGACGCCAAAAACCAGGAGACCCGCAGCTACCTGGAGTTCGTGGATGTCCTCCGCCAGCACGGGGCATCGCCCAGAGAAGACATGCGCGCCTTGTGGCGGCGGATCGTATTCAGCATCCTGATCTCGAACACCGACGACCATCTGCGCAATCACGGCTTTCTGTATGCCGATCCCGCCGGGTGGCGGCTCGCGCCGGCCTACGACCTCAATCCGGTGCCCACAGACATTAAACCGCGCATTCTGACCACTGCGATAGACCTTAGCGACGGCACGGCTTCGCTTAAGTTAGCGCTTGAAGTCGCTGCGTATTTCGAATTGGGCCGGGACGAGGCGCGCAAGATCGCGGCCGAAGTGGGTCGCGCCACAGCCACCTGGCGGCGGCAGGCGAAGAAGCTCGGCCTGACGGCGGCGGAGATCGACCGGATGGCATCGAGCTTCGAGCACCAGGATCTCAAAGAGGCGCTGGCCGGCCCGAGATCCGCCACGACCACATCAGGAACGAAGTCGAAGTTAGATCGATGGCCGGCTCGGTAGTGCTGTAAGACTGCACATTGTCCCGGTAGACGGCTTTCTGCGATGAATTATACGTTCCGTCATTGCCGTTGAATATCTTGAAGGCATCTCCGCCGCCGGCCGGACAGAGAATCATGCCGTCCAGAGTGCCTGCGGTGGCCGCGTAGGAAGGGCCTTCGGATGCCGCGCCCCACAACACCGGCACGCCGCCCGAGGTGCCGTTCAGCGCTCCCGCCAGGTTGGCGACCTGGTGCTGGATGCAGTTGGGAAACGTGGCGGAGCCGTCGCCCACGATGAACGACGATCCCCAGGGGTTCGCACCCAGAATGTTAGCCAGCCATCGGCGCGAATAAGTATCGTACGAGCTGTCGCCGGTCAGATAAAGCGCCTCGCTCGCCATCACCGAAATGCCCGCGCCGTGCGATGTCGTATCGCTGTTCCATACGTCGCCGAAACCCCATGCGTCATTTCCAGCTTGTGTAATGGCATCGCCAACCTGCTGCAGCAGTTGGCTGCGAATGGCCTGCTGAGTCACCGCCAGGCCGCTCGGATTGCCGGCCACGCCGAGCGCGCGATATAACTCGAAGTGCGCCAGCCCGCTGACATCGTAAAGATTCAAGGTATCTGCGTAGCCTGCATTGTAGATCTTAGTAATGTAGTTACTCGCAAACTGCGCCGCTTGTGTCAGGTAAGTCATGGGATCGGCGACAGGCAACCCGGGCGGCAGATTTCCGCCGGCAAGCTTCAAAGCCAGATACAACTCCGTGGCGCCAAACTCCATGTCGTCGTCCCACACGGTCTCCGGATATCCGTCGAACGGAATAATCGTCAGCAGGCACCCGGAACTGCACGTGCCGCTGCCCACCGACGCGGCCGGGTCGGCGTAAGACGTGTCCGCCAGCGCGTAGAGATCCTCCGCGTTCTTGAGGCACCGATTGGCGGCGGCCGGATGCGACGTGCGTCCCAGTTGGTAGCACAGTGCGAACGCCGCGGCCAGGCGCCCCGCCAGATTCGGGCTGACGGTCGACCCCGCCGGTCCGGCCACGAAGACGGGACGGTGACAGATGTAATGCGCGGTGCTGGAGCAACCCGGCCAGTCATCGTCCGCTTGCGGCAAGCGCCAGATATCGTAGTCGCTCAGAAGATTGGGGAAGTTGGCCCAGTCCTGGCTGTTGCCGACCTGGTAGTAAAGCGTTTGCGTGGTATCGTCCCACATCTTCGCCAGGAATTCGATGCCAAAGCCCGCCTCCGGCTCGAAGTTCGCCGACTCAGGCGCGCCGGATGCGGCGCCGGCGTACGAAATGGAATTCGGTGGCGCGGGCGGGTTTGCCGGCGCGCGCGTGCCCATCTGACTGGGAAAATCGCGAATCCCGATTTCCTGCATCGCGACGGTGTAGCTGGTGGTCTCCACGTATTTCATGTAGTCGCCCGCATCCCACCAGCCGCCGGAGGCATCCATCACCGCGCCGGTGGGCGTCAAAGGTGTGCCGGTGGTCGCGATCGAATCGTCGCTATTCAGAGGCGGCGTTTGAAAGACGGCGGCGCGCGCATCGTTGAGGTGCCCAGGCGCGGTGCGCAGCGCGTTGGGGATGTAGTTGGGCCCATCCCGCTCGGTTTCGTAGAAGAACTTGGTGTTGAGCAGCAGTCCGGAGTAGAGCGTGGCGGGATCTTCCACGGGGAAGGCAGGCGAAACGGCTGCCACCGGACCCGCCACCGAGATGGTGTAGCCATCTCCGGCCGGAACCGTGAAATCCAGGGCATACACCGAATAGGTCAACGTGGCGCTGTTGCTCCACGTACCGAGCAAGGCGCCGATGGGCGCCGCATACACCGTCTGGCCCCCTGAGGTTAGAACATGGAACGTCGCGCCAGTCTCCGCGGTGCTGGACATCAGATAGGCGCGAAACGGCGGACTGCCCGCTTCATACCCAACCTGGCTGACGCGCACATACGCCGATTGCGCCGGAGCAACTGGCGCACAGCTTATGCCGAGCGCAATGAGGGAGATCCCGAACCGCATCTTGGGGCAAGTATACCGTGCTTTGCGTCCAGC
>Ga0182016_10001959_pt1 | contig 24595 bp, 20 predicted proteins | sample 712S2MmetaG_FD_120491 | JGI IMG/M metagenome (GOLD analysis project Ga0182016, IMG submission 120491) | Permafrost microbial communities from Stordalen Mire, Sweden - 712S2M metaG | ecosystem: Environmental > Terrestrial > Soil > Wetlands > Permafrost | place: Sweden: Stordalen | collected...
ATTTCTGAACTTTTGGATTTTTTGCTGTCTAAAATCCGTGGATGAGCGAAGAGCAAGAAAATCTGGCACTGTTGGTTCCTGCAACCAAGCCGAAGCCCGCACCGACGCTGTATTTCATCGTCGTGATCAAGCTGTTCAAGGGCATCGTGCTACTGCTGGCGGCGGCCGGCATTTTTTCGCTGGCCGGAAAAGATTTGTCGGATGAATTCGACCAGTTCATCCGCTGGATTCACCTCGATCCTGAACATAGTTTTTTTCAGAACATCGGCGACTGGCTGGACACCATCACCGCTGCAAATGTCCGTGCCTTCGCCTTGGGCACTTTGCTTTACGGATTATTCCTCCTCGTGGGCGGTACAGGGCTGGCGTTCCGGGCGAAATGGGCCATCTGGCTGGCCATCGGTGAATCGGCATTTTTCATCCCGATAGAGATTTTTGAACTGGTCCGCCGACGCCTGCCCAATATGCCGGACCAGCCGCGGCCGGAACTGTTTCATCATCCCAAAATCGGCCTGCTAATCGTGCTGGCGTTGAACATTTTGATCGTCTGGTATCTGCTCGCAAACAGGAAACGACTGTTCAGACACCACGGCTGATTTTCACGCGTGACCGCATATCCGGCTTGTGGCATCGTCACGCCGACAATTTATGAACGACGCACTCCCGTTTGAAATTTCAGAATTCGAGCAACTCCTGCGCAAACCTAATGGTGACCCGACAGGTCTGGCAGGTTTTTTCAACAGCGGCGAAGTCTGGGTGGCTCGAGTGCCGGCCCGGCTGGACGTGATGGGCGGCATCGCCGATTACTCCGGCGCTAATGTCTGCGAAGCGGTGCTGGGGCGCGGCATGTTGATGGCTTTGCAGGCGCGCACGGATCGCACGCTGCGCATCCGCTCGGCGCAGGTCGGCCCGCGCAGCTTGCCGGTCGAGACGCGCATCCCTCTGGATTATTTCACATCCGGCGACGCCGTGGGCAATTACACGCAGGTCCGCGAGCTGTGCCACGCCAATCCAATCGCTTCCTGGGCGGCCTACATCGGCGGCAGCATTTTCACTTTGCTGAAAGAAGAATCGGTCAAGCTGCCCTACGGTTTTAGCTTTTTGTTGTTGAGCGCGGTGCCGATGAACGTCGGCATCGGCAGTTCCGCCGCGGTGGAAATCGGCACGTTATCCTGCCTCAATGCGTATTTAAATTTGCAGCTCGATGGGGCGCGCATCGCGCGGCTCGGCCAGATGGCGGAGAACCACGTCGTCGGCGCGCCGTGCGGCATCATGGACCAGATCGCCGTCGCGAGCGGACGCGAAGACAAGCTCACGCATATCCTCTGCCGGCCCGGCTCGATTGTCGGCGAAGTGGAAATCCCGCCCGGCACCGGCTTCGTCGGCATCAACTCGATGGTGCGCCACTCCGTCGCCGGCAACGCCTACGGCAACGTCCGCATCGGCGCGTTCATGGGCAAAAAAATCATCAACGAAATCCGCGCCAAAACCAGCCGCGCCGCGCTGAATTATCTGACCGAAATCTCCAGCGAGGAATTCAAGGCCGAATACGAAAAGGAAATTCCCGAAACCGTTCTTGGTTCCGATTTTCTCGCGAAATACAAAACGCACGACGATCCGGTGACGACGATTCAGCCGGACGCGACCTACCGCGTCGTCGGCCCGGCCCGCCATCCGGTCGGCGAAAATGAGCGCGTGCTGAAATTCATCGCCGCGCTCAAAGCCGCAAAATCCGGCGACGAATCTGCTCTCGCGACCGCCGGCGAACTCATGTATGGTGCGCACGAAAGCTACCGCGACAACTGCCGGCTCTCCGTGCCGGAAGTGAATTTCCTGGTTGAAGCCGTCCGCAAACGCGGGCCGGCAAGCGGACTTTACGGCGCAAAAATCACCGGCGGCGGCACCGGCGGCACCGTGGCCGTATTCGGCAAAATCGCCGCGCTCAAGGAACACATCCCGCAGATTGCCGTCGAATTTTCCCGACGCGCCGGCGGAATGCCGGACATTTTTGAAGGCACCTCACCGGGCGCAATTGAGTTCGGTGCCAAACGATATGCCTTCGGCGCGACCGGCTGGAAGCGGTTTGACGTTTAAAAATGAAACTCCGAAAGGCAGTCATTCCCATCGCCGGACTCGGCACACGCCATTTTCCGGCGTCGCACGCGGTGAAAAAGGAACTGTTTCCGGTGGTCGGCCAGGACGGCATAGCCCGCGCGCTGTTTCATTATCATCTGTTCGAACTCGCCGCAGCCGGCATCGAAGAGATTTGCATCATCGTCCAGCCCGGCGAGGATGAAATGGTGCGCAGTTATCTGCGCGGTCCAGACAGCAATTATCTCAAGCGGCTGGAAAAATATCCCGCACTTCTTCGCGAGGCGGAACAGATGCGTGATTTTGAGAAGCGCGTCAGATTTTCCGTTCAACACGAGCAGGAAGGTTACGGCCATGCGGTTTTCCAGACGAAAAGTTTTGCTTCCGGCGAGATGGTGCTGCTGTCACTAGGCGATCATTTGTTTCGCGGTAAACCGGTTTCACCTTATCTCGAACTTGCTGAAATGGCTGCCTCCTCCAACGGCAAGAGTGTTTCCGCCGTGAACCGCATTTCCGCCGGAGAATTAAAGGGCTACGGCACGATTGCCGGCAGACGCCGCCGGGACAATCCCCGGTTGATTGATGTTTCGCTCATCGTCGAAAAACCCACCGTGGCCGTCGCGAAGGAAAAACTGCACGTTGACGGCTTGCCAGAATCAACTTGGCTCGGCTGGTTTGGGATGCACCTGCTCGCGCCTTCGATTTACGAAGTCCTCGGCGAAATGATCCGGGACAACATCCGAGACAACGGCGAATTCCAGCTGACGCGTGCCCAGGAAATCCAGCGCCAGCGCGAAGGTTATCTCGCGCTGGAGATGACCGGCGCGGAGCGGTTTGATTTCGGCGTGCCGGATGATTTTGTCCGGAGCATCCAGTCGTTCCGGGGAGGAATCTGATTTTGCAGTGAATAATTTACTTGCATTGGACGGCGTTAGCGCTTAATTAATCAGTAGTCTGACGATTTTTTTGATGCCAAAATTTACAGTTATGCCACAACCGACGAGCACCGTGCCGGTGCTGCCAGCACCTTGAGCCGCCCTTTTTCCCCACGCAATTCTTCTCCCGCCTCGTTCGTCCGGGTCAACGGCAAAATCCGCGCCCGCGAAGTCCGGGTCATCGCAGTGGACGGCAAGCAGCTCGGCGTCATCCAGCTCACCGACGCGCTGAACCTCGCGCGCCAGCACGGCGTTGACCTCGTCGAAATCGCCGCCACAGCCGTGCCGCCCGTCTGCCGCCTGGTGGATTTCGGAAAATACCGTTACGAGATCGCCAAGAAGGAAAAGGAAACCAAGAAACACAACCACGCTTCCATCGTCAAGGAAGTGCAGTTGAGCCCGCGCATTGATCCGCACGACCTCGGCATCAAGCTGACGCACGCAATTGATTTTTTGTGCGAAGACATGAAGGTGAAGATCGCCCTGAAATTTCGCGGCCGCGAAATGGCGCACACCGAGGTCGGCTTCGCCGTCATAAACAAATTTCTTGCCGATATAGCAGCCTACGGCCATCCCGATTTTGCGCCGAAACTCATTGGTCGGGGCATCAACGTAATGATCAGCCCGCTGCCGCGGAACAAACGCGGCAAAAATCCAAACCTGAAGGACGCTCGCCAAGTGCCTGCTGTTGAAAAGAGCAATCACGAAGATTCTGCAACCGTGCCGATAAAAAAGCCGAAGTCGGATAATTCCGTCGCTGCCAAACAATCTCCGGCGGCGTTTGGGAACAATGCCTTCGCCAAACTTGACGTCATCGCGCGACAGGATTCACCGCCGACTTCGTAAGGTTTGTTGCAGCACGAACCAGTTCTGGAAACCGGCACTCCTCGCATGCCGCGTTCGAGTTCCCGCAAAAATCGCGGACTATTTGAATCAACCCCTGCTGCGCCGCCGCTGTTTTCAAAATTCGCGCGTTTGAAGTTCCGAGCAGACGCTGCCTCGCCAGCTTTAAAATGGAATTGTCCTCCGCTGCGGGCCACGCAAAAAATCGCCTCACAACTTCGCGCCGGATTTTTTCATTACCCCCTTCATTCGCACGAATCCACAGCCAAGGCAAAATCACATTGACCGCCAAATCTGTCACGCGCGCGGCTCCCAAAAGCGGCTGCGGTTTTTTCATCCGCGCCGATTTGAACGTCCAGTGCCAAGACCAGAATTCATCGCGTTCAACTTGAAAAATCTCCAACAACGAATTCAAGAGTTTTTTGTCCAGAATTTCCGCCGCGGTCCAGCTTTCAATTTTTGAAAGGAACTTCCCATTGGCAAGCCAGTGCGATGCCAGAGCAAGCCGTCGTTGCGGATGATTCGCCGGACGCAGGCCGTGAAATTTCCAGGCTGCGCGCGGTAAAATGAAGTTTTCAAACCCGTCGCTTTCGCGCCACCACAAATCCCAGACATGGCGCAAATAAGTGTCCGAGCTTTTTTGCGATCGGGTCAATTCCTCCGGCAGCAGACCTCCGGTGCCGAGCAGCAGCGCCTGAATTTCAAAAGCTGAATCTGCGCCATGGAACCATCGCGGCTTGGCCTCGGCAAGATTTTGCATCGGCCAGACGTTGTGCTTGTAGCCAAGCGCGCGGAAAAGATTCTCCCAGAGCGCCTGCTCCCAGCCGGCGTCCCTTGCGCGCGATCGAATTTGGGCGGCCTTGTTTTCAAACCGAACTTGCGCGGCTTCACGAAAGAGTTCCGTCAACTGAATCTCGTCGAGTTCCCGCAGCGGTGCACAACATTTGCCCCGCAGGGCTTCCGGCAGCGTGCGCAGGGATTCATTTTCTAGCGACAGACTTAATTCGGCCAGCGGTGCATCGAGAACATTTTTCAATGACAAAACTGCGGGCGCATTTTCAACAGGCTTTGCTTCATCCCAAACGACATGAAGCAGGACGTTTTGGAAATTTTTATTCCGGTCATGTCCATGCGCCCGCCAGCCGCCCGGATGCAAATCAATTTCCACGTCTCCAGAGCGTGGAGCATCGCCGCCAATTTGCAAAAAAGCGTCGCAAAAATCCGGGCCTCCTTCGAGGCTGGCGAAGCCGGGATGAATGACGCGGATATTTTTCCCGTCAGAAGCTTTAAGCGTGTCGCGGCGAAGCCGTTGATGCAGCCAGATCGCCTGCAGCAGGCGTTCGGTCGGGAAATGCTCATCGCGTAAAAAAGTTGCTGCGACAATTTGCGAGCGCCAGCAGGCGTAAAAATTTTCCGAAAGGGAAGTCACGCGAACTGCTATTGCGTTTTTACGGGTGCAATGTCAATTATTTTCATTCTCGCCCTCGTCGTCATGCTCAAATAAAAAATCGGGATTAAGATCGGAATTATCTTTGAACGCAACGAACGGCTGTTTCGTCTGTTAAATGAAATGAGCGGTTGCCCGCATGGTGATTTTTCCGCTAAACTTTACAAGGTTTTGACGGTGGAAAAGCAATGATTCAAGTTTCCAATTTAACAAAGCGTTATGCGGGCCGCACGGCGGTCAGCGATATTTCGTTTCACGTCGCGCGCGGAGAGATTGTCGGGTTGCTCGGCCCAAATGGCGCCGGCAAAAGCACGACGATGCGGATTCTTTCAAGCTACCTGCCGGCGACGAGCGGCACGGTGCGCGTGGCGGGATTCGATGTTTTTTACGAGTCGGTCGAGGTCCGGCGGCGGATCGGCTTCATGCCTGAAAACAATCCGTTGTATCCCGAAATGCGCGTGCGCGAGTATCTGAAATTCCGCGCGCGATTGAAGGGTCTAGGCGGACGGCGTTCGCGCGAACGCGTGACGACGGTGATGGAGCAGTGCGGCCTGACGGACGTGAGCAGACGAATCATTGGACAGCTTTCAAAAGGTTACCGGCAGCGTGTCGGCCTAGCGGACGCGCTTGTCCACGAGCCGGAACTGATCATTTTGGACGAACCAACGATCGGCTTGGATCCCCATCAGATACGTTCGGTCAGACAATTGATCAAAAGCCTTGCTGGAAAACACACCGTTTTAATCTCGACGCACATTTTGCCGGAAGCTGAAATGATGTGCAGCCGTATGGTCATCATGTTTGGCGGAAAAATCCTAGCGGCGGACACGCCGGAAAATCTGCAAAAGCTGATGCAGGGCAGCAGCCAGATCGTCGCAGAAATCGCAGCTCGCGCGACAGAATTGAACGCGGCCTTTTCGCAATTGTCGGACGTCGAAAAATTCGATGTGTCAGCGAGCGAAGGGGAATTCCAGCGATGCGCGCTGACTCCACGAGACGGCTGCGATTTACGCCCGGCGGTTTTTGCACTGGCGCGCGAGCGCGGCTGGATATTGCGAGAATTGACGCGCAGCCGCCATTCGCTGGAGGACATTTATGTCCAAGTCACGAAGCCGGAGGAGGAAAACTAATGCAGATTTTTGGAACATTGCTGCGCCGGGAGCTGGCGGCGTTTTTTCTCTCCATCACGGGATATGTAATCATTGCGTCAGTGACGCTGCTGACCAGCTTGAGCTTTGTCGTGTTAATTGCAGGCGTCGGCACCAATTCGTTCACTGCACCTGTGACTGAAATGTTTTACAGCACGTTTTTTTTCTGGCTGATAGTCCTGCTGGTTGCGCCGGTGATTACCATGCGGCTGTTCGCGCTGGAAAAATCTGCCGGCACATTCGAGACATTAATGACGACGCAAGTGGGCGATTTACAAGTGGTCGCGGCCAAGTTCGCGGCGGCAATAATTTTCTACATGGTGGCGTGGCTGCCGATGCTGGTGTGCCTTTTAATTGTGAGGCATTTCACCAATCAATCGGGCGCACTGGATGCAGGCACGGTAGGCGGGATGTATGTTGGGATTTTTCTCACAGGCTGCCTGTTTTTGGCGCTGGGCTGCTTTGCATCGGCCATTTCGCGCAGCCAGATGGCGGCAGCGATGATTAGTTTCGTGCTGGGCGTGAGTTTTTTTTCACTGGGTTTCCTGGCGAAATCAATTCCTGTCACCGCCCAATGGCAGACACAAGCTCTGTCCTATTTCAGCTTGTTCGACCAGATGGATGATTTTGCGCGCGGTGTGGTGGACACGCGCACGGTAATTTTTTATGCGGGCGTCACTTTTTTCTTTTTGTTCCTTACCTTGAGAGTGGTGGAAAGCCGACGCTGGAAATAAACAAAATGGCCGACAAAATCCAACCCAGTTTCTCGCCGGGGCGCCGCTGGAAAATCGGCTTCGACGTTCTCGTGCGCACAGGGTTGGTGCTGGCGGTGGTCGTGATGGCGACTTACATTGGCGCCAAATTTTACGGTCGGTTTTATTTGAGTTCGCAGGCCCAGCAACTGTCCACACGCACCTTGAGCATGCTTCATTCGATCACAAACCGCGTAACAGTGACGGTTTATTATGACAAGGAGGATGACTGGTATCCAATGATCAAAGCATTGCTGGATGAATACCACTCGGCAAACCAGGATATCATCATCAATCCCGTGGATTATGTCCGTGATGCGGGAGAGGCGGAGAAGATCAAAGATCTATATAAGTTCAATTCACCAACGGAAAAAAACCTCGTGATTTTTGATGACAATGGTCGAGTCAAAATCGTTAGTGGCAACGAACTCTCTCAATCCGTTACAGAGCAGGTTCCCAGCGAGCATAAAGGAAAATTGGAGTTTGAAAAACGGCCGACGGCGTTCTTGGGTGAGATGGTGTTCACCTCAAGCCTTCTTGCGGTGGAAAACCCAAAGCCACTCAAGGCGTATTTTCTGCAAGGCGATGGGGAGCCGTCGTTGTCTGATACGGGCGACCAAGGCTATCTAAAATTTGGCGCAATCCTCAACGAAAATAATATCACGAACGTGCCGTTGGAATTGCTCGGCGAAAACCCCGTTCCGGACGATTGCAGCCTGCTCATCATCGCAGGGCCGCGCGGGACTTTTGCCCAAACAGAACTCCAGAAAATTGACCAATACCTCTCTCAAGGCGGACGGCTGTTCATGCTGTACAATTATTTTTCCCTCAAAGAACCGACCGGTCTCGATGCCATCTTCGCGCGATGGGGCGTCGCTGTCCTTGATGACGTGGTGCAAGAACCAAAGAACACGACTTCCGGGCAGGATGTAATCATCAATACTTTCAACAATCATCCCGTCGTCAATCCGCTGACGGGTCTGGCACTCCAACTGATTTTGCCCCGTCCCATCGGAGTTGTGGATTTGCAAAATCCTCCCGCCGACGCGCCGAAGGTGGATGCACTCGTCATGTCCAGTCCGCAGTCAACTCTCATGAACGACTCAGCCGCCCCGCCGCGTAGTTATCCGCTCATGGTCGCCGTCGAACAGAAGGCCGTTCCTGGCGTCGCCAGCACACGCGGCACCACACGCATGGTCGTGGTGGGCGATTCATTTTTTCTCGGCAACCGGCAGATTGAATCCGCCGCCAACCGTGATTTCGCCGGCTACGCCGTCAATTGGCTGCTTGACCGAACGATATTGCTCAATGGCATCGGGCCGCGGCCTGTCACGGAATTTCGGCTGACGATGACCGAGACACAGCAAAAAAATGTACGCTGGCTGTTGCTCGGCGCGCTGCCCGGTGTCATTTTATTGTTTGGGGGCATCGTCTGGTTTGTGCGAAGAAAATAATGAACACGAAAAGCACATGGGGTTGGTTTGTCGTCGCTGCAATTCTGGCCGCGTTCATTTTCATTTTTCAACACTACTTACAACCGGCCAAAAGTGTTACCGGCGCAATTCTTCCAGGCTTGCAGCCGCAAACTGTCACAAGCATTCAGATTACCCCGGCTGTCCCGCTTGAAATTCACGCCGACCGCGTGAATGATTCTTGGCTTTTGTCCAAGCCCATTTCCTATCCGGCGCAGCCTGCGGCAATCGAGGCATTGCTCGACGCACTTCAGAAACTTACACCCGTCAAACGGATTTCGGCAGCAGAACTCCGCGAACACCATATCACCGACACCGATTTCGGATTTGAAAACCCGCAATTTTCCATCGTCATCGATGCCGGCAGCCAAAGACGGCAATTGAACGTCGGCAACATGACCGCGCCCGGCGACCAAGTATATCTCCGCGTCATCGGCGTGGACGGCGCATTTGTAGCGGACGCTGGCTGGCTGAAGTTGATTCCACGCTCTGCCACAGACTGGCGCAGCACCGCGCTCGCGGACTCGGGACAAAATAGTATCGATTCCATCGTGCTGACCAACGGCGCAATTGCCATCGAACTTCACCGTGACGCAACAAACCATCTCTGGCGCATGACTCGTCCATTGCAGACGCGCGCGGACAACGACCGAATCAACGACGCGCTGCAACAGCTACAGGCCGCACATATCACACAATTCATCACCGACGATCCGAAAACAGATTTGACTTCCTTTGGATTGCAACCCGCCGACCTGGATTTATGGCTTGGAAGCGGCACAAATTTTTTCACCGCCATCCATGTCGGGAAAAGCCTGACGAACGACGCGGCGCAGGTTTATGCCCAGCGTGAAGGATGGAACGCCGTCGTTGCGACAGCCGGAGAAAATTTCTCCCCCTGGCAAGGCTCGGTGAACGATTTTCGCGACAAGCACCTGCTGGAACTCACCGCGCCGGTCGTTGAAATCGAGGTGCGCGGCGAAAATAATTTCTCGCTCCAACGTGATGGCACGAACGCCTGGAAAATAGCCGGCGAAAAATATCCAGCGGACGCCGGCAGCGTCCAGCAGTTCATCAAAACGCTCACCGGCCTTCGCGTAGCAGATTTTGTGAAAGACGTTGCAACCGCGACCAATCTGGCGTCCTATGGGCTCGTAACGCCGCAGCAGCAGATTATTTTGCGCTCCGCCATTGGCGACAGCAACGCCGTCATCGCGCAGCTTTTCTTCGCCGTGCAAACCAACGGAATTTTCGTTCAACGTGCCGATGAGAATTCTATCTATTCGATCACTCCTGACGATTACAACAACCTTTTGGGAGACAGCAGCCTTTATGGAGCCGGCTGGCAATTCCGCGACCGGCAAATCTGGAATTTCACACCGAACGACGTGGCGCAAATCACGCTCCATCAAGACGGCAAGACGCGCACGATGATCCACGAGGGCGTGAACAAATGGTCGCTCGCCGCGGGCTCGCAGGGCATCATAAGCGGCAAATCCATTGAGGACACTACCACCGTGCTTGGTAATCTGGCAACCGTCACCTGGGTCGGGCGCAATGTGACCGAGCCGGAAAAATTCGGCCTGAACACCAACAATCTCCAAATATCCTTCGAAATGAAGGATGGCGCGAAACATTCCGTGGACTTCGGCACGGAATTTCCAAAATGGCAGACCGCACTGGCCTCCGTCACGCTGGATGGCGAGCGCTGGGTGTTTCTTTTTCCGCCGGGACTTTATCAGTTCGTCTTGAGTTACCTCACCATTCCGGCGAACGTCCCGTGATATGCGACCCGGTTTCTGGCGCAAATGCCGCGTGTGCTTCCGCTGGTTCCGCATCACCATGTTGATGCTGGTGCTGGCGGCGGTTTGCGCCTTTGTGTGGGTCAACCGCATCGGCCTGCCGGACTTTCTGAAAACCCGTCTTGTGCAGGCGCTCCATTCACGCGGAATGGATCTGGAATTTTCACGGATGCGTTTGCGGGTGATGCGCGGGATAGTCGCCGAAAATGTCCGCATCGGCGACGCCAGAATCGCGGGCAGCCCGTCGCTTTCTCTTGAAGAAATCCAGTTGCGCCTGGACCATCATGCACTGCTGCACTGGCATCTCCAGATTGATGGCCTCATTTTGCGCCAGGGCGAACTCAACTGGCCGATCCCTCAAAGCAGATCGCTGGCCCTTGACGACATCCTTGCAAGTTTGCGGTTTCAAACAAATGACACCTGGTCGCTCAACAATTTCAGCGCCAGATTTGCGGGCGCACAAATCAACCTGTCCGGCGAAATCGCGCACGCACCGGAAATCTCCCGCTGGGAAATTTTTCAGGGCCGGAAATCCACCAGCCAGCCCGAACAACTGCAAAAATTTCTGGACCAGCTTGCCAAAATCCATTTTGACGGCTCGCCGCAATTGAGCCTGATCGTCAACGGCGATGCGCGTAACATCCGGTCTTTCACGGTCCAGCTTGGCGTCGTGCAATCCCAGACGCGGCTCGAACTGGACGGTGCAGCAACGGATGGCCCGGCGGGAACCTGCCGTTGGCGCGTGCATGGCGCGCTTCATCCAGAATTTGCCAGGCCCTTTTTGGCTGCAGCCGACGCTGCAAGCGCCCTGGACATCCTCACATTCAATCGGCCTGTTTTTCTGGATGTCGCAGGGCGCAATCGTTTGGATGATCCCGGCAGCATCAGCGCCGCGGGACACGTGGCACTGACCAATTTCATGGTTCGCAACGAATCTTTCGGCAAAGTGTCATCGGCGTTTGTTTACACAAACCAGGTGCTGCAATTTTTGAATCCGCTGATGCAAACCCGCAGACAGATGATGACGGCGGACAGCGTGACTTTGAATTTCGGCACGCGTATGCTTTATTTCACAAACGGCTTCAGCACCGCCGACCCCGAATCCATAGCGCGTGCCATCGGCGCAAAAACGGGGCAGATTGTGGAGCCGTATCGCTTTTTGGAGCCGCCCGGCGCATGGGTCAACGGCCAGATTCCATTGCGCGACCTGCACGGCGGGTCGGAGATGGCGGATGTGGATTTGAAGTTTGATGTCATCAACGGTGCGCCTTTCGAATGGATGAAATTCCACAGCACCAACGTCACCGGCACCATCCACTGGCAGGGGACAAAACTCGTGGTGACGAACGTGTTGGCGGCGTTTTACGGGGGCAGGGCGAACGGTTTTGCTAATTTTGATTTTCAGGTACCGCACGAAGGCGCCGACTATGATTTTGCCGTCAACGTGGAGAATGCGAACCTTCACCGGCTGGCGGTTGATTTATCATCACCCACCAATTCACTGGAAGGCACCCTGGCCGGGCGGCTGGTTGTGACGCATGGGGACACCCGGGATTGGCGCACTTGGAACGGCTACGGCAACGCAAGCCTGCACGATGGTCTCATCTGGGAAATTCCGCTGTTTGGCATTTTGTCGCCGGCGCTCAACAAAGTCTGGCCCGGCCTGGGCAACAGCCGCGCTACGGACGCCACGGCGCGGTTCGCCATCACCAACGGCTTATTTTACACCGACTCGCTGGAAATCCGCTCGACGATGACGCGATTGCGATACGTCGGCACAATCGATCTGGACCAGAAAGTAAACGCCCACGTCACCGCCGAACCGCTGCGGGACACCTCGGTTGTCGGCCCGCTCGTCACCACCGTACTCTGGCCGGTGAGCAAGTTGTTTGAATACAAGATCAGCGGCACGCTCCAAGACCCCAAGAGCGACCTCATCTATTGGCCCAAATTTCTGCTGATGCCACTGCATCCCATACGCAGCTTTGAGGGAATTTTCCCCTCCGGTGCTTTCTCGACTGCTCCGCCGGACAATTGATATTGTCCCAACAAGGCTGGGGTCCGGCATTTAATGATTTCGTCGGAGGCTTTTTCGAGTTCCCTGTAACCTGCCGGGATTTCCTGGCTTAATTTTCCACGTTCCCGGAGTCATTCCACGGTTGCCCCCGATCATCGGGAGGTTTCCCCCAGTCATTGGGGGATTTCTCCAGATCGTTGGGGGGCTTCTCCCAGTCATCGGGGAGGTTCTCCCGGTCATTGGGCGATTTCCCCCAACCATTCGGGGAACTTCCCCAGTCATCGGGGGATTTCTCCCGATCATCGGGGGATTTCTCCCAATCATCGGGGGATTTCTCCCGATCATTGGGGGATTTCTCCCAACCGTCGGGAGGTTTCTCCCAGTCATTGGGGGAAACCGCCGAATGGTCAGGAAACCCTGTTTTTTGATAAAAACAGATAGAAAATGCCAAAAACCATCACTTTTTCCCATCTGTAACAACTCAACTGCTCAAAAAAACAACATTTTCATCGCGTCATGGATTCGCCGGAGAATTGGTGAGCACCGTCCCATCCGGCGCTACGGGCAGGAAAACTCCTCTGCTGTTGTCGGTCGCAGGCTTCGTGCGGCTTTCGGCGTCCTTGACTTCGGCTGCGGCGTCTTTGGCCTCGGAATTTGCCTCGGATTCGATCTGTTTGCGTTCGTCACGGATGTCTTCGTTGACAGCGGCGGAAATGCCAGGCAGCCGTTTTTGTTCCGAGACAGCCTGTGCGGCGGCTAGTTCGGGCGTCCGCAAAACGGTCGGACGGATCAGCACGATGGTTTCCTGCCGGTCCTTGGTGCTGCTGCGCTGGGAAAAGAGAGCGCCGATGAGCGGAATGTCCTCCAGATATGGTACCCCGCTCTTGCTATCGCTCTTGTCAGAGCGGATGAATCCGCCGAGCATGATGGTATCCTTGTCCTTGACGGCGATTTCCGACTGAAGGGTGCGTTTTGTGGTGTTGGGGACGTTGCCGACATTATTAATGACGGTGTAACCGTTCAGATCATCAATTTCCTGGTTGATATCCATGACAACGAGGCCGTCGGGATTGATGAACGGCGTGACATCCAGTTCAACGCCGACGGACAACTGCGAGTATGATGAGCTGTTTCCATAAGCGCTGCCGTAAGTGGTGCCGGTGACATACGGAACCGTCTGGCCGACAAAGAATGACGCCGCCTTGGCCTGCGAGGTCTGGATGCGCGGGCGCTGGATGACCGACGCACTGCTGTCGTTGGCGGCGGCCTGAAGCGCCACATCCCAGGTCGGCCCGATGTTTCCAAAGTAACTCAAACCGCTCGAAAGGGCGTTCCCAAAAATGGAAGTTGAGTTTGAGTTGGCACTGGATGTGTAAGTGCTGTTTAATAAATTTATGAATGTCGGGCCGTTGACGCTGCCGCCGCCGCCGATAACACTGCCACCTGGACTTAATTTGGATGGCCCCTGCGCCACAGAAACGCCTGTATTCATGCCTTTGTTCAAATCCACGTCTATGATGGCCGATTCAATCAGCACTTGCGAGAGCAGCACGTCCAGCTTGGCGATGACGTTCGTGATGGCGTCCATGTCCTGCCGCGTGGCGAAGATGAGGAGCGAATTGCTTCGCTGGTCGGCGATGATTTTTGTCTGGCCGAAAATCTGGATCGGTTGATCCTGGCCGTTGGCCCCCGACGCCTTGTTGACGATGCTCAACAACCTCTGCTGAAAAGTAGTGCCCGTCGCCGGCGTGCCGTTGGCGGTGGTCCCAAACGCGCGCGGCTGGATGCCGCCTTGGATTCCGTTGCCACCGGGCTGGTAACTTGTGCCGCCGCCCGGCGTTATCGGACTACCAGCAGGCCGTGATCCAATGCCGTTGATGGTGGAAGTGGTCGCCGCGGTGCCGATGCTCACCGTGCCGCCGCCGCTGCCGCCACCGAGACTGTTCAACGCGCTGGCGATGTCTGCGGCCAGCGCGTATTTGATCGGGATGACCTCGGAAATGATTTCCGATTCACCGCCGCCGGTGTCCACCTGGTCAATCAACTCCAGCATCCGTTTCACATTTTCCGCATGGTCGCGCAGAATGAGTATGCCGTTGTCATCCAGCGGCGTGATTGAACCGGCCAGTTTTGCGAACGGCGTGAGAATCTGCTGCATCGAGCTTGCCTTGACATAATTCAAATGCACGATGTGCGTCACATAAGGCCCCAAATCCGGCAACTGATTCGCGTCCGAGGTATCAATCTTAGCGCCCGATCCGCCCGCCTGGTCCGGCGGCAGCACTTTCAGGAATTTATCGCCGATGGGGATGAGCTCGATGTTGTTGAGCGCAAGCACGGCCTGAAAAGCCTCAATCGCCTCCGACCTGGTCAGCGGCGATTGCGTCTTCAAGATGATTGAAGCCGTCGGAGGCTGCGCCATCAACAATGTGCGCCCGACCAGGTCTGAATAAATTTGCAGCACCTGTTTCACATCCACGCCCTGAAAATCATATTGGTAGGCGGCAACCTCGTTTGTACCTCCATTTGAATTTGCGGACACCGGAGCATTTGCGTCAGCCTGCGCGTCCGATGGAGCAACCGCCGGAGCCGGAGCAGCCGGAACCGCCGGAACTGGCGCAGGCATTGCGGGCCGGGTCATGGCGGCTGAATTGCTGCGCATCGCCGCCAGCCGCGCCGCCATGTCGAACGCCGGCGAATTCGTGGTGCGAAAACGTCCGGGCAGACGCATCGCCCCCGGCATGTTTGTCACCAACGAGGGGGGCGGTGTCTGCGCCCAAAGGTCAATGCCGGTTAAAAATAAAATCAGGACGAGCGTGGTCGTTTTCATTTTGCGGGTGCGGTTGTGGATTTCAAATTGTTCACTGGCGCGGCCTTGGGGTTTTTCTGGTAGCTGGCGACGATCCGGATGTTGCCGTTGAGATGCATTCTCGGAGCGTCGGGCTGCAATTCCAGGTCAATCACGCGCGCCATCGAGGCGCCGTTGCCGAGTTTGTAAAGAAAGTCCACCAGCTGCGCGTCCGTCGCGGAGACGGTGATGTTTTGCGTCTGCTCAGTGAAAAATTCGTTTGTGTGCTGCATCGAGCGCGAGTAATTGCCGATGCCGAAACCGCTTTGTGCCGCCTGCGCCTGGATGGTGCGCATCATGTTGATGGCCTGATCCTCGGGCGCGACGAATTCGCCCTGGGTTTCAAATTTTTTCACAAGCGACTCATAATTCGAAGATTGCGAGATTGCCGCCTGAAAGAGCGTCAGCTTCTGCCGGGCGTCATCGCCGCGCCGCTTAAAATCCCCCCAGTCCGAAAAATGCGGCCAGATGAAAATCCAGTTCAAGACGAGAACTACAATGACCGCCACGCCCACTGCCAGGCGGCGTTCCAGGGGACGCAATTGCGCAAAATACTTTTTCATTGCGTTTGCTCCTCCGGGTTTGCCAGTTGCAGGCTGAAACTCCAGGTCACTCCGCCGGCACCGGTCCGTGGACTCACCGGATCCCCTGCGTGCAAATCAAACATCGGCTGGCCGCCGATCGTTGCCTTTTGCATCGCGCTGTTGAAATTAAAAAGCGTGTTGATCTGGTCGGACGTCGTCGTGCCACTCAATGTAAGCGTCTGGCCGTTGGCAAAACTGAACCGTTGAAGTGAAATTCCCTGCGGCAATTGCTCCGCGACGGTCTTCCAACAGTCCAGCGCGGCAAATTTCAGGTTCTGCCGCTGCACCAGCACGTTGTAGCGCGCCTTGAGTTGCAGCGCGTTTGTGTAATCGTCGCTGATGGCGGCGACCTGCTGCTCCAGTTTGTTCGTTTGAACAGAAACAAGACCGACCGCGCAAAAATAAATGACCACGGCGATCGCATATAAAACGCCCGTCGCAAACAATCCGCGCAGCCACAGCCGGTCAACAAATTGCTGGTGGTAGCGTATGGAATACTCCGCAGGCAGCAGCGCCGCGCCGCTGGATTGCGCCGTCGCTGCGCGCCGCGCCGTGCGCGCAGCCAGCTCCTGAAGCGGCAGCGGTTTCAACACTTGAACCGCCTCGTTCAAGGCATCGCGCAAAAAAGTTTCCCATTCGCCTGCCGTCGCGCCGTCCGCGACGAGATGGAATTTCGGCTGCGCCGTCAGCCAGCCTTCGAGTTCGCCCGCCCATGTCAGCTGCGCGAACTGTCCCTGCAGGCTCTTCGCGCGTTCGCCGCCCGGCGGCAATACGATGAAACTCAGGCTCCTCAGCGCGCCGCCAAACCACCACGCCACAAGCGCGGCGCTCTGGCCGTTGAGCGACGCCGGATAAATCCACGCGCCGTCTTCGCCGGCTGGCGTGGTTTCCAACTGGTCGAGCATCGGGACTTCGAGCCTGTCGGCGAGATAATTTTGAGCCTCCAGCTTGCCGAGAAATTCCTCGACCACTTTGCGTTCCGAGACGACGACAATGACCGTCTGCAAATTTTCCGCCGACGCCTGCGGAAGAACTTGCAGTGTCCAGACGATTTGCGTAACGGGAATCGGCGACAGCTTTTCCAACTGCAGCTCAACCATGGAAAGCGTTTCGTCAAAGCTGCTTTTGGGCAGCTCGACTACGCGTAGAAAAACCTTTTCCAGCGGCAGCCACGCAATGTTCAGCTTCGGCTGCCAAAGGGAAGTCCAGGATTTTGCGACATATTTTCCGGGAAGCGGCTGACCCGGCGAGCCGCTGTGTTCGCGATGCAACGCGCCGCTTCCGGCGTCGAACTGCCAGAGGCGGTTCGCGTCAGGCGCGGCTTGGAGGATGTTGCAGGAATGCCAGCGTGCCATGAAAATTTTTAATTTCGGGGAATAAATTGCGTTTGTTCGCCGCCAGCAAGTGATTCGAGATGTTCCTCCATTTGTGTCACGCGCAATACTTCCTCGATGGTCGTCTCGCCGGCCTTGACCTTGTTCCAGCCGTCGGTGCGGAGTGTGCGCATACCGGCGTCCATTGCACGCTGGGCGATGGCGGTCGAGGACGAGCGGTTCATGATGAGCGGGCGGATGTTTTCACTGACGAGAAGCAGTTCGTAAATTCCTTTTCGCCCTTGATAACCCTGCTGCCGGCAGTTTTCGCAACCCGAACCACGCCAGATTTTTGCCGTGGCAATGTCCGCCTCGGGAAAACCGATGCGCCTCAAATAATCCGTTTCAACCTTTTGCTCCGTTTTGCAATGAGGACAAATTGTGCGGACAAGGCGCTGCGCCATGACGGCCTCGACGGACGACGCGACGAGAAACGGCTCAATGCCCATGTCAATCAAGCGCGTGAACGCGCTTGGCGCATCATTCGTGTGCAACGTGGAAAAAACCAGGTGGCCGGTGAGCGAAGCGCGGATGGCGATTTCCGCCGTCTCCTGGTCGCGGATTTCGCCGACCATCACGACGTTCGGATCCTGCCGCAAAATGTGGCGCAATCCCATCGCGAACGTCAGCCCGATGTCCGACCGCACGGCGATCTGATTGATGCCCTTCAATTCATATTCCACCGGCTCCTCAATTGTGATGATGCGTTTCGTGACTGAGTTGATGGAACTTAAAAATGCGTAGAGCGACGTGGATTTTCCGGAACCCGTCGGGCCGGTGACGAGAAAAATGCCGTGCGGCTTGATGATAATCTCGCGGATGGCGTCTTCTTCCATCCTTGAAAAGCCGAGCTTGTCGAGGCTCAGGAAAATTTTGCCGCGCGTAAGCAAACGGAGAGAAACGCTCTCGCCATAAACCGTCGGCACGGTGGAAACGCGGATGTCAATTTCCTCGCCTTTGATGCGGACGTTGATGCGGCCGTCCTGCGGCAGGCGCTTTTCGGAAATGTTCATGCCGCTCATCACCTTGATGCGGGAAATGAGCGCAGCTTGATAACGCTTCAGCGTCGGAGGCAGCGGAATCAAATGCAAGATGCCGTCAATTCGATTGCGGATGCGCAGCTCGTCTTCCGCCGGCTCAAAATGAATGTCCGTCGCGCGATCCTTGAACGCTTCCCAAATGATTTGGTTTACAAATTTAATGACGCTCGCCTCCTGGTCGTCACCGGTGATTTCCTTGTCGCCGGCGATTTCCAGTTCCATCGGCTCGTCCTCGCCCATTTCGTCGAGCGTCTCGGCACCGACGCCGTAATATTTTTTCAGGGCCTTCTCGATCTCCGGTCTCGGCGCGAGCGCAAAATGCACCGGCATCCGCGCGTCGAAGCGCACCGCGTTCATCATCGCCGCGTCGAACGGATCGCTCACGGCGACCTGCAACTTGCCGTCCTCCAATGCCGTGGGAATCACGGAATATTGAAAAGCAATTTTTGTGGAAATTTTATTCCGCGCCTCGGTTGAGACGGGCAGCTTCGGCAAGTCCAGATACGGCCAGCCGAGTTTCGTTGCGAGCCGCTGGACAAAAACGTCCTCGGCCAGGCCGCGCTCGCGAGCAACGAACGTCAGCAGCGGCTCCGCCGAGCCGGCGTCCACCGCCGCGCGCCACGTCTTCTGCCAGTCGTCAAACTGCGACGGCGACGTTTCCGCGACTTCGGCTACAAGATTTTTTACAGGGCTGAATGCCATTGTTGTGCTTGTTTTAACAGCCAAAGCCGGGAAAAGTTGCGGAAATATAATTCAAAATGCCCCAAATCATTCTCGTGCTGCCGTTCATCCTCACCCTCAAAAACACTCCGGAAATTGAGGATGACGACGAGAATTTGGATGAGGATGAGGAAATGCTTTTGAATTGAACCCGGTTCGTGTTTATTCGTGGTTGAAATGAAACAATTCGCCACCATCACCGTCATCGGGCGCGACAAGACCGGCGTCATCGCGCGCGTCACGAATTTTCTTTTCGAGCAGCACGCCAACATCGAGGCGCTTGAGGAGCAGGTCACGCGCGGCCAGTTCAGCATGACACTCCAATCTTCGTGGAAAAGCAGTGACTTAAAATCCGATTCGCTCCGCGCCGGCCTGGAAAAACTCGCCGCGCAACTCGACATGGAAATCAAAGTCCGTTTCACCGAGCCAAACCGACGCCAGCGCTTCGCCATCATGGTCACGAAGGAGACGCATTGTTTCGATGCGCTCATGGCTGCAAAATTAAAAGCGGATGCCGCGCTCGTCCTCGGCAATTACGACGACTTGGCCTCGCGCGCCAAAAAACTCAGGCTGCCATTTGAGCACATCAATTGGAACGACCGCGTAAAGGCCGAAGGACGCGCGCTGCAATTGCTCGAACAAAATGAAATTGATTTCGTCGTGCTGGCGCGCTTCATGAAAATTTTGTCGCCGAACTTCGTCTGGCGCTACAAAAACAAGATTATCAACATCCATCCGTCGCTGCTGCCGAGTTTTCCCGGCCCGCAGGCCTACCGGCAGGCGTATGAAAGCGGCGTGAAGATCGTCGGCGTCACGGCGCATTTTGTCTCCATGCGACTGGACGAAGGCCCGATCATCGCGCAAGGCGCATTTCACACCCAGCCAGGCATGGAGCTCAAGGAGATCGTCGCGCTCGGCCAAAAATTGGAGGCGGATGTTCTTGTCCAAGCCGTGAAACTTTACTTGGGCAAACGTCTTGATGTTTATTGGGGCGTGGTGAAGGAGGTTTAGACAGGATTTAAAGGATGAAACAGGATTTGAATGGTTGACAGATTCTAAAAACAGGCATAATTGAAATGTATGTTCACTAAAGCTGAAGTCGCAAAGATGTCCGTCGAACAACAAGAAATCCTGGCCCAAATTGAATTGAGCAAAGCTCGCCGCCGCCAAAATCTTTTGGATCTGGCTCGCGGTCGCGACTGGCGGTCGCGCTATTTTCCATTATACATTTTTGCCATCTTCCTCATTTTCATCACCCTTTATTGCTTTGATTGCTTCCATGTCCAAGAAAAGCCTTTAATTTTATATCTGCCCCTCGGCATGGGTTTTGTCTTTTCACTAATTTTTTATATGACACGCACCGACAGACGGCTGGACGCCTTGCTGGAACTGCTGGACGTCGACCACAGAAATCAGGAAGACGGCAACATTTCAAAAGACGAAAAAGCCGGCTGACGTTTCACCGGAAAACTCCGTCCATTCTGTCTTTTCTTTTCAGAATTGTTAAATTTCCGGCGTGAACGACCTCACCATCGGTCTTTTGAGCGCGCTGCTGGCCACCAACCAGCCGCAGGCCGTAAGTAATCTCATCCAGCAAAACACCGGCACCTCGGTCACCATCGTCAATCCCGACGACCCGTCAGAAAAACAACTTCTGCAGATCATGGCCGACGACGACGCGTCGCTCGCCGAGGTGGACAAATGGATCAAGGACAACGACACCTTTGCGACGCAGGGCGCTGGATTGTCGAAGGAGCAGCTGAACACAAAAATCAACTCCCGTTTCGCCCCCGTAAAAAAGGAATACGAGGATTTCCTGAAGCTCCATCCCGATTCCGCGCGCGGCCACCTCGCCTACGGCACCTTTCTAAACGACATCGGCGACGAAGAGGACGCCATGCTCCAATATGAGAACGCCCGCGAACTCAATCCGAAAAATCCCGCCGTCTGGAACAACCTCGCCAATTATTACGGCGAAAACGGCCCTCTCACCAACGCCTTCATTTATTACGCCAAGGCGATTGATCTCAATTCCAACGAGCCGGTCTATTATCAGAATTTCGCCACCACGGTTTATATGTTTCGCAAAGACGCCGAGGAATTTTACGGCATCAACGAGCAGCAGGTTTTCGACAAGGCGCTCGCACTTTACCGGCAGGCGATGAAGCTGGCACCGGACGACTTCGTGCTCGCGACCGACTACGCCCAAAATTATTATGGCATCAAGCCGCTCCGAACCAACGACGCGTTGCTCGCATGGACCAACGCGCTGCAAATCGCCCGCGATGACAACGAGCGCGAGGGCGTTTACATCCACATCGCGCGCATCGAGGTCGCCGCCGGACGATTCGCCGACGCGCAGGCGCAGCTCGATGCCGTGACCAACACTGCTTTTTTTGAACTAAGAAACCGCATTCAAAGAAATCTCGCCGAACGCGAAAATCCGCCCGCCAATCAAACGCCTGCCATCGTTTCAACAAATGTGCCGGACGCGGCGAATAATTTTGCGCCAGCACCCACGAATATCGTCGCCACCACAAATACCGCTGGTGTTTCCACGGATTTGATGACCGCACCGCCGCACTCGCGGGGACAATAATCGTCGCATATTGGACAAAATCCGGCTTTGTGTCTTTGAGGCTTGATGGTTAAATGACGGGATTATGAGTTTTTACGACAAATTGAAATTTGACGCCAACGGCCTGATCCCCGCGATCATACAGGAACAGAAAACCGGCCGCGTGGTGATGATGGCGTGGATGAACCGCGCCTCGCTGGCGGACACCATCAAGACCGGCAAGACGCATTTCTGGAGCCGCTCCCGCCAGAAATACTGGATGAAGGGCGAGGAAAGCGGCAACACGCAAACCGTCAAAGACATCGCCTTCGACTGCGACGGCGACGTTCTGCTCATCCAGGTCGAGCAGGCTGGCGCGGCGTGCCACGAAGGTTATCAATCGTGCTTTTTCCGCTCGGTTGAAAATGGCGGCTTCAAGATCACCGAGCCGCAATTGCAAAAGCCGGAGGAAATTTATAAAAAGAAAAGATGAAGGTGACTCTCCATTACGATTTTAATTTACCGTGGCGCGGAGCGGTAAATATATTTTTGAAGCCGCTTTGCCAGATGATGAAACTTGCAATCGAATAATTCAGCTTTTCAACGACAAAAAAATCCCCCAATTAAGCGATCTAAAACCATCGTGGGAATCAAGGTCATAGCTTCATTGCTTCCTGCTTTTGTTTTCCCCGCGCTTCGCGCTAAAAACGGTTTCATGTATTCGCCGCGTTTCCCTCACGCCTGCGTCAAATCAATTTTGCAGAAGCCGTAGTCAATCACATCGGGCGCAGGCCGTCGCGCGGCGGGAATGTAATAACGGCTTTCCCGCCGGTCTTCGCCAGGCCTGCATTCCACCACACCCGCGTTGAGCAGCACGAGCATCTGCTTGCCCATATTCTCGCGCGTGCAACCGGCCACGGCGGCGGCCTCGGTGATGGTCATCTCGCGACCATCCGCGAGCAGTTTGATGATGGGCCAACGCACAGCGCTGCCGAGGGCGAAGAGCGCGGCCACCGGATCAAGCTTCGGCAGGCTAGCGGGAACGGCTGATGACGCATTTGCTGGTGAATTTAGGCTGGAATCGTTCATTTCCGGAAGATTTACTCAATCCGCTCGACTGCGCAAGGCATATCCGAGAAAAATTACTTTGGCATTTACCATCGCGATGACATATCAGGGAAAAAGTTGTTTGGCAATTCACGCCATAACTACATATCCGAGAATAATTATTTTGGCATTTGACTTATTTATGTCAGATGCAGGAAATATTTATTTGGCATTGAAACTTGCGGAAGCATCTGCGGGCGTCGCAAAACCATCTGTTAAAGCGGCGATGCTGTCTGCGAGTCGCATTGGACTTGCCGCCGTTGAAGCCGTTGTGGCGGCGCAAATTGTTTGTTTCTTCATTCAAAATTCTTCATTCTTCATTGCTTATGTATTCGCCATCGCTGGAAGAATTTCAAAAGTTTGCGACGCAGGGAAATCTCATTCCCGTCACGCGCCGCATTCTCGCCGATTTGGAAACGCCGCTCTCGGCCTACCGCAAAATCCGCGGCGCGGGCGAATCGTTCCTCTTTGAATCGGTCGAAGGCGGCGAACATCTCGGGCGCTACTCGTTCGTCGGCTGCAATCCGCGCGCGGTCATCCGGCAGGACGGGCAGCACGTGCAGATGTTTGAGAACGGCCGCGTCACGGAAACCGCGATGGTCGGCAAGGACGTGAAGGACGGCCTGGAAGTCGTCGAACGCGTGATGAAAAAATATCGCGCGGTGGCGGTGCCGGGCCTGCCGCGTTTCACCGGCGGCGCGCTCGGCTTCATCGGCTACGAATTCATCCACGACATCGAACCCGTGGTGCCGCGCCCGGCGCATGATGAATTGAAAACGCCGGTGCTGTATTTTCTCATCGCCGACGAGCTGCTGATTTTTGACCGCGTGCAGCAGACGATCACGATTCTGGTCAACGCGATTCTCGACGACGCCGACAGCCCGGCCGACGCCTACGAAAATTCGACCAGCGAAATTGACCGCATCCTCGCGCTGCTCGAACAGCCCAGCGAACACACCGTGGTCGCGGTGACCAATGAGATTCCCGCCGTCGAATTCGCGTCGAATCAGACGAAGGAAAAGTTTTTCGCGAACGTCGAGGCGGCGAAGAAATACATCACCGGCGGCGACATCATCCAGGTCGTCGGTTCGCAGCGGTTTTCCGCGCCAGTCACGGCGTCGCCGCTGGACATTTACCGCGCGGTGCGCAACGTGAATCCGTCGCCGTATTTATTTTTGCTGGAGCTGGACGGTTTTGCGCTGGTCGGAGCGTCGCCGGAACTGCACGTCCGCTGCGAGGAAGGCAAAGTGGAAATCCGCCCGATTGCCGGCACGCGGCGGCGCGGCAAAAATGAGGACGAAGATGCCGCGCTCGAAAAAGAGCTGCTCGCCGACCCGAAGGAACGCGCCGAACACGTCATGCTCGTGGACCTCGCCCGCAACGACATCGGGCGCGTCTGCGATTTTGGTTCGGTGCAAGTCAAAGATTTGATGTTCATCGAGCGTTACAGCCATGTGATGCACATCGTCTCGCAGGTGGAAGGAAAATTATCGGCGGAAAAAACGAATTATGATCTGATGCGCGCGACTTTTCCCGCTGGCACCGTTAGCGGCGCGCCGAAAATCCGCGCGATGCAGATTATTTCTGAACTGGAACAGACTACGCGCGGCACCTATGCCGGCGCGGTCGGTTATTTTTCCTTCAACGGCAATTTGGACACCTGTATCACGATCCGCACCGCGCTGATCAAGGACGGCAAAGCCTACGTCCAGGCCGGCGGCGGCTGGGTGAACGATTCGACGCCCGAAGGCGAATATCAGGAGACGATCAACAAATCCATGGCCATGCGGAAGGCGATTGCGATGGCGGAGGGTTTTGCGAAAACTGTGTAGCGGCGTCTCGGCAGAGCGCCGCATTTC
>Ga0182016_10001962_pt1 | contig 24589 bp, 20 predicted proteins | sample 712S2MmetaG_FD_120491 | JGI IMG/M metagenome (GOLD analysis project Ga0182016, IMG submission 120491) | Permafrost microbial communities from Stordalen Mire, Sweden - 712S2M metaG | ecosystem: Environmental > Terrestrial > Soil > Wetlands > Permafrost | place: Sweden: Stordalen | collected...
GCCTCGCGCTCGAACGCGCCGGCGGCGGCGCGGCACAGGCCGCTCTTGGCGACCGAGACGCAGAAGTGATTCGACCAGAACGCGGTCAGGCGTTCGACATAGCCGATCGGCGCCGAGCAGGCCTGCTCGAGCCGCGCCTGCGCTTCGGCGCGAAAGATCCGCTGCTCCGGCCGCGGCTCGTTCATCATCGACGTCGGCGGCGCGTCGTCCAGGGGCGAGGGCGGCAGCAGCGCGGCGACGCTCGGCGCCGGCATACCGAGCATGGCGAGGCGCGCCGCGTCCTGGCGGTCGCGCTCCTCCTTGCGCCGCCAGTCGTCGTCGTAGACGGTCTGGAGAAGCGTCGCGGTCGGTTGAAGATCCGGGCGCTCGAGGCGCGCGCCCGCCTCGTGCGAAAGTTCAGCGAGCAGCGCCGGACGCGGATCGCCCGATCGGACCGCTCCCGGCCGCGCGCCGAGGCCGAATCGGTTGAAGGCAAGGGACCATGCTTCGTCCGTGGCAGACATCGTCCGCTCCGCCGCCTGCGCCCCCCGGCCGTCCTATTGACGCCAGCGAGGCTGACCGGAAGATGAACGCCGCTACACAAATTCGCGAGCGGCCGGACCGCGCGGCCACGTTCGGCGCGCTTCGGAGTCCTCGCGCCGCCAGCCGGTCGTCTGTCGCCTCCGCGCGGCAAAAGCTCTATATAGACGACGACATTCCGCATTCATAAACAGGACATCCATGCCGCAAGCCCGCCGAATCCTGATAGTCGACGACGACGCCGATCTGCGGCAGGCGTTGACCGATCAGTTGTCGCTTCACCCCGAGTTCGAGATCGTCGAGGCGGCCGACGCGGCGACGGCGCGACAGACGACGGCGAGCGCGCCGCCCGACATCGTCATCATGGACGTCGGCCTGCCCGACATGGACGGCCGCGAGGCGGTCCGGCATTTGCGCGCCGAGGGCTTCAAGCGGCCGATCATCATGCTGACCGCCCACGATTCCGACGCCGACACGGTGATGGGTCTCGAATCGGGGGCGAACGACTACGTCGCCAAACCGTTCCGCTTCTCCGTGCTGCTCGCGCGCATCCGCCTGCAATTGCGTCAGCACGACGCGAGCGAGGATGCGGAGTTCCAGATCGGCCGCTTCACCTTCCGGCCCGCGACCAAGCACCTCGTCGACGCCAAGGGCGTCAAGCTCAGGCTGACCGAAAAGGAGGCGGCGATCCTGCGCTTCCTCCATCGCGCCCAGCGCCAGGCGGTGCCGCGCGAGACGCTGCTGCGCGACGTCTGGGGCTACAACGCCAACGTCACCACCCACACCCTCGAAACCCACATCTATCGCCTCAGGCAGAAGATCGAGGACGATCCGACCGAGGCGCGGCTGCTGGTTACCGACGGCGGCGGCTACAAGCTATTGTCGTGAAAGCGACGCGCGGAGCTTTCGGCCGATGAGCCTCGAAACGGACGTCCGGCGGATGGCGGGGACCCGCCCGTTCGACATGCTGCCGCGCGAAGCGGTGCAGCTGATCGCCTTCTCCTGCGACAAGCGGGCGCTGAAGGCCGGCGAAACCCTGTTCAGCGCCGGCGACCCGGCCGACTGCGCCTATTTCGTGCTGATGGGCGGGCTGACGCTGTCGGTCGACGAGGCCGAGCGGCGGGTCGAGCATGGCGCGCTGATCGGCGAGACGGCGCTGATGGCCGACGTCCGCCGCCGCGCCACGGCGAAGGCGAACGAGGACTGCGAAGTGCTGCGCGTCCCGGGCGTGGTCTTTCGCCGCGTGCTTTCGGAATTTCCGCGCGCGGCGGTCAAGGTGCGCGCCGCCGCGGCGGCGCGGACGCGCGAATTCGTCGGCCAGCTCGTGGCCAAGCGCGAGAAGCTGTTCGAGGGTTAGTCCCGCCGCGGCGACGACGCCGCGAAGCCGAGTTCCGCCGTGACGGCGTGGCCATGACGGCTCCCAACGCCGAGCGGCCCCGAGTGCGCCGGCTGCAACTCGACCAACGCCGCCGCGGCCAGCACCGCGAAGCCGACCGCGAGCGACAGCGAGAATTGCCGCCGCGCCGTTGCGGCGTCGAACCGGGTTTGACCGGCGTCGAGTATGAAGATCCGTTCAGCCATGGCGCTCTCCGCGATGCCGCTTCCGCTCCGGCTTACGGTCTGGCGTCGCGCGCTTCGGCCGCCGGCTTTGACAGGCGCGGCGGCGCAGGGCTTGTCTGGGCGGCGGCGCCATCGTTTCGCCGACGGAGAGCCCCGATGACCGAAGCCCGAACCGCCACGCTCGCCGCCGCGCGCGCCCCCACCGCCGCCGACATCGACGCGCTCGCCCGCGCCGCCTTCGCCCAATTGCCCGCGACATTCCGTCGCCTGTGCGAGGGCCTGGTGGTTCAAGTGGTCGATTTCGCCGACGACGAGACGCTCGAGGAGATGGGAATCGAGAGCGAGTTCGATCTGCTCGGCCTGTTCCGCGGCCGCGGCCTGCCGCATCGGCCCGCGGTCGACGAGACCGGCGCACTGCCCAACATGATCTGGCTCTACCGCCGGCCGCTGCTCGATTTCTGGTGCGAGGGCGAGGACACGCTCGGCGCGGTCGTCGCCCATGTGCTGGTCCACGAGATCGGCCACCATTTCGGCCTCTCCGACGACGACATGGCGGCAATCGAAACGGCCGCGGGCTGAGCGCGCCGGGCCGCGCCCTTCACAAGGGCGTCACCGAGGTTATAGAGTATGCCCACGGTCGGATTCGCGCCGGCCAGGCCAGACGCGGGGGAGAACGGAGCCTCATTTGACGGTTCATGTTCAAGCGGTGTCGCCGGAAACATGTCCGGCCCTGGTGCTCAACGCGGACTTTCGTCCGTTGAGCTACTATCCGCTTTCGATCTGGTGCTGGCAGGACGCGATCAAGGCGGTGTTCCTCGACCGCGTGAACATTGTCTCGCAATACGACACTCTGGTGCGCAGCCCGTCGTTCGAGATGCGGCTGCCCTCGGTCGTCTCGCTCAAGAGCTACGTCAAGCCGTCGCGTTTCCCCGCCTTCACGCGGTTCAACGTATTCCTCCGCGACCGCTTCAGCTGCCAATATTGCGGCGAGCGCGACGACCTCACCTTCGACCACGTCGTGCCGCGCTCGAAAGGCGGCGTGACGAGTTGGGAGAACGTCGTCGCCGCCTGCTCGGCCTGCAATCTGCGCAAGGCCGACCTGTTGCCGACGGTCGCGCGCATGTGGCCGGCGCGTCAGCCCTATCAGCCGACGGTGCACGACCTGCATCAGAACGGCCGGCTGTTTCCGCCCAACTACCTCCACATCTCGTGGATGGACTACCTCTATTGGGACAGCGAGCTCGAGCCGTGAGGCCTGCCGTAAGGTCCGCTTAAGCATGAAGCGGCGTGGTTACTCAAAGTCCAATGCGTCCATCGGCAATTTAGCGAATTCTTAGCCGCGCTGGGTTTGTCTGCCGTCGCGATTTCTCGAACGGCGGACTTGCGATGCCTGCTCCGGCTTCTGACCTCGCCCTTCCGTTGTCGCCCGCCTCCGGCGCCGAACAGGCGGCGGAGCTCAAGCGCCGCTGGCGCCTGTCGCGCACGCGCAGCGGCGCGCCGCCCTATTTCGAAGATCTGATGCTCGACGGCCTCGGCGCGATCGACGACCGCGTCGCGCTGCTCGCACGCGCCGGAGCGGACTGGCAGATCTGCCGGCTCGGCCGCGCCGCGGCCGACTGCCTCGTCGGCGGCGGACGCGCGACGCGCCTCGCCGAGCTCGCCCCTGACTGCGGCTTCGCGCTGGCGCGCGCCGCCGAACAGGCCAACCGCGACGGAGAGCCGCGCCAGCGCGAAGCCTATTTCGCGCGCCTCGGCCACGCTCAGCGCTACGACCTCCTCGCGCTGCCGCTCGCCAACCGCTGGGGACCGCCGCTGGTCGCCATCCACCTCGCCGAGCAGGGGCCGCGCTACGACCTGGTCGACGCGGTGTTCCACGCCAGCGACGACGGCGTGATGGCGCTGGCCGTCATCCAGGACGACGCGCGCCAGCCGACCGATTTTCAGATCGTCGACCTCAACGCCGCCGCCGCCAAGCTGCTTGGCGCGCCCGCCGAGCGCCTGCGCTGGCGCCGGCTCGGCGAGGAAGGGCTCGGCGTCGCCGCCGCGCCGCTGGCGGGCGGCCTGCGACGGCTGATCGCGGCGCGCGGCGAACGCGAACGTTTCGAGCTGACGCTGGCCGAGGAACGAACGTCGCGCTGCGTCGGCGTCAACCTGACGCGCATGGGCGACCTGTTCTGCGCGACGCTGACCGATCTCACGTCCCTCAAGCGGCGCGAGGAATCCTACCGCCTGTTGTTCGAAGCCAATCCGATGCCGATGTGGATCGTCAGCGCGGCCGACCGCCGTTTTCTCGCGGTCAACGACGCCGCGGTCGAACATTTCGGCTATTCGCGCGAACGGTTCCTCGCCATGACCGCCGACGAACTCGGCGGCGAAACCGCGGAAGCGCACGCCGCAGGCGCTGGCCGCGCCGGGCTTCATGTGCGCTGCCGCCGCGCCAACGGCGAGCCGATCGACGCGCTCGCTTTCGCCCGTTCCGTCGCCTACGCCGGCGAAGCGGCCGAGCTGACGGCGATCGTCGACATCACCGAGCGCAAGCGCGCCGAGGCGGAGGCCGCCTATCTCGGGCGCCACGACGCGTTGACGGGCCTGAGCAACCGCGCCGACTTCCGCGACCGCGTGGTCAACGCAATCGAAGCCGACCGTTCCGGCGGCCGGAAGCTGGCGATCTGCTGCATCGATCTCGATCTGTTCAAGGACGTCAACGACACCTACGGCCATCCCACCGGCGATCGCCTGTTGCGCATGGTGGCGCAGCGGCTGGGCGGAACGCTGGGCGCGCAGGATTTCGCGGCGCGGCTCGGCGGCGACGAATTCGCCGTCGTCTTCGACCCGGTCGAGGCGCCCGAAGCGATCGAGGCCACAGTCGCGCGGATGGTCGAGGCGCTGTCGCAGCCCTACCCGATCGACGGCGTCGAGGTGCTGATCGGCGCGAGCGCCGGCGTCGCTTTGTTCCCCGCCGACGGCGCGACCGCCGATGAGCTGACCAAGAACGCCGATCTCGCGCTCTACCAGGCGAAAGCCGATGGGGGACGCGGACACCGCTTCTTCCAGAAGGACCTGCAGCGCGCGGCGCTGGAGCGGCGGGAGCTGGAAGCCGACCTGCGCGGCGCCCTGGCCGAGCGCCAGCTCGAGCTGCACTATCAGCCGCTGATCGACATTTGCGGCCGCCGCGTCACCGGCTTCGAGGCGCTGCTGCGCTGGCGCCATCCGACCCGCGGCATGATCGCGCCGAACGACTTCATTCCGATCGCCGAGGCGACCGGCCTGATCGTGCCGATCGGCGAATGGGTGCTGCGCACCGCCTGCGCCGAGGCGGCGACCTGGCCGCAGGAGGTCGCCGTCGCCGTCAACCTGTCGGCGATCCAGTTCCGCGCCGCCAACCTGACCCAGACGGTGGTCTCGGCGCTCGCCCAGTCGGGGCTCGCGCCGCAGCGGCTCGAGCTCGAGATCACCGAGAGCGCGCTGCTCGCCGACAACGCTTCGACCGCAGCGACGCTGCACGCGCTCAGGCAATTCGGCGTGCGGATCGCGCTCGACGATTTCGGCACCGGCTATTCGAGCCTCAGCTATCTGCGCGGCTTCCCGTTCGACAAGATCAAGATCGATCGCTCGTTCGTCCGCGACCTCGCCAAGCGGCGCGACTGCACCGCGATCGTCACGGCGATCTCGAACCTCGCGCGCAGCCTCGGCATCGCCACCACCGCCGAAGGAGTCGAGACGAAGGAGCAGCTCGACTTCCTGCGCGCCCAGGGCTGCACCCAGGCGCAAGGCTTCCTGTTCAGCCCGGCGCGCCCGCGCGCCGACCTCGCCGCGCTGCTCGGGCGGCTGAACGGGGGCGAGATGGCGGCGGCGTGAGCGTCAAGCGCCGCGTCAAATTTCGTCAAGTTTTGTCAAGTTTTGTCAAGCCGCGGCTTGACATGTCAAGGATAATTCCCTGCGATTCCAATCCCTTGGCTCCGCGTCAAGGGCCCCGCGGCCGTCCGTCGAATGTCTGCGTCATCGGCGACCCCAGCGACGCCTGGGCGACCAACCGCTGGCAGCGTACCACAATTTCTGAATTTCGGAAAGCCGCCGTCGCGACAAGCGCCGCAGCGTGCGGGATTATGATGAGGCTTACTTAAATCCCCAAGTCGAAGTCTCGTCGACGTCTGCGCTTTGCGACAAGGGGCCGCGCTTTCGGGGCGGGGCGGACGCGACCGAAGTTCATCCGATTGAGGGACTTATGCATGCGTGGCCGTAAGACCCATCCAGCATCAGGGTTCTGGCGCCGCATTTCCACCCCGCGGCAGGAGCACCAAGTCGGCCGCTGCCTCAGCGTCTTCGAGGAGCGTCTTGCGCGGCGCGCCCATCTGGGCACGCATCGTCAGACCTCGGACAAGGTCGAGGGTCTGGCTCGCCCGCGCAGCTACGGGAAAGTCAGACGGGATTTCTCCCGCGCTGATCCCGTCTCGGAAACGACGCTCCACCAGCGCCACGGCGGAATCGGCTGCGTTCCTTACGAACTGCCGGACCTCGGCGTCGTTCACAAGCGGCGCGACGCACGCGAGAAGACATCCCGGGGCGGATCCTTCCTCGGTCGCGCTTTCGACGGCGTGCCTCAGGAAGCTGGCCACGGAATCGCGAAGAGACTGGGGCGAGAGGAGCGCCTTTGCGGCGAGAGCGCCCTTCCGCTCGGCGTACGCCCTGAGAACCCGCAGGAATAGCGTCCGTTTGTCGCCAAAGACGGAATACAGGCTCGGCCGTCCCACACCCATCCCGGCGACGAGATCGTCGATCGTCGCCCCGTCGTAGCCTTTCGACCAGTACACTTGGGTCGCCTTTTCCAGCGCCTCCGCCTCGTCGAAGCGACGGGGTCGTCCACGCGGCCTGGCGGCATTTTGAAACATTTAGTTCGAAACTCCTTGACCGCGACCATTGCGCCCAATTATATAACCAAACAGTTCAAAATTGGCAAGGCGACCCTGACGTCGCCGGGAGAGCACGCATGGAACGGTACGAAGCGAAGCGGGCGGTGATCATCGGCGGCACCAGCGGCATGGGGCTCGCGACGGCGAAAATGCTCCTCGATGGGGGCGCCCGCGTTCTGGTGACGGGTCGCTCGCAGGCCGGCCTGGAATCGGCGCAGAAAGAGCTCGCAAAGGGCGGCGTCGTGGTTTCGAGCGACGCGCGGTCGTTGACGGACATCGACGCCCTCGCTGCTCGAGTGAAGGCCGAGTTTGGCGCCTTCGACCTGCTCTTCGTCAACGCCGGGTTCGGCCTCTTCGCGCCGCTCGAGAACACGACCGAGGCCATCTACGACGAGATGTTCAACCTGAACGCCAAGGGAGCGTTTTTCGCGGTGCAGAAGCTCGCGCCGCTGATCAACCGCGGAGGCTCTGTCGTCCTCACGACCTCCGTCGCAAACGTCAAGGGAATGCCCGGCCTCGCCGCCTATGGAGCGGCCAAGGCGGCGCTGCGATCCTTCGCGCGGGTGTTCGCCGCGGAGCTTCTTCCTCGGGAGATTCGCGTTAACGCGGTGACGCCCGGTCCCATCGATACGCCAATCCTCAACAAGGCGTTCCCCGCGAAAGACGTGGCCGCCCAGGTCACGGAGCAGATGCGCGGCCTCAATCCGATGAAGCGCCTCGGGACGTCTGAGGAAGTCGCGAAGGCCGTTCTCTTCCTCGCGTTCGACGCGACCTTCACGACCGGCGCCGAACTTCCGGTCGATGGGGGTTGGTCGCAGCTCTGAAGGCCGCGCGCCGCCACATACACACTTAGACGGGGGTTTCACGATGGGTCGATTGCAAGGCAAGGTCGCGGTGATCACCGGCGGGACGAGCGGGATCGGTCTCGCAACCGCCAAGGCCTTTCTAAGAGAAGGGGCGCGCGTCGTCGTCGTAGGGCGCGATCAGAAGAAGGTCGACCAGGCGAAGGATCTGCTGGGCGAGCGCGCCGTCGCCGTGCGCGCCGACGTTGCGAATCTGGATGAGTTGGATGCCCTCTATGCGCGCGTCCGGGACGAGTTCCAGCGCATCGACGTCCTGTTCGCGAACGCCGGTATCCCGGGAGCGCCGCTTCCCGTCGACAAGATGACCAGCGAGGCGTTCGACGCGGTCTACGCCACCAACGTGCGGGGAACGTTCTTCACGGTTCAGAAAGCCCTTCCGCTGCTGGCGACGGGCGCTTCGGTGATCCTCACCACGTCCATCGCAAACGACTTCGGCAGGGCGAATGTGAGCGCCTACGCGTCCAGCAAGGCGGCCGTCCGCTCACTCGCGCAGAGCTTTGCCGCAGAGCTGATCGGACGAGGCGTGCGCGTCAACGCGATCTCGCCAGGCGGAACGGACACGGGGATCATTGCCAAGCGCTTCTCTCCCGAACAGGTCAAGGTCGTGATGGAACGCTTGAAGACAACCCTGCCGCTCAAGCGGCTCGCGCAACCGGAAGAGATCGCGAACGTGGCCGTCTTCCTTGCGTCCGACGAGTCGTCTTACGTCCTCGGAGCAGAGCTCGTCGCCGATGGCGGCGTTTCTCGGTTCACGAGCGTGTTCTAACGAAGGGAACCCTCTCAGCCGTACAGGCCCAGTCCGAGGCGTCGCAACCAGCCTTCGACGTCCATCTCGATCGACTGTTGGGTCAGCCGGAAATTTAGGCGTCGTCACCTGTCGTTGGCGACGCCACACACAGCGGCCTCGCGCCGTTACGGATGCTTGCTTCATGAGTCCTATTTCCCAAAGCGGCCTGTCCACGGCCAGCTTCGGTCGATCGGGTGCGGCTGGCGGAAAGATGGCTCAGGGTCGACTCCGCTCCGCCGGCGCGGGAACCAACCGTTAGATTTTACCCCCTAGGCCGGCGCCGTGAGCTCGTCTTCCGCGCCGCTGGCGGCCGCGAGAATCGCGCGTTCCGTCATTTCCGATCCGGCGAGTTCGGCCGCCAGCCGACCCCGTCGCATCACCAGCACGCGGTCGGCGAGCTGCACGACCTCCTCGATGTCGGAGGAGACGGCGAGAACGGCCAGCCGCTGCTCGCGCGCCAGCCGCTTGAGGATGGCGTGAATCTCCGCCTTGGTGCCGACGTCGACGCCGTGGGTCGGCTCGTCGAGCAGCAAGGCCTTGGGATGGGTGGCGAGCCATTTGGCCAGCACGACCTTCTGGCGCGTTCCGCCCGACAGCGAAGCCACGTCGACGTCGGCGGCGTCCGGGCGCGCGGCCAGCGCGTTCAACTGGCGTTGGGCGATGTCCCGCTCGACCCGCCGCAGCAGAAATCCCCATCGGCTCGCGCCCGGCGCGGCCATGCCGATGTTCTCGGCGCCGCTGAAGCCGGCCACCAGCCCCTGCGCGTCGCGATCCTCCGGCGCCAGGACGACGCCGAGGCGCGCCATTCGCCGAGGGCCTCGGCGCCGCAGCTCGCGCCCGGCGACAATCACCGAGCCCGAGTCCTGCGTGCGCAGGCCGAGCACGGTCTCGACCACCTCGGTGCGGCCGGAGCCCACCAGCCCCGCCAGCACTACGATCTCTCCGGGATAGAGGTCGAACGAGACCTCGTCGAAGTGGCGGAACAGGCTGAGCCCGCGCACCGACAGCGCCGGCTCGCGCCGGTCGGCGCCGCCGCCGCTGCCGCGCGCCTCCAGGCCCAGCTTGCGGCCCAGCATCGCCTCGGCGATCTGCTCGCGCGAGGCTTCCCGCGCCAGACCTGTGAAGACGTTGCGACCGTCGCGCAGCACGGTCACGCGGTCGGCCAGCGCCTGCACCTCGTCAAGCCGGTGCGAGATGAACATCACGGCGCCGCCGTGGTCGCGGTAGTTGCGGACCACGTCGAACAGGCGGCGCGCCTCGTCGGGGGTCAGCGAAGCGGTCGGCTCGTCGAGGATCAGCACCCGGGACTCGCCTTCGAGCGCCCGGGCGATGGCGACGAACTCGCGTTCGGCGACCGACAGGTCCTTGACCAGCATTCGCGGATCGATGTCGATGCCGAGGCGGGCGAGGACCGAGCGGACGCGCTCACGGCTTTGCTTGCGATCGAGCAGGCCGAGGCGCGCCTTCGGGTAGCGGCCGGCGAAGATGTTCTCGCCGACGTCGAGGTCGGGAAACAGCGGCGGGTCCTGGAACACCACCGCGATCCCGGCCTCGCGCGCCTTGGCGCTGGAGCTGAGGTCGAGACGGGCGCCGTCGATTTCGACGGCGCCCGCATCGGGAGCGATGACGCCGGTCACGATCTTGACCAGCGTCGACTTGCCGGCGCCGTTGGCGCCCAGCAGCGCGTGGATCTCTCCCCGCGCCACTTCGGCGTCGACGCCGTGGAGCACTTTCACCGCGCCGAAGGACTTTTCGATTCCTTCGACGCGGAGCCCGCCGCGCGGCTGGCGGTCCTCGGTTGTCATCGCGCTTCGGGCGCTCCCGTTCGAGATGTCCGGCTCCCGCTCACCACGGAAACTGGGACACGTTGTCCTTGGTGAAGATCAGCGGACGGTTGTAGTAGGAGACCCCGCCTTCGCTGATGGTGAAGTCGCCGATCGTCCCCGCCTTGAACGTCGCGCCCGGCGCCACCTTCAGTTCGCCGGTGTGGATGAGGTGGGCGGCGTAGGTCGCCATGTATCCCAGGTTGCTGGGGTCCCACAGCGCGAAGGCCGTTTCCGAGCCGTCGTCGAGGTATTTCTTGATCGAGCTCGGCAGCGCCGCGCCGGTCGCCCACACCTTGCCCTGCTTGTTGGCGGTCTCGACCGCCTGCGCCGCCGCCGGCGCGCTGACCGCCGAGCCGGAGATGGCCATCTTGACCGACGGGTCGGAGTCCATCACGTCGCGCATCGTCTTGGCGCTCTTGGCGAAGTCGTCTTCGACGAAGTAGGTGTCGCCGGGCGTGAACACCTTGTACTTGGCCTCCGTCGCCATCAGCTTCTTCATCGCCGCGATCTGCTCCATGTGGTTGACCGTGGTCGGCGTCGCGGCCATGAACACGACCTTGCCGCCCTCCGGGTCGTCGAGCAGCGCGCAATCGAGATAGGAGCGCGCGGCGAGTTCGTAGCTGAGCTGGTTGCAGAACAGGTCGCGGGCCGCCGCCGCGCAGTCGGCGTCGTAGGTGACGACGGTGACGCCCTGCTTCATCGCCCGCTCCAGCACCGGCGCGACGTTGTTGGGCTCGATCGCCGACAGCACGATCACGTCGGGGCTCTGCGCCAGCACGCTCTGCAGCGACGCGACCTGCTGCTCGGCGTTGGGGGTCGTCGGGCCGGTGTAGGTGAAGCTGTCGCCGAGCTCGCCGGCGGCCTTCTTGGCGCCGTCGGCGCAGGCCTGGAAATAGCTCAGCGTCGTCCACTTGGGCACCATGAACACCTTGAGCGCCTTGCCGGCCGCGCGGGCGCTTTCGAATGTCGCCGCGGGACCGAGCATCCCGCCGAGCGCCGCGCCGCCGCCGAGGGCCAACACGCCACGCCGCGTCCACCGATTGGAAACCTTGTCGAACATTGTTTCACTCCCTTGCCTGGGCGCTTCGCCTCTGACCATTCATCGATGCCCGTGGCGACCGCCGTCGCGGGCGCCGCTCGCGACGTCCTCGACGGCGACGGCGCATTTCCTTCGGTGCGCCACGTCGACACCCTCACTCCGCGCCGTCATCGCCTCCATTCATTCCCCGCCGCCCGGAGAGGCGCCGCCCTCGGGCCCGCCGCTCGCCGGCCGCAACCGCGCCAGGCTCCTGGCCAATCCGCGCCGCCAGGCGCCGCCGCCCATGATCTCCGACGCCGCCAGGCTGAGAACCAGCAGCGCGCCGATGACGATCGTCTGGACCGTGGTCGACAGGTTGAGCAGCGCCATCCCGCTCTGGATCGTCAGCAGCAGCAGCGCCGCCAGCACGACGCCGGAGATCTGGCCGCTGCCGCCGTAGATGTCGACGCCGCCGAGGGCGACGATGGTCACCACCGTCAGGATGGTGCCGGCTGCGCTGTCGCCGCCTCCCGATCCGTAGAAGCCGACGAACACCAGCGCCGCCAGGCCTGCGACCAGGCCGGCGACGACGAAGGCGATCGTCCTGCCGAACGGCACCGAGATCCCGGTCCGGCGGGTCGCCTCGGGGTTGCGGCCGATCGCGTAGAACGTCCGGCCGATCGTGGTCAGGTTGAGAACCACGCTGACCGCCGCGGCGACCGCGAGGAAGACGATCAGCGAGACCGGAACCGCGCCCACTGCGCCGAAGCCGAGGGCGGAGATCGCCGGCGGAAACGCGGTGAACCCGGCGTGACCGCCGATGATGAAGGCGAGCGCCTGGTAGGCGCCGAGCGCGCCGAGCGTGACCGCGAGCGACGGCAGCCCCAGGTAGCCGACCAGGGCGCCGTTGATGAAGCCGAGCGCGCCGCCGACCAGCAGCGAAGCGATCACGATCAGGGCGGCGGGCGCCCCGGCCTGCCCCAACATGCCGGCGGCGACCGTGCACAGCGCCAGATTGGAAGTGAGCGAGATGTCGATCTCGCCGATGATGACGACGACCGTGAGGCCAAGGGCGAGCAGGGCCGACACCGCCGCCCCCTCGACCGCGTCGAACAGGTAGTGAAAGGTGAGAAAGTCCGGCGATTCCGCGGTGGCCCAGGCGCCGGTCGCGACGATCAGCAGGACCAGGGCCAGGTTCCAGCCGCGGCGGCCGTGGTAGGGCATGCCATTGCCGATGAGAAAACGCGCCGGCGACAGCCGGCGGCGGAGCGTGGCGAGGACGGCGCTCATGTCGCCCCCGCTTCCCGGCGCCGACCCGGCAGGCGCATGCGGCTCGACCGGCGCCGCCGCCACAGCACGTCCAGGCCGACCGCCAGCACGATGACGAAACCCTTGACGAAGTTCTGCCAGTCGCCCGAGGCGCCGGCCTGGATGAGGCCGTTGTCGATCACGGTCAGGATCAGCGCGCCGAGGACCGCGCCAGCCACCGAGCCCGAGCCGCCGAGCAGGCTCATGCCGCCGATCACCGCCGCGGCGAGAGTCTCGAGCTCCCATCCGTTGGCCATGTCGACCGTGACGGTGCCCACTTCGCCCGCCAGCAGAACGCCGGCGATCCCGGCGATCGCGCCGCCGAGGGCGTAGGTTTTGAGGACGATCTGGCGAAGCGGCAGGCCGTAGAAAATCGCAGCGCCGGGGTTGGAGCCGACGGCGAAGACGGACCTGCCGAATTGCGTCTGACGCAGCAGCAGCCCGACCGCCAGCGCAACGACGATCGCGACCACGGCCAGCGCCGGAACTCCGGCGATCGTCGAGGAGACGAAGCTCAGCAACCAGCCGGGCAGCTGATCGGTGTCGAGATCCCGGCCGCCGGCGGAGGCGTAGAGCAGGCCGCGAAAGATCGACATCGTGCCGAGCGTCGCCACCAGCGACGGGATGCGCAAATAGGCGACCGCGACGCCGTTCACCGCCCCGAGCGCGGCGCCGATCGCCGCCGCGAGCGGGAACAGGAACGGGCCGACGCCGGGCACGTGAATGTAGAGCAGAATGGAGAAATAGCCGCCGCTGGCCATCACCGCGCCGATCGACAGGTCGAGGTTTCGGGTGACGACGACCAGCCCCTGGGCGACGACGGCGACGGCGAGAACCGCGCCGGTGAAGAGAATCGATTGCGCATTGCCGACGGTGGCGAAGTGGCGCCCGGCGAGGGAGAACACGATCACCAGCGCGACCAGGCTGACGATCGGACCGGCAAGCCGCGCCGTCGTCCCCAAAATCCGGCCGGCGGACCCGACAGCGCCACCGCCGTCTGCAGAGGCGGCGGCGCGCGCTCGCGGCGGGGTTGGGCCAGGCGCTCCGCTCATGCGCCCCAACCCGCGCCGCGCCGCGCCGGCCCGACCGTTTCGGCGCATTGCGGGCCGAGAACGATTCCGTCGTTTCCCCCAACCCGAAACATACGCCGACAATCCTGCGCTTTTTACGCCGCCCGGCTTGCCCAAGACGCTATCGGCGACGGCCGTGAGCGTCAAGCATGTCAGCGCGCTGCGACCTCGCAGCTCGCCGCCTGCGACAACCGGCCGACGCGGCGACGGTAGGGATGCGGACGAGGCGATTCATTGAGCTTTTAAGGAGGCGCCAATGTAATTCACCTCTGCGCACGTCTTATTGAAAATCATCAATATTTCGATCTGAAAACAACTTACTCGCAACGCTTCGCGCGAACGAATCAAATACGGACCAATCCCGACTCGGCTTAGGGAAGTCAGGCGTCAACCATCTGAAACTCACTGACGCGCCACCGTCCGACGAGACCTCGGTTATCGCGCAAAGCCAACGTGACCCCGGAAGTGTCGAATACGCTGATAGAGGATTACAACTGATGCACAACGGCTGCGCCAATTTGCCGTCGCGGTGCGAGGACGCCAAACTGAATTGTAAACCTTTTGGGTTAGTCGCCACATCGCGCCTTTGATAATTGAGAATGTCGGAAATACTATCCGATGAAACAATGCAGTGCGGCCATTTGTTTGCCGGATGAATCATAACGGACAAACTCGGAGTCATAGCCGACGCGATCACCGCGTCGGTTACGTTCGCCGTCGGCAGCCCCCGAACTGCTGAAGCATATATAGTGTTAAGTTTATCAGCTGAGACGGGTATTATGGCAAACACATCTGGCGATCGAATCTGAGTATGCGAAGCTGTCGTTGCCCTCTCGTCGCTGGTCACGCACTCAATTATATCCTTATTGTCGATCACGTCTCTCAAATATTGTCTTGGCTTTTGGTCGCATTTGCTCGCCATGAAACTCAGTACAATGTGTTCAGCCTGGCCCCCAATAAATTTCATTTTCTCGCCGTACGCCTCCACGACGACATTTCCATTATCGTCGCGCACAATCGACGCAGCATCTGCGCAACTAACATTGCACACGACGAACGCGCTCGCCGCGAGATTAAAAATGGTGATCTTCGACATCGCTGATTCACCGTTGCCGACGCGGCGCGCTCCGGCGCGCGCGTTCGTCCCCTCACGCGCTCGCGCGCGACGCCGCGCCGAGGCGGCCGAGGGCGTCCTCGACCAGGCTCATGTGGTCGAACATGGCGGCGTGCGCCGCAACCGCGTCGCAGGCGAGGATCGCCGCGACGACGACGGCGTGCTCGGCATGCGAGCGCGCGAGGCGCCCCTCGGTGCGGAACTGCGCGCGGCGGAACGGCGCCAGCCGGCGCCGCAGGCCGCCGGCGAATTCGGCGAGGATGCCGTTGTGTGCGCCCGAATAGACGCAGGCGTGGAAGACGACGTTGGCGGCGGCGTATTCGTCGCGGTCGCCGCGCCGGGCCAGCGCCGCCATCGACTCGTGCAGGTTCTGCAACCGGCGGCGCTCGATCGGCGTCATGCTCATCGCGGCGAGCCGCGCGCAGGCCGCCTCGATCTCGGCCATCGCGCCGAACAGCGTCTCGAGCTGCGCCGAGGTCGCGTCGGCGACGGTCGCGCCGCGGCGCGGCTTGAGGTCGATCAGCCCGGTCGAAGCAAGCCGCCGCAACGCCTCGCGCACCGGCGTGCGCGAGACGCCGAAGCGCTCGGCCAGCATCGCTTCGTCGAGGCGGCGCCCCGGCGCAAACTCGCCCGACAGCACCGCGGCGGCGATCTCGTCGGCGAGACGCTCCGTGCGGGTGAGAATCTCCGGCTCCACTCTCTTCACTGTTCGTTTCCGTGCGACTCGACGCCCAGCGCTTGGGCACGATAGCGCTATAAATCAGCATGCAAAACCAGAATATGTGCATGCAATATGACTGGATTGCATACATAACTTAGGACGTGCATGCAGTCACGGCGAGGTTCTTCCATGCCTCCACCCGTCGCAGACGTCATCGAGATCGCGGCCGAGCCTTATCCCTTCGCCTTCGCCCCCGGGCGCTGCGCCCTGCTGATCATCGACATGCAGCGCGACTTCCTCGAGCCGGGCGGCTTCGGCGAGATGCTCGGCAACGACGTCTCGCAACTGCGGCGGACGATCGAGCCCAACCGCCGCCTGCTGGCGGCGTGGCGCGCAGCCGGGCTTCCCGTTCTTCACACCCGCGAGGGCCACCGGCCTGATCTGTTCGACCTGCCGCCGGCAAAGAAAATCCGCGGCCGCAGCAAGACCTGCATCGGCGACGCAGGGCCAATGGGGCGCATTCTGGTGCGCGGCGAGCCCGGTCACGACATCATCCCAGAACTCTACCCCGCCCCCGGCGAGCCGGTGATCGACAAGCCCGGCAAGGGCGCCTTCTTCGCCACCGACCTCCACGCCATCCTCGAACACCGCGGGATCAGGCAGCTCGTCGTCACCGGCGTGACGACCGAAGTCTGCGTCAACACCACGGTGCGCGAGGCCAACGACCGCGGTTACGAGTGCCTCGTTCTCGAAGACTGCGTCGGCTCTTATTTTCCCGAGTTCCACGCCATGGGCCTGAAGATGATCAAGGCCCAGGGCGGAATCTTCGGCTGGGTGGGCGAATCCGAGACTGTGATCGGGGCCCTGACCGGAGAAAAGCGCCTGAAGCAAGCCTCGTAAAGACGGGAGCGGAGCCATGCAAACCTCGGCAACGACAGCGCCGCGCAGCGAGCGCCTTTGGGTCCCCGGCGATTGGAACGCCTTCTTCGGATTCGGCACCAACATTCTCGTCAACGTCCTGGTGCTGACCGGGCTGCTGCGCTTCGTGCTGAAGATGCCCGACGCGCTGGTGTTCGGCCGCATCCTGCCGGCGCTCGGACTGATGCTGTTCCTCAGCACGGTCTATTACGCCTGGCTCGCCTATCGGCTGGCCAAGAAGACCGGCCGCGACGACGTCTGCGCGCTGCCCTCGGGCATCAGCGTGCCGCACATGTTCGTCGTCACCTTCGTCGTCATGCTGCCGATCCTGCTCAAGACCAACGATCCGGTGCAGGCGTGGGAAGCCGGGCTGACCTGGGTGTTCGTGCAGAGCTTCGTGCTGATGGCGGGCGGCTTCATTGCGCCGATCGTGCGCCGCATCACGCCGCGCGCGGCGCTGCTCGGCTCGCTCGCCGGCATCTCGATCACCTTCATCTCGATGCGGCCCGGCCTGCTCGTCTTCGAGACGCCGCTGATCGGCATCGTCTGCCTCGCCGTGATCCTCGCCAACTGGTTCGGCGGCGTGCGCTATTTCGGCGGCGTGCCGGGCGGCCTGGTGGCGATCGCGGTCGGCACGATCATCGCCTGGGGCTCGAACGCCTTCGGCCTCGGCTACGGCGGCCTGAGCGCCGGCGCGCTCGGCGACGCGGTGTCGCACTTCGGCTTCTCGTTCCCGATTCCCGCCGTCGGCCACGTCTTTTCCGGCTTCAAGTACCTCGGCGTGATCCTCATCACCGCCATTCCCTTCGGCATCTACGATCTCGTCGAGGCGATGGACAACGTCGAGAGCGCGGCGGCGGCGGGCGACTCCTTCCCCACCACGCGGGTGCTGACCGCCGACGGAATCATCAGCCTGATCGGCTGCCTGCTCGGCAATCCGTTCATCAACGCCGTCTACATCGGCCACCCCGGCTGGAAGGCGATGGGCGGCCGCATCGGCTATTCCGCCGCGACCGGCGTCATGGTGCTGGTGCTGTCGTGGCTCGGCGTCGTCGCGCTGATCAGCGCGCTGATCCCAGTCGTCGCCATCCTGCCGATCCTGCTCTACATCGGCATGCTGATCGGCTCGCAGGCGTTCCAGGAGACGCCGAAGGCCCACGCGCCGGCGATCATCCTGGCGATGATCCCGCAGATCGCCGCCTGGGGCAAAACCATGATCGACGGCGCGCTCGGCGCGGCGGGCACCAACGCGACGGCGGTCGGGTTCGACAAGCTCGGCAACGCCGGCGTGCTCTATCACGGCCTGGCGACGCTCGGCGGCGGCGCGACGCTCGCCGGCATCATCCTCGGCGCAGTGACGGTCTTCATCATCGAGCGCCAGCTCGACAAGGCGGGATGGTTCGCGCTCGCCGGCGCGATCCTGACCTTCTTCGGCTTCATCCACGGCGAGGAGATCGGCTTCGCCCAGTCGCCGGCGGTGGCGATCGGCTATCTCGCCGTCTCGGCGATGCTGTTCGGCTTCGCCCGCTTCGCCGAAGTGGCGCCGGCCCAACCGAGCCTGATGCACGGCGAAGGGGAGACGGCGGCGCAGCCGGCGGAGTAGCGATACGGCGTTGTAGGCGCGGTCGCCGACCGCGCCTTTCGACGTCGCGCGGTTCTCCGATCTGGCGGCCACGGGCAGGACGCGGTCGACGACCGCGTCTACATGACGGCGGGCGCCCAGGGGGCGCGGCGCCCGCCGTCCCCGGCAAGATAGCTGACGAAGCTTTGTCGGCGCGACGAGAAGCGCCGATTTGGAATCACGCTGTCGTCCCCTTCCACCGCGCTTCGCGCGGTCCCCCTCCCCCGCTTCGCGGGGGAGGATGACGCGTCGGCGATCGCCGTGACCAACGTCGCTAAGGGCGCTGCGCGGCGGCCCTCTCCTTCCCCACGCTTGATGCGGGGGAGGGGGACCGCGCGTCAGCGCGGTGGAAGGGGCGGTTCTCTCAATTCATGCGACCGCGATGAACGCCGATCCTCCTCGTCGTTCGAGGCGCGCGTCAGGCGGCCCCAGCGGCGGGAAAATCGGCGCCGAGGCTCGTCGTCTCCCAGGCGTCGAGGTCGCGCAGCATGTCCTTGAACTTCGCCCGCGCGATGTCGAGGCCGAAGCGGCCGAGCACGAGGTGGCGCGGCGGATGGGGCGAGTTGAGCGCCGCGATCACCGCCTCGGCGGCGCGCGCCGGATCGCCCGCCTGCGTGCCGCTGTAGCCGGCGATCTCGCGGCCGCGCTTGTGGGCCGTCGCCTCGTAGTCGGCGATGCGCGTCGGCCCGTGCTGCAGCGAGCGGCCGCCCCAATCGGTGCGGAACGGGCCGGGCTCGACGATCATCACGTGGACGCCGAGCGGCTCGACTTCCAGCGCCAGCGATTCGGAGAGGCCGTTCACCGCGTGCTTGGTGGCGCAATAATAGCCGCCGGCGGCCGAGCCGCGCAGGCCGCCGACCGAGGAGATGTTGACGATCCCGCCGTGGCGACGCTTGCGCATGCCCGGCAACACCGCGCGGATCAGCGCCGCCAGGCCGAAGACATTGGTCTCGAACTGGGCGCGGATCGCCGCGTCCTCGCCCTCCTCCACCGCGGCCATGTAGCCGTAGCCGGCGTTGTTGATCAGCACGTCGATGCGGCCGAATACGCGCTCGGCCTCATGAACCGCGGCGGCGATCGCGTCGGGATCGGCGACGTCGAGCTTCAGCGCGATCGCCTGGCCCTCTTTGCCCTTGACGAGATCGACGATCGACAGCGGATCGCGGGCGGTGGCGACGACCCGGAAGCCGTGCGCCAAAGCGGCGCGGGCGAATTCGCGACCCAAGCCGGTCGAACAGCCGGTGACGAACCAGACGGGCGCGTCGGATGCAGTTGTCGTCATGGCGGATTTCTCCTTGAAACGGCGCGCCGCGGCGGCGCATGGGCGCGCGCTGCGCTGCGGGGTCATTTAGGGCGAGGGGCGCAGTTTCGCCAGGAATGGCGACGATTGTCGAGCCAGGTCGTCGCGAGTCGCCCCGTTGCGGCCCCTGCCCTTGACGCCGCCCAATCGGCATCTTAGATATCTGTTCACGATATGTTCCTGCCCGAGGCGACCCATGGCGGCCCAGGCTTCGAAGCTGATCGACGATTCCCAGCGCGTGACCGTCGCGCGCCAGCTCGGCGTGCGGTTCGGCGACCGGCTGGTCGATTCCGACCGCCGGCGCGGCCGCGGCGCGTCGTCCAACCCGAGCGGCCGGCTGGAGGCTTTCCAGCGCGAAACGTTCGACGACGGCTGGACGGCCGACGAGGCGCCCGAGCCGCTCAAGACCGAGGTGACGGTCGAGCGGCCGCGCACGATCATCACGCGCAACGACTCGCCCGACATCTCGTTCGACCAGTCGATCAACCCCTATCGCGGTTGCGAGCACGGCTGCTTCTATTGCTACGCGCGGCCGACCCACGCCTATCAGGGGCTTTCGGCCGGGCTCGACTTCGAGAGCCGGCTGTTCGTCAAGGACGGCGCGGCGGCGCTGCTCGAACGCGAGCTCGCCAACCCGAGGTACAAGCCGAAGGTGATCGCGCTCGGCGCCAACACCGACGCCTATCAGCCGATCGAGCGCCAGTACCGGGTCACGCGCTCGGTGCTCGAAGTGCTGGCGAAGGCGCGCCACCCGGTCGGCATCGTCACCAAGTCCAACCTGGTGCTGCGCGACCTCGACCTGCTGGCGCCGATGGCGGCCGAGGGCTTGGTCAAGGTGTTCGTCTCCGTGACGACGGTCGACCGCGGTCTGGCGCGGCGGATGGAGCCGCGCGCGCCGACGCCCGAACGGCGGCTCGAGGCGATCGAACGTCTGGCGGACGCCGGCGTGCCGGTCGGCGTGATGGCCGCGCCGATCATTCCGGCGGTCAACGACGGCGAGATCGAGACGATCCTGACCCGCGCCTATTCCGCCGGCGCGCGCGAAGCGGGCTACGTCGCCCTGAGATTGCCGCTGGAATTGCGCGAGAGCTTCCGCGAATGGCTGGCGGTCAATTTCCCCGACCGGCTGAAGCGGGCGATCGCGCTGACCCAGTCGATGCACGGCGGCAAGGACTACGAGTCGCAATGGGGCCGGCGCATGGCGGGCTCGGGCCCCTACGCCTGGATGATCGGCCGCCGCTTCGAGATCGCCGCCAAGCGGCTGGGCTATCGCGAAACGCCGCTCTCGCTTCGCAGCGACCTCTTCCGCGCTCCCGCGCCTGCCGAAGCGGGCGCGCCGCGGCAACTGTCGCTGTTCTGAGCGGCGCGAGATCATCGCCACGCAAACAGCGCGGCCGGCGGCCGCGGCTGCAAAAGCCGCGACGCCGCGACCTCAGCACGCCGCGCGCAGGGTGACCCCGCCCTTCTGGCTTTCGCGTTTGCGCAACTGCGCCTCGCGTTCGCCGATGTAGTCGCGGGTGCGCGGCACCACGTCCTGGCGCTTGGCGAGTTGGATGTGGAACACCATGTGGCCGTAGACCCGGAAGGCGATTTCCGAGCCGACGAGGTAGAACTCCCACATCCGACAGAAGCGCTCGTCGTAGATCGCCTTCACCTCGTCGCGATGGGCGAGGAAGCGACGGCGCCATTCCTTGAGTGTGTCGGCGTAATGCAGCCGCAGGATCTCGATGTCGGTGACGTAGAGCCCCGAACGTTCGATCGCCGCCATCGTCTCCGACACGCTGGGGATGTAGCCGCCGGGGAAGATGTATTTCTTGATCCACGGGTTGGTGGAGCTCGGCCCTTCGCTGCGGCCGATCGAGTGCAGCACCATGACGCCGTCGTCCTTCAATTGGCGGCGGACGGTGGCGAAGAACTCGTCGTAGGCGTTGAGGCCGACGTGCTCGAACATGCCCACCGAAACGATGCGGTCGAATTTCTCGCCGACGTCGCGGTAGTCCTGCTTGCGAAACGACACCCGGTCGCCGAGCCCGGAGTCCTGGGCGCGACGCGACGAGATCGCGAACTGCTCCTCCGACAGCGTCACGCCGAGGGCGCGCGCGCCGACGATCTGGGCGAGATAGAGCGCCATGCCGCCGAAGCCGCTGCCGATGTCGAGGATGCTGTGCCCCTCCTCGATCAGGAGCTTGGCGGCGAGGTGGCGCTTCTTGGCGAGCTGCGCTTCCTCGAGCGACTGGTCCTCATGTTCGAAATAGGCGCACGAATACTGCTGGTCGGCGTCGAGGAAGAAACCGTAGAGCCGGCGGTCGTGATCGTAGTGCCGCTCGATGTTGGTCTTGGCGCGCCTGCGGTTGTTGCGCCGCTGGAACCGATTGAGCTGGGCGCGCACCTTCTCGAGCAGCTTCATCCAACGCGACTGGCTGAACACGATCAAGTTCTCGGCGGCGAGGGCGACGAAGTCGTAAAGTTCGCCTTCGACCAGTTCGAGGCGGCCGTCCATGTAGAGCTCGCCAAGCGCCAGCTCGGGGTTCAGCAGGAGCTCGCGCTCCGCGGCGCGATCGGCGAGGCGGATGGCGATCTTCGGCCCCGAGCCGTCGCCAAATCGACGCTTGGCGCCGTCGCAGGTCTCGACCTCGAGATTGCCCTCCCGCATCAGCTTGTCTACGAACAGCGCAAGAAACCGGTTCATGGCGCACTCCTCGGGCCCGCGAACCTCGCTGCCGAAGGCTCGCGCGGCCACCGATCGAAATCGCAAGTCTACACACGGGCGCGGCGAGATTTCAATATTGACGTAATCCCGCCGCCTTTCCGCCGCATCCCCAAACGCTGCACATTGACAAGGTTGGGCTGGGCGCCTATTTCAGCGGCCGATCTGTCCCGCGGCGCGGAAAAGGACGCCAAGCCGTCCGTTTCCGCGCTTTTGTCGTCGCCGCCGCATCGTTCGCCCGACGGCTCCGGGTGCGAGGTGGAGCCGGCCGGCGCCGCGCGGCGACGCAGCCGCAAGGGACGGCGCGGCAAGTGGCGCGCTCGGAAAGGTCGAAGATGCTCGACACGGTTCTCAAGAAGATGTTCGGCTCCGCCAACGACCGGCGGCTGAAGGGCTACCGGCCGAAGATCGCCGAGATCAATGCGCTCGAGCCCGAATTCGCCGCCCTGACCGACGAGCAGTTGCGCGCCAAAACCGACGCGTTCCGCGCCGCGCTCGCCGCCGGCAAGGCCCTCGACGACCTCATCGCCCCCGCCTTCGCCGCGGTGCGCGAGGCCGCCAAGCGAACGCTCAAGCAGCGCCACTTCGACGTCCAGTTGATCGGCGGCCTGGTGCTGCACGAGGGCTCGATCGCCGAGATGCGCACCGGCGAAGGCAAGACGCTGGTCGCGACGCTGGCCGTCTATCTCAACGCGCTCGCCGGCGAAGGCGTGCACGTCGTCACCGTCAACGACTACCTCGCCAGCCGCGACTCCGAGTGGATGGGGCAGATCTACAACTTCCTCGGCATGAGCGTCGGCGTGATCGTCAACGGCCTCGACGACGAGCAGCGCCGGCAGGCCTACGCCGCCGACATCACCTACGGCACCAACAACGAGTTCGGCTTCGACTATCTGCGCGACAACATGAAGTACGACATGGCGCAGATGGTGCAGCGCGGCCACGCCTACGCCATCGTCGACGAAGTCGACTCGATCCTGGTCGACGAGGCGCGCACGCCGCTGATCATCTCCGGCCCGTCGGAGGACCGCTCCGGCCTCTACGCCAGCGTCGACGCGCTGATCCCGAGCCTCGTGCGCGAGGACTACGACGTCGACGAGAAGCAGCGCTCGGTCAGCCTGACCGAGGCCGGCAACGAGCATGTCGAGGCGCTGCTGCGCGGCGCCGAGCTGATGAAGGAAGGCTTCCTCTACGAGGCCGGCAACGCGACGCTGGTCCACCACGTCAACCAGGCCTTGCGCGCCCACAAGCTGTTCCAGCGCGACAAGGACTACATCGTCCGCAACGGCGAGGTCGTCATCGTCGACGAATTCACCGGCCGCATGATGCCCGGCCGCCGCTATTCCGAAGGCCTCCACCAGGCGCTCGAAGCCAAGGAGCACGTCACCGTCCAGCCGGAGAACGTCACCCTCGCCTCGATCACCTTCCAGAACTACTTCCGCCTCTACAGGAAGCTCGCCGGCATGACCGGCACCGCGGCGACCGAGGCCGACGAATTCGCCGAGATCTACAAGCTCGTCGTCGTCGAGATCCCGACCCATCGCCCGGTCGACCGTCTCGACGAGGACGACGAGGTCTATCGCTCCGGCGAGGAGAAGTTGCGCGCCGTGGTGCGCGAGATCAAGGCCGCCAACGCCAACATGCAACCTCTGCTGGTCGGCACGACCTCGATCGAGAAATCCGAGCAGCTCGGCGAGATGCTGGAGAAGCTCGGCTACAAGAAGATCGACTTCACCGAGCCGCACCCGATGAAGCCGCTCTACGCCGCCGCGCGCGCCGGCAAGCCGGCCAAGACCTTCGCCATCCTCAACGCCCGCCACCACGAGCAGGAGGCGTTCATCGTCGCCGAGGCGGGCGTGCCCGGCGCGATCACCGTCTCGACCAACATGGCCGGCCGCGGCACCGACATTCAGCTCGGCGGCAACGTCGAGATGCGCGTCAAGCAGGAGCTCGACCCGGACGCGTCGCAAGAGGAGCGCGACGCCAAGGAGGCCGAGATCCGCGCCGAGGTCGAGGAGTTCAAGCAGAAGGCGATCGCCGCGGGCGGCCTCTACATCGTCGGCACCGAGCGCCACGAGAGCCGCCGCATCGACAACCAGCTGCGCGGCCGCGCCGGCCGTCAGGGCGATCCCGGCCGCTCCAAGTTCTTCCTGTCGCTGCAAGACGACCTGATGCGCATCTTCGGCTCCGACCGCATGGACGCGATGCTGAAGCGCCTCGGCCTCAAGGACGACGAGGCGATCGTCCATCCCTGGATCAACAAGGCGCTGGAGAAGGCGCAGCAGAAGGTCGAGGCGCGCAACTTCGACATCCGCAAGAACATCCTCAAGTTCGACAACGTGATGAACGACCAGCGCAAGGTCATCTTCGAGGACCGGCGCAAGATGATGGCGCAGGAGTCGCTCGA
>Ga0182016_10001972_pt1 | contig 24538 bp, 17 predicted proteins | sample 712S2MmetaG_FD_120491 | JGI IMG/M metagenome (GOLD analysis project Ga0182016, IMG submission 120491) | Permafrost microbial communities from Stordalen Mire, Sweden - 712S2M metaG | ecosystem: Environmental > Terrestrial > Soil > Wetlands > Permafrost | place: Sweden: Stordalen | collected...
AAGCCCGACATCAGGTTGACCGCATGGCGGATGAGTTTACCTGGGGTGTAGCCCGATACGCCCTTGGCGCGCGGCGCATGGCGAACCTTGATGGCGGTAGACCGTGTAGTGGTCCAGGTCAGCAGCACGTCGATTGACACAGAGGGACTGCGATATTCCTGGAAGCCCTCGCGCAGGCGGGAGCGGAAAACGCGGAAGGCGCTCACGTTGCGGGCGGTCTCGGCGCCCATGGTGCTGGCAAGCGCCATCTTTGTCAGGCGCGAAGCGAGATCGCGCAGCAAGCCGTGCTGTTCCTCCTGCGGCGCGCCGTAGACGACATCGTACTCAGGCGTCAGCGCCGCCAGCATCGGCGCAATCTCGCCGACCGGATGCTGCAGGTCGTCGTCCATCGTAAGGATGATGCCGTACTTTGCCGCCCGGATGCCGCAAAGGAGCGCGTTGTGCTGACCGTAATTCCGGCTCATCCGGATGCCGCGCACGCGGTGGTCCTTGCGTGCCAGGCGTTCAATGATCTGCCAAGAACCATCGCCGCCTCCGTCTTCGACGAAGATGATCTCAAAATCCTCTGTTATCTTCGGCATCGCATCGGAAAGCTGGCCGTACAGATCGAGCAGGGTTGGCTCGGCGCGATAGACAGGAATCACAACGGAAACCGTAAGCATAAGAGAACGGTCCTATCCTTGCACGCCATCAAGAACCCACGCATCGACAGCTATGAGTTGTTCAATTTGCGAAAGCCCTATCGCAGCTTGCATATCAATGATCTTCACATTGTAACCTATTACTGGACATCTTATACGCCGCCCCATAGTTTCCTGCTTGACAATTACAACACGCCTTCCCAGTTCCAAGAAGTTGTGGGCATTCTGGAGCGACGGCGTGTCAGATATGTTATTTGGGACACCATTCTCGCATCCAGGCTCAATGTGCAGTTGTTGCCGGAATCGCAGCCGAACAGTACGGGCGATCTCATCCTTGAACCTTATCTTGAATCGCATTATAGGGTGGTCGAGGACGACCGCGGCATTCGCATCATGGAGCGAATCGACACCCAGCTTACAGGCTCTTCTCGACGATGAACCGGGGCCGGGATTTGGCTTCGGAATAGATTTTCGCCAGGTACTGCCCGATGACTCCAAGGCATAGCAACTGGATTCCCCCCAGCATGTAGAGAGGGATCACGATAGAAGCCCAGCCGGGGACGGCGGCGGGGTTCACGAATCGCGTGACCAATGCCCAGGCAGCCATGCCAAAGCTGAATAGAGAAACGATCATGCCGAGAAGAGTAATCACCTTGAGGGGCACTTCGGTAAACGATGTAATGCCGTTCACCGCCAGGGCAACCATCTTGGAGATCGGGTATTGGGTCTCTCCCGCATAGCGCGCATGGCGATCGTAGTAAACCAGGGCGGAAGGGAAGCCAAGCTGCGGAATCAGGCCTCTGAGAAACAGATTGCTTTCCTTGCAGCTTCTCAGCTCCTCCACCACCCGCCGGCTCAGGAGCCGGTAATCCGCGTGATTGAAGATCAGTTGCACGCCCATGGCCTGGAGCAGCTTGTAGTAGCCCTCGGCGGTGCTGCGCTTGAAAAAGCTATCGGTCTTGCGGTTGCGCCGTATGCCATACACGACATCGGCGCCGCCGCCGAAGGCAAGCAGCATTTCCTTGATCGCCGCCACATCGTCTTGAAGATCGGCGTCGATGCTGATCGGCGCGTCTCCTTGTGCCGTCAGCAAGCCGGCGAGAATCGCATTTTGCTGGCCGAAATTTCTGGATAGCTTGAGCCCGTGGATGCGGGCGTCCTGACTGGCAAGACGCTCGATCACCTGCCAAGTGCCGTCGGTCGAGCCATCGTCTACAAACAGGATGGCCGGTTTGCCAATTGTCCGCTGTCCCATCAGCTCGTCGAGCAAAACCCCAAGACGCAACGCGGTTTCCGGCAGACCCTGCTCCTCGTTGTGGCAAGGGATCACAATGGTCAGGGCCGGGCAAGAAGCACGAGGAGCCGATTGCGCCGCAGCTCCGGGATCGGTCCGGTGTTGAAGCCGCTCTTGCCCGTTGGCCAGTTCGCAAGTCATCGTATTTTCCCAGCGATGGCCGGTTGGCGATTACCAGTTTGTGCTTCGCGAGCGCCAGCTTCGATACGCACCACGTTGGCAGCAGAGTCAGGGCGCGGGCCCGCATTCGATAGAAGATCGAAGCCATTTGCGGGATCTCCCGATCGTCGCGTATCGCTGAAGAAACCACCGCCGCTGGCAGGGCCGGAATGGCGGATTCCGCGACGTAGAGGATGATGTTGCGGCGATACCAGGATTCCACGGCCGGCGCTCCCTTAATCATTGGCCGGAACAAATCGAAGGGTTTGTAGCCATGCCTGGCGAACAGGAGACGCCAAAACTCGTGGGTTTGCTCGTTGATGTGGTCTTCTCCCCCCTGCCCTGGAGTGGCCGCCGAAAACAAAATCCTGTCGCCATGCCGGGCGAGGTTTTCAACCAGGGTGCTTGAAGCGCTCTGGGGCAGGTGTTCGCCTACCTCCAGGCATTGAACCAGGTCAAACCGGCGTCCGAGATCGAATTCCAGCGTGATGTCCTGCGGACGAAAGCACTCGGCGGGGACCAGAAGCGAATTCCGCTGGACGTAAGCGCCGTCCACGCCCAAATAATCCGTTATGCCCTGATTGCCGTATACAGAGAGCCAAGCTCCCGCGCCACATCCAACATCCAGCACGCTCCGCGGCGACAATTCCCGCAGCACGAGCGGAACTACGACACTGGCCGAGCGGATAGACCCAGCCTGAATGTAACGATAGAAGCTATCGCTATAACTGTAACTTTTCGAGCTGGCCGGGTCCGGCTGGCGGGGACTCTCGGTGGAACTTGTCATTCGCGAATTGGGACTCAAAATGGTCATTGTATTGTGTAGGGCAAGAAACCATTATAGCGATGGCAACAGAAGGCAGCTAAGGGAATCTCGGCGGGTCTCTCACTCAGAGATCATGCTCGGGGCGGCAGCCAATGCTTGCATCGATCACGAACTCCTTGCATCTCTCCAATCACAGTTCTTACGGAATGCCCAGAAACTTGTGGGTTTGCAAGCTCAATCGCCACTGCGGGTGATCGAGGCAATACCGCAGCGCCAACTCCGTGTTTACCGCGCGGTCAGCCCCATCCATCGGCTGCAAGAAGAAATGCCTGAATCCAAGGCTCTCAAACTCCCTTGGATCGGCCCCAATTTGAGGATAGACCAGCTTCAATTCGTCGCCACTCCTCTGCGCCAACTCCGCTCCCGCCTTGGGGCTTACGCATATCCAATCCAGGCCCGCCGGAGCAGCAATCGTCCCGTTGGTCTCGACAGCGATCTCAAAATTGAGTGCATGCAGCGCCTCGATCAGTCTCACATCCAGTTGCAGCAGAGGTTCTCCGCCTGTGCAGACCACAAATCGCTCGCCCAGCGAGGACTCTCTCGGCCACGTCTGCTCAATCGCCGCCGCCAATGCCTGCGCCGACTCAAACCTGGCGCCGCCCGCGCCATCCGTACCCACAAAATCCGTATCGCAAAACCGGCAAACCGCTGTAGCACGGTCCGCCTCGCGCCCCGACCACAGGTTGCACCCGGCAAATCGGCAGAAGACCGCCGCGCGGCCTGCCTGCGCGCCTTCGCCTTGCAGCGTATAGAAGATTTCCTTTACGGCGTAGCTCATTCCAAGGCCTTGCCTTCGCGATAGGACGGCGGATCGTCGATGCCGTTTTCGCTGAAGCCTTTTCGCCGCAGCAGGCACGAATCGCATTGCCCGCAGGGCGCGCCCGCCGGCGAGGGATCGTAGCAACTGCTGGTCAGGCCGTAGTCCACGCCCAGTTCCATGCCCGTGCGGATAATCTCCGCTTTGCTCAGGGCAATCAGCGGCGTATGAATCGTGAGCGACTGACGGCCTTCAACGCCGGCCTTGGTCGCCAGGTTGGACATCTTCTCAAAAGCCTCGATGAACTCCGGACGGCAGTCCGGGTAGCCCGAGTAGTCCAGCGCATTCACGCCAATGAAAATGTCGCTCGATCCCAGTACCTCAGCCCAGGCCAGCGCAAACGACAGAAAAATCGTATTGCGCGCCGGTACATACGTAATGGGAATGCCGTGCGACATATCGTCTGCCGAGCGGCCCTTGGGCACGTCGATGTCGCCGGTGAGCGCGGAGCCGCCAAAGACACGCAGATCGATGGCCGCGATGCGGTGCGCGGCAACGCCGATGGATGCGGCCACACGCCGGGCGGCATCCAGTTCGACAATGTGACGCTGCCCATAAGAGAACGAAAGCGCGTAAAGCTCATAGCCCTGGCTGCGGGCAATGGCCAGCACCGTGGCCGAATCCAGGCCCCCGCTCAACAGCACCACCGCTCGTTTCGCCTGAGTCTCCATGTTTGGCCTGCCTATTTCAGATCCCCGCCTTTGCCGATATCCATCGACGGTGGAACTGGGTTGTGCTCGTCAATGGACGCCTCGATGACCCGCTCAAGAATGCCCTTCGCTGCCAGGATGAACTCGATCGCATCCCGCCCGGCGCCTTCGCCGCCTTTGTTCGGCGTCACGTAGTGCGCCTCGGCCTTTACCTGCTCGCGCGCATTGCCCACGGCCACTGCCAGGCCGACCTGGCGCATTGCCGGCAGATCCACCACGTCGTCGCCCACATAGGCAATCTCGTCCAGCGTTACGTTTTCCTTTGCCATGATCTCGCGCACCGCCTTCATCTTGAAGGCCTGCCCCTGATACACAAATTCGAGCTTCAGGTCGCGGGCGCGCAGGGCAACCGTCTCGCTGATGCGCTTGGTAATCACGCCCACCTTCATGCCGCCCAGCCGCGCCAGCGTCATCCCCGCGCCATCGTGGGCGCTGAAGCCCTTGGCCTCCACCATTTTGGTCACGATGGAGCCATCCGGCATCGCCACCGGCATGGGATAAATCCAGATGGTCCCGTCCGTCAGCACGCCATCCACGTCAAAAAGAACGATCTTGATCTTGCGAGCGCGATCCTGCGCTGTGAGTGTCATGCTTCAATTCTAACCAGTGCGTTTCGTTGTGTTACGCAAGGCACGGCGGTTCGCGAGAGAATGGAAGCATGGATCGCAATCCACCAGCCGCCGCGCCGCCGCTCGAACCCGGAGACTACTACACGGAAGGGCCGAACCTGGTCCTCACCGCGCAGTACCACCTTAAGCGCGGCTCCTGCTGCGGCTCAGGTTGTCGGCACTGCCCGTATGGCGGTAATGAGGAGTCAGATTCAGGTTCCACGGGTTGGAATCCGCAAATATCAGGGTAGTCACATGAATCCATTTTGTTTACAAGATTGCTTCCGATTTCGACCGCGCCGGAGGCGCAGCGGTGGTTAGCCCCGCGCTTCAGCGTGGGGAAAGAGGTAAACAATAGCCAGTCAGCCCCGTCGGGGCGGCGCAAATGGCGAGTTGTGCATCAAGGCGACGTTCATGCGACTGCCCTTGAATCCGGAATCCTCTATATCATTCCTGATAGACTCTGGAACAGAATGCGTGATCGGACAAAAGTGATCATTGGTCTCGGGTCGATATGGGGACTGTTTGCGTTCGGTGCAGTCATAGTGGGTTCGTTCACAATCGGAAGCAACGATACCGCCCCTGAAATTGTGGCGATCATCCTATATGGATTCACGATTCTTCCGTCGTGCATTCTCGCGATCTGGCGTCGAAGGATTTCGGCTGTTTGGCTAATTGCCTTAACTTTTGTTTCCGCGTTCGGATTTCTGTACCAGGAAGTACATCAAGCGGCCGACATAAAACTTTCCGCATCGATACCTGGATACGTGACTGCTGCCCTTCTCGCTGCGGTTCCCGGACTCATTGGCATCTTGCTGCTTCGTACTGATCGGGACGAGTCGCTTCAGCCTAACTTACCCGTTCAGGATAAGATCCGAAAAGGATAATGCCCAGCGCCATGCCCCAGCCGTTGTTACCGCTCGAACCCGGCGACTACTACATGGAAGGCCCGAACCTGGTCTTCACCGCGCAGTACCACCTCAAACGCGGCTCCTGCTGCGGCTCCGGCTGCCGCCACTGCCCTTATGGCGTTGCGGAAACAGGCGCGCTTGCAGATGCAGGCGAAGAAGAACCAACGGCAGGCTGAATGCCCGTCGGCGCCACAGCCGCCTCGCGCACCAGCACCGCAAAGCGCGGAAACGCAAAGCTGCCGCCGGCATCGTCGATCACATTCAACTGGCACAGATACTGGCCAGGCTTGAGTCCAGACAGCGGCACATCCAGTTCGATGGCCACCGCGTCGCGACCCTCCACATTGATGGCCTTGGCCTGCACCAGCGGCGTCTCATAGACCTTTGTCGACCCCTGAATCAGCTCAAGGCTGCTAAGCAGGCTGATGCCTGGCTTCGTGCCTTTGGGCGCATCCGCCGGCTCTTTCTCGCGCGCCGGAGAGTAGATCTCATACAAGAGATAAAGGTGCTGGTCCTGCCGGAATACATGACTGATGTTGGGTACATACTCTTCCCCATCGCGCACCAGCGGACTCGTCTTCTTGCTGGGCTGGCGCATTGAGGCCAGCACAATGGAACTCATCTTGAGCGGAGCCTTCTTCATCTCCGGCAGCGTTATCTCCGCCTCGAACGAGCCCATGCGGCCCGTCTGGTTTTCGCGCACCACAAATTTGAGCCGGTACTTGCCCGGCGGCAAGTTAAAGCTGGTGGTGTATTGAATGTTCTTTTGCCGCACCTGCAAGCTCGGGTCCAGGTTCAGCTTCACCGTCTCGCGCGCATGGCCAATGGGCCGCTTCGCTTCGTCGATCACGCTGCCGATAATGTCCAACGTGGCCTTGTCCTTGTCGCCGCCCTTCACAAACGGAATTTGCGATCCCGGCACGATCAGCGAAACCGGCACAAAGAAGCGGCTCTCGTCCAGGCGGAAATACATCGCGTCCAGATAGACTGCCATGTCGGTGGCCGGCAGGTCGCTCGCCAACTGCTCCTCAAGATCGCGTTCGCGGTCTTCATGGCCAGAATGCTGGAAGTCCGCAGGCGCATAATAGCCGGGGCGGTATTCGAGCTTCACGCCGGGACGATTGATCTTGATCATCAGCTTGCGATAGCGGCCGTCGCGGGCCGGATTCGTGCTATGAAATCCGATTGCATAATACGCCGAGGTGTCCCGCTCGACGCGCTCAAATGCCGGAGCGAAATCGTTGGAATCGAAGAAGGCCTTGCCGCCTGTGTCGGTCGAAAGTGTCGCCATCACTTCCTGCGTGGCGGCATTGGCGTTCATGTTGCTGGTGAGCGCGCCGCCGTTGTAGGCGCCGCTCCCGCGCAGGCTGCCTGTGGAGGCGTCGCCTAGCGGTGAAACCGCCTGCAGGCCGCGCGTGTCCACGCTGTAGATGGCCAGGTTCGCGCGCACCGCTGCGTTGATGGCGGCCCGCAGCGAGGCCTGATTCTCAATGCCATCGCGTGAGATGCCACCGGAAAAATAGAGCAGCGACTTCTTCTCTGTGATCTTTTCCAGCGACTTCGAAACCGCCCGCAGCGCAAAGAGTTCGCGATCGGTATTCAGGTCGTTGTACTCGCTCTCGTCCGGCGTGTAGCCGGTCGTGTCTTCCACCTGATTCGAATTCGCTGTAGCTCCCTCGGCAAATCCCTGCCCCTCGGTACCGTTGTAAACGGCCACTTCGTTGATCAGCGCATTTTTGTCGGCGGTAAAATCCTGGTCCACCTTGAGCGTATCGCCCAGCGAAACCAGCGCAACCAGATCGGCGGGCTGCATCTTCTTTTTTAGAAAATCCTGCGCCGCCAGCACGCTGCGATCGAGATCCTCCGGCTGCATCGAGGTCAGGTCGAAAAACATTACAATCAGCCGGTGATTGCGCAAATCCTCGGGCTTCGCCACCACCACCGCCTTCGAGCCATTGCCGGCGGTCCCGGCGGCCAGTCCGCTCACCGTGGCCTCGTTCAGTGGCGTGGCCTTGTCCACGCTCTCAAAGTCGAATGTATCGATCCTTTGCTGCTTTCCGTTTTCGTAGATGCTGAAGTCGCTCTGCTTCAAACCCTGCACCGGCTCGCCGGTCTTGGCGTCTCGCGCCACCACGTTGGTCAGCACCAGCTCGCCGTTCATCTTGAGCACAAATCCGCTCTGTGGCGTGGAAGAGACCTGTGCGTCCGGCGCCTGTCCAGAGTCCTGGGCAAGCGCAGGCGGCGCGCCCAGAATCGCCAGCGCCAGCGCCGCAACCCCTGCCCCGATCTTCTGCGCCCAACCCGTCATGCTGTCCCTTCCGCAACGAAGCTTTGGGTGCCCCAGGTCTCGATTCTGAAACCTGGGATACCGCTTACCCCGCTAAAACCTGAATCTCGCCGTAAACTGGAACGACCGCATCGCGCCGGCCGAAGTAACTTCCCCGAAGTTCTGCGAGTTCACGGTGGTCCCTACACCCGCGTATTGCACCGTATTGAAGACGTTGTTAATGGTGGCGCGGATCTCCATGCTGCGTACATCTCCCATCTGCATAGTCTTCGAAAGAGCCATATTGTTCGAGACTATTCCCGGTCCCAAAATCGAGTTGCGCGGCGCGTTGCCAAAGAAATCGCAAAAACCAGGCGTATTCGTCGGCGCTGTATAGGCCGCGGGGTTAAACCATTGATGCAGCGAACCGCCTCCCGCTGTGATGGAAGCCCCTGTGAGATTGGGTCGCGCCACCCCACCTGTGCCGCAAGCAGTGCTCGCCACCGACGACGTGTAACTCGGGCTGAGCCATGTACCGGTTGCGAACTGATAGGTTCCAGAGACCGAGAAGCCTTCGAGAATGTGCGAAGCCGTGCCTGTGGTAAACCAGAATTTGTCTTTGCCGAAGGGAAGCTCGTAAAGATAAGTACCGCTTATCGTGTGGCGCACATCCAGGCTGGAGTTACCAAGCTCGCCGAGTACATTTTGCCAGTCCTGCACACTAACTCCTCCCACGCTCCCCAGCCCGCCGGCATCGTCAATCGAGCGCGAGTACTGATAGCTGGCGCTCAACGCAAGCCCCTTGGAGAGCCGCTTGTTCACCCTAACCGTGCCCGCGTTGAACTTCGAGAACGATTTCGCCTCTTCATAACGGAAGTTCAGCGGCAAGCACGGCGCCGTCCCCGCGCAAGTGGATTGCGCCGGATCGGTGAGAGGGCTGCTCGGGATTGCGCGCGGTTCGATGACCGTATCCAGACGATTGCCCCTCGACCCGTTATAACCAAGATTCAAGACCACGTTCCAGGGCAGCGTCTTTTGTATATCGAGATTCCATACCTGCACATAAGGCAATGGATAGTGCGGGTCGAGAGCGTAGTTGCCCAATGCGGCCGGCGCAGGGAACCCATTCGCCAGTGTGAAGCAGGTCCCGGTCCGCGCGCACGCCGAGGAAGCTGTATTGCCCACAGCTTCCTGATTGGTCTGTTCATTGGTAAAGGGCGGCTGGTGCGCCATGTTTGTGGCAAAGCTAGCGTACTCGCCCACTGTGTAATTCATACCGTAGCCGGCTCGCACCACCATCTGTTTCATCTTCGGCACGCGCCACGCCAGCCCCAGTCGAGGCGCAAATGCCTTACGCCATGGATACACCAGCGAACCGGGCAATCCTCCAGCGCCGGCCTGCGCCTCGGTTTCGCTGGTAAACTCCCCGCCAGGATTGGTGGCAACGTCGGCCAAATGACCATATTTTTCGGTATAGGGCGCGAAAAACTCGTAGCGGACCCCGTACATAAGCGTCAATGCTGGCAGAATTCGCCAATCGTCCTGCGCAAAAGCATCCATGACGTTGTCGCGAAGATAACTCTTGGCCAACGACGAGTTAAGGCTCGTGGACTGCGGCAAGCCGAGCAGAAGATCGGCAATCGGCGAGCCGGTGTTTGGATCCTGCGATGAATCTTCCGTAAACAATCCGCTGAACGTGAAACTGCCGGTTGCGTTCGATCCAGCCAGAAAGTCGCGGTGCACGCGCCGATAGTCGCCGCCGAATCGAAGATTGTGCTTGCCGTGAATCCAGCTCAGCACCTCGGAGAATGAAATCGTCTGCGAGAGCGAGAAGCTCGGCTGCGTCTGTGTGAGACCGCTGAATTCGCTTAACTGAATGTTAGGCAGGCCATAGTTGAGCGGCACGTCGTTGGGCACGCCGATGCCATACTGCGAAGATGCAATGTTATCGGCAGTGTTGGTGAAGAAGTTAGTTGTATGACTGTTGCTGCGGTTCCAGTTGGAATTGAAGATATTGGTAACTTTGTGGTAACCCACTGTGTAGCCGGCCTGTAGGGAGTAAGAATGCGATGCGCTCTTGCCGCCTAACTCTGGAATGAAGTTCACCAGGTCCGAAGCCGAATCGCTCCAGTTGAAATTGGCGTTGATGCTCTGCCGCAGCCCTTGATTCTGGTTCAACCGCCCGCTGCGCCCGGCTCCTCCGCCAGTGCGCCCTAGTCCCGGTAGCGCGGCATTCTTTCCGAAGCTCCGGTTGTAGCGAATTCCCGCCTGCGTCGAGTTCGCTTGCGCCGTAGTCAGCAGGTGGTAGTTGTACTTCAGCCCGTTCGATGCCGACAGGTTCGGCTCGGGAAACAGCTGCATCAGCGCTGCGGCCTGCGGGGAGATCGATTGTCCCGCGGTTCCCGTTGACGGAATTACATTGTTAGTAAATTGCGCACCCGTGACCGGATTGTAAATCGGAGCCAATCCCGTGAAGTTCCCGCTCTTCTCCAGGTCTGTGGGAACGATGGCGTATTCGTCCTGGGGACTCGAACTCCGCGTCCCGGAGAGCGTCAGGAAAACCGTGTCTTTCCCGCTTGGCTTGGTGAGATGCGGAATGTAGGGCGCGCTCATGAAGGTGATGCCGAAGCGGTTGGTTCCGGACGCCGGCTGCTCCTGCGGTTGTCCGGTCAGCGAGAACGGCTCCGCGTTGAGCGCCGAATTGCTGCCAATCCAGAAGATGGCCCCATGCGGCTGGCCGGGATTGAAGCCGCGAAAGTTGCCCCGTCCGCCGCCGCCGAAGCCTCCACCGCCAAACCCTCCCCCACCTCCGCCAAATCCGCCGCCGAAGCCGCCACCCCCAAACAAGCCGCCGACGGCATCGCCCCCACCGCCGGTCAATCCTCCCTGGGCGCGAATCGACTCAATTGCATCCCGGATGCGATCCATATCCACGCCGGCCAGTGGACTCACTTGACCAGACTGCCCGCTGATGGCCACCGAATCCCCGCCAAAGTCCGAGTTACCCGCAATGGAGGGCAGCGCCGCTCCGCCAGACCCAGCCGCGCCGCCTTGCGTTTCCGTATCGGATGCGAGCGCGCTCACCAAGCTCAGGTTTTGCGCGCCGTTCCCCGCCAATTGGCGGATGGCTTGCGCCGCCTGGTCCGCCTGCGATCCTTGCTCCTGCCGCTGCTCCTGCGCGGCTGCCCGCGATGCCAGAACTAACTCAAAATTCGCCGTCGCGTCATGGCTCGCCGCGTTCAGCACCGCCTCCTGCGATCCCACTGCAAAGGCCGCAAACTGCGTGCGGATCACGTATCGGCCATTCTGCGGAATATTCAAAGCCCAGGCGCCGGTGATGTCCGTGGTGGTGGTGAAGCGCTTGCCGGTAAGCGTGTTCTGGGCCGTTACCGTCACGCCGGGAAGGGAAGTGCCGCCGCTCTTCACAACGCCGTGCAGCTTGCCGCCGGTTGCAGCCGTAGGTTGCGGAGACAACACTGTCGGGGACTGCGCCGCTGCCGGTGGACTAGAAACTGAGGCAGCCGCCGGGGATTGCGCCCAGGCCGCAAAGCCGCCAGCCACAACGATCCCGATCCACGATGCCCGTATGCCTGTTCGCCGCATTGACGCTCCCCGACCTTTCGCGCTCGCACTCTTTCAGACGTTTCCTGACGCGCGATAGTTTACCGGCGCTGACTTTCGCCCCCTGCGCGTCTGACAATCAAAATATTCTGGTCGTCGGTCCCTATCGCGGCAGGGTGGCCGGCGGCCTGCCTGCGTCGATCGCTTCTTCTTCGTCGCGCCGAATCTGGGCGAGTAACAGTCCGTTAACATCGTTGCCCCGGCTTTCGCGTGGGCGGACGATAGCGCTTGCATTTTCACTGAGCGCATGTTAACCATAAAGACAATAGTATTTTGATTGCTACCACGGAAGTAAACCCTGGTACGCAACGGACAGGACATTTCCTTCAATGAAGATCGGCGCCACCATTCGCACCCAAAGGTTGCATAAGGGGCTCTCGCAAGGGGATATCGAAAAGAAAACCGGCCTGCTGCGCTGCTACCTTTCGCGCGTCGAAAACGGTCACACGGTGCCTTCGCTGGACACATTGTCGAAGATTGCCCAAGCGCTTGATCTACCCATCTCCCAGTTCTTCGTTGACGACTCGGTAGGCCGCCAATTCAACGCGCAAAGGCTCTCCGACGAGGAAATGCGATTCCTCACCCAGATCCGCCGGTACTCCTCCAACTTGAACGAGAGCGACCGCAAGCTGCTGCTGGCGATGGTCAAGAAGTTCGCGGCCACCGCCATTCGCTGACAAATCCGCATTTAGGTGTGCCGATGAATAGTCGCGCTGTCGGGTCAGGTCGTCCCATGAACAATTCATTGAGGCGTGTCCGCGATGTGTGTTCGGTGGAGGAATCTGCATGAAGAACCCGGTGTGCGCGAAGAATCTCGAAATTGTTATCTTGACGGTAACTATGGCGCTGCTAACGGCAGTCGGGGCCTATGCCCAGAATGGAGGCGGTCAGGGCCAGGCCGTAGTGACGGTACTACCGAAACATGATGGCGAGTTGCCTGCGAGCGTGACCAATCAGGATCTAGCCGTGAAGGTGAATGGCAAGAATGCCAAAGTGACGAAGTGGAAGCAGTATGAGAACCCAGGAAACAGCCTGGAACTCGTATTGCTCATTGACAGCTCGGCCCGCGCCAGCCTGGGCCGCCAGACGGGCGACATCGAGCAATTCATCAAAAGCCTGCCTCCAAATGTGACGGCCGCCATCGCCTATATGGAGAATGGCCGAGCTGTATTTGCCGCACCCCTTTCCGCGGACCACATGCAAGTGCTAAGCGCGCTCCATTTGCCGGGAGGTGGAGCAGGCTCCAGTGTCAGCCCTTACTTTTGCCTCTCCGACCTTGCAAAAAACTGGCCTTCAAAGGATCCCGAAGCACGGCGCGAAGTGGTGATGGTGACTGACGGCGTGGATAACTACGATCGGCGCTTCGATCCGGAGGATCCCTATGTGCAGTCGGCAATCGCCGACTCGGTCCGGGCCAGACTGGTTGTCTACTCGATCTACTGGTTAAATCAGGGCCGCGCGGACAGTACCCAGTCCGCCAACAATGCCGGCCAGAACCTGCTGGCGGCAGTGACCCAGGCGACCGGCGGCAAGAGCTTCTGGGAAGGCATGGGCAATCCTGTTTCGTTCGCGCCGTATTTCGACGAACTTACACGCCGCTTCCGGAATCAGTACGAACTTGGGTTCACCAGTAGTCTTGGCAACAAGCCGGAGGTGGAAACCCTGAAGTTGAAGCTCAGCGCCCCGGGAACGGAGGTCGATACGCCGCAGCAGGTTCTGGTGATCCCCGCCGCCCCCGCTCCGAAGTAAGCGGCCAGCCGTCGCCGCGCTGCTCAATCGGCGGCGTGGGCTTTCTTCGCTGCAGCCGTTGCGCGCGGCTTGGCGGCGTTGCCCTTGGGAATCGCGTTCAGATCCACTTTCCCCTCCGCCAGTTGCATGAGAAACTCCTGGCTTGCAAAAGGCGGGGCATCTTTAATAACTTTATTGGCGCGCAAGTAGCTGCCGTCGGGCTGTTGCAGCCGAGCCTTCACCGTATCGGCCATATACGCGGGCAAAATCTCGTCGTGAATGCGCGCCAATGCCACAGGGTCGCGCACCGGGAAGACCACCTCGCAGCGCTCGAAAAGGTTGCGCGGCATCCAGTCGGCAGAACCCAGATAGATTTCGTTGTTTCCGCCATTGGCAAAATGGTAAATACGCGAGTGCTCCAGGAACCGGCCCACGATCGACCGCACGCGAATCCGCTCGGACAAGCCCTTCACGCCCGGCCGCAAAATCGACAGCCCGCGAACGATCAAGTCCACCTCTACGCCCGCTTGCGAAGCCTTGTAAAGCGCCTCGATCACGCTGGGCTCAAGCAGCGCATTCATCTTGGCCACAATGTGCGCCGGTCGCCCTGCCTGTGCATGTTCCTGTTCGCGCCGGATCAAGCCCAGAAAGCTTTCTGCCATCGTCAGCGGCGCAACCAGCAGCGGACGGTAGTCGTCGATCTCGGCGTGCGCCGTCAGGTAATTGAAAACCATGTGGACCCGCTCGGTGATCTGCGGATCGCAGGTCAGCAGGCTCAGGTCGGTGTAGAAGCGCGCGGTCACTGGGTTGTAGTTGCCCGTGCCCAGATGACAGTAGCGGCGGGTCACGCCGTCTTCGTCCCGGCGCACCAGCATGGCCAGCTTGCAGTGGGTTTTCAATCCCACCACGCCGTGAAAAACCTGTACTCCGGCGTCCTCCATGCTGCGCGCCCAGCGAATATTCGAGGCCTCGTCGAAGCGGGCCATCAACTCCACCACCAGCGTGGCTTCCTTGGTGGCCGCCGCCTCAATCAGCGCCTCGAACATGGGCGAGTCGTGGCTGGTGCGGTAGAGGGTCTGCTTCATGCTGACCACCGCATCGTCATCCGCGCCTTGCTGGATGAAGTCAACCACTGGATCGTAGGAGTCGTAAGGATGGTGGAGCAGAAGATCGTGCTGCCGCAGCTCGTCGAAGATGGTGACCGATTTCCGGCTCAGGTGCAGCGGCTTGGGCGTGAAAGCCCGGAACTTCAGGTCCGGCCGCGGCACGTCCCCATAAAAGAACATCAGCCGCGAAAGGTTCACCGGCCCCTCGCCGCGAAAGACCTGATCCTCATCGAGTTCAAAGTTCACCCGCAGCCGCTCGATGATCTCCGCGTCGGCTCCGGTTTCAATTTCCAGGCGCACCGCGTCGCCCTTGCGTCGATTGTGCAGCTCCACGCGGATGCTCTCCAGCAGCGAGCGCGCTTCTTCCTCTTCAAAGTAGAGGTTTGAGTTTCGGGTCACTCGGAATGCCGCATGAGCCAGCACCTCGTAGCCGCGATACATGCCGCTGAGATTCTGCGCAATTAAATCCTGCAGCAGCAGGTAGTCAAACCCGCCACCGGCGGCAGGCAGGCGAACAAACCTTGGCAGAGCGCGCGGCACCGTAACCACACCCAGCACCTGCGGCCCGGAACTGCGCCGCTTGGCCCTCAGCAGCAGCGCCAGGCAAAGAGCCTTGTTCAGCACGCGCGGAAACGGGTGCGCCGGGTCGATCGAGATCGGAGTCAGCAGCGGATCCACTTCGCGCTGAAAATATCCCTGCGCATACACGCGGGCCTCTTCGTCCAGTTCCTTCCACTCCAGCAGCCTTATGCCCTGCTTGCGCAACTCGGGAAGCAGTTGCTGGTTCCAGCACTGGTACTGCGCGGCCACAAAACTGTGAATCTCGGCGGTCAGCACGGCCAGCGACTCGTCAGGCCGCAGCCCGTCGTAGCCCGGCTCGCGGTAGCCGTCCTCAATGCGCTGCATCAGCCCGGCCTGCCGCACCTCAACGTACTCGTCCAGGTTGTTAGCCGTAATCGACAAGAACTTTACCCGCTCCAGCAGCGGGTTCGTCGGATCCTCGGCCTCTTCAAGCACACGCCGGTTAAACTGCATCCAGGAGTGGTCGCGGCCGTTGAAAAGTTTTTGTTTTTGTGTACTTCGGGCCATTTCCTCGTCCAGTGCGCCGTGTTGAAAGTCTACAAGGTTTCCCTCGTCCTCGGCACACAAGTTGTTGTCGGAAAAAGAACTCGCCATTACGCAATCCATACAGCACGCACCCGACAAATGGTGTTAACAGCAGGCAAAAATGCTTGGCCCGGGATTCTTGTGCTCATTCGACGGGTCGGGTTCCGGTCGGCCGTGTTGGAGCTGCCACACAACGAGAAGAACAGGCGCAATCCGATTGCGCCTGTTCGAGCTTGGAAGAGTCAAATAATCCGGCAGGCAACGAATGGTCTTCCGCTGCCCGCCGGAACAACGTGTTTACCGCAGATGGCTACCGCGCGCGTCTTGCTTTCTCAATCCGCACCTTTTCCATGACCTCGTGCAAATACGCCCTGGCCTCGCCTCTGCTCTTGATGCTCTGGAGCTTCGCGATGGCGGCCGCCCTGCCCTCGGGAGTCCCGGAGAGTTTGGCGTCCGCTTTCACAAGCACACCCAGGAAACCCATCAGACTGCTGCGATCGGGCACGGGCTCCAGTTCTCGCGCGGCCCGTACTTCCTGCGTCAGAGCTAGTCTCTTCGGCAGCGCTGCCGGGGGCCTGAGCTTAGTTGGACAATCCGTTCTGGGAGCTGCCGATGTGGCCACGCCAAAGATCGGGTTGGCGCGGGCATCTCTCTCCGTGAGCGGTTGCAGGCCAAACAGCCACTCCAGAGTCGCCAAAACCGAGGTGTGATCGTAGACGGTGTGATCGACATAGTTCCCCAACAGGGGAGAAACAATCACGGCTGGCACCCGGACGCCATACTGGGCGAAGGTGAAGCCGTACTCGTTGTATTTGCTGGAGTCACTGCCGTCGTTGGGAGGCTGCGCCGATCCGGGAGCAAAGTGATCGTAGAATCCGCCGTGCTCATCGTACGTGACGATAAGCAAGCTCGACTCCCAGAGCGGCGAGTTGCGCAGAGTCTCATAAACCTTGAGAATGAGCGCTTCTCCGCCGGTGACGCCATCCATGGGGTGCTGCGAAGAACCGTTTTCGTAACTCGAATTGATGACATCGCCATAGTTGGGCTCGATGAATGTGTACTGGTAGGGATAGGATCCGGATTGCACATCTGACGCAAAGCTGGATAGGTTGTAGACATCCGCCAGATCGATACCTTGAATCGATGAAACCTGCGAGACCATGCCTTCGATGGGGCCATTGTCGTCGTGGTACAAGCGGTACGTGATGCCATTTGCATTCATCCTGTCGAAGATCGACCCGTGCGGATAGGCGAATCCCGATGGAATCTTCGTCTCCCACTCTCCCATCTCTGAGCCGGTCGGGCTGTGATCGAGACCGTTGGATGAGGCCCCATGCAAGAAGAATCGGTTGGGCCAGGTGGGCCCGGGAAGCGAAGAGAACCACTGATCGCATACCACAAAACTCGATGCCAGGTCATAAAGCACGGGCAATTGCGAATTGGTATCGAAACACATCATGATCTCGCCGATGTCCGCCGCCGGCGGTGGCGTTCCTTCTGTCGTCGTTGTGGCATAGTTGGCGGCGAATCCAGAGTTGTCGATGGCCGGGTAATTGCCGTGCGGCGGATAATTGGCGCCCGCACCCGCGAGCTGCTCCACAACGTCGGTAAACTCGTGGCCCGGATCGGTCGGCATGCTGCTCGGCGCATTGCCTTGGACGTTATACTTGACGCCGCCGTACGTATTGAAGTTGCTCGTCGTGGCGGCAATGATGTTGGGGATGCCCGACAACGCCAGCATGTTGTCGAAGGAGTGATTTTCCATCATCAACACAAAAACGTTCTGAATGCGAGAGAAGGGGCGCGTACCGGTCAATTTCAAATTGAACGTATCCTGGTCGCCCGACAGTTCGAAGGTGTAGACGGTATTGCCGTAGGTGTACTCCAGGCGCGGCTTGTCTTCGCTGAAGATGGGGTTCCCGCCGATCCACCAGTTATTGGTGAACAAGTAATGTCCCTGGGCTAGAAATACAGTAGCGGTTCCGCCGGACGAGAAAGTGAGTTGCACGCCAAACAGGAAATTCAGCTCGCCGGGTGTGCCGCCGCCGCCCGAGGGAGCGTACTCTTTGGGTTCGCCGCCGCACTCGCTATTAAATGCCTGGGCAACGTCGCCGCTTCCTTTGCGCCCGGCCATTAGCTCGATTTTGAAACCGCCGGTTTGGGGCGTGATGCTCGGTGGTTCCTTGAAAGGCTGCTCGGAAGTTACTTTTAAACTTCCAGCAACGTAAGCGATGCTGTTGATCAAGTTCGACTGATCGTTAATGGTGACGACGTTGGAGCGAATCGTTGCGTCGACGGGGTTGAGAGAACTGTCGGCAGTAGACATGTGTGGATCCTTTCGGTAAATGGGGGGAAGTCCGCCTCGCGGGTCATTCTTGGACCGGTCAAATGTCGCTATTTCAAGTTCGGAACCGGCCATGGGGATTGGCCTGAGACCTGAATGTTCTACTCTGGCGCGCTGTGGGTTTGCAAACTGCGCCTCGATTCATTGAACTTACCGCTGGCTTCAAGACTCCGGCGTGCGCGCTTAAGCTCTATCCGCTCTGTCGGATTTTCCGAGACTTCTTTCGCTCCCGCCGCAAAATGCGGGCGGAGGAAGCGGCATGGAACTCCGCCCGAGCTTCGCCCCGCTGATCCTCTTTTCAAGCCTGAACCTTTGTGATATAAAACACATGTATTTTCTCTATCTCCCCGGATAGACGGTCCCACAACAACCAATCGATATCACCTTCCACCCATGGAGGATGCCATGCTCCCAGGAGCGACATTCTTGCGTCGCGCCTTTGTCGCCGCACTGCTGACAAGCGCGATCGTTGCTTGTGCCGAGGAGATCACAGTTGCCGGTAACGCGACAGGCAAGGTCACGGGAGTGCCGCAACTCTCCTTCGACGGCCATGCGTTTGTTGCCACTACCGCGAATGGAATTGGATCCTTCACCGCGTCCAACTCCCTCGGCAGTTTCTCACTCGCATCCGGTTCCCCCGTGACGCAATCGGGCGTCTTCGTTCTGCGCCTGAATATCGAGCAGCCGACAACAGATTCGCAACCCAGGTACCTGAGGGGAACCGTCTCGCCGAGCGGCAGTGGCGGCGTGTTCATCCACTTTATCCAACCCGCGGCGAAGGCGGCGTTCGGCACCGGCGGCGTGCAGGGTTCTCTCGCCATTACCTTGTCGGACGTATTCCTTCAGCCGGGGCAGAGCGCGCCTCTGGTCGCTGTGCTGGCCGGCTCCCAACAGTCGGATGCCTGCCCGTTGAACTTCACTGCCGCACGCGCCATTCCGGCCATTCTTCCCGAGGCCGACGGTAAAATGGTGGCGGTTCTGATCAAAACCGCGGCCACGGATAACCCCAGTTGCGGCCTCACCTGCAAAATTGATTCCGTCAGCAGCAGCGATGGCGGCGGCGATTGGCAGCCGATCAAAGACCTGGCGCTCAAGGTTTGGGTCGATCGCCAAAATGACACGAATGGCCGGGTTTATACCGTCGCCGTGCAGTGCAGCGATAATGCCGGCAACACCCAAGTACGCAAAGCGCCCGTGATCGAGGCGGGCAGCCGTTCAAACAAATAGGTGACGCATGAAACGCATTCTGCTTCTGCTTGGTTTCTTCTCGTTGTTCCTGGTGAATGTTGCCGTCGCGCAAGCTCCGCTCATCACTCCGTTTGTCAATTGCGTGACGTTCGACGAAGGCCGGAACGAGTTGCAGGCCAACTTCGGCTATGTTTCTAACGCTGATTCAGACAACGACTTTGTCCCCGTCGGCGAGGACAATTTTATAAGTCCTTCTCCCGCAGATCGCGACCAGACCACGTTCTTTCAACTGGGCGTCATATTCCAAGCCTGGTCTACAACGATCATTCTGAGCCAGACGTCGTCGGTCACCTGGAATTTGCTGGGGCAGTCTGTGACGGCTTCAAACGATCCATCTAAATACTGCGCGGGTGCGGTTGGACCGCCAGGACCTCCGGGAGCGTCGGGGCCGGCCGGACCGCAAGGTGACCCCGGACAGCCGGGTGCTGCCGGTGCGGCGGGTCCGCAGGGACCGCAAGGGGATCCCGGACCGCAAGGCGCAACCGGCGGGACGGGTCCGCAGGGACCGCAAGGGCCGGCCGGACCGCAGGGAGCCACCGGCGCAGCGGGTCCGCAAGGACCAACGGGACCAACCGGACCCCAGGGCGCAACCGGCGCAGCGGGACCGCAGGGATCGCAAGGGCCAGTCGGACCGCAGGGACCAGCCGGACCGGCGGGTCCCGCAGGGCTCCAGGGGCCTCAAGGCGCCGCATTGCCGGGATTTCAAGTCATCACGGTGCCCAGCGGCGGTGCCAGCGCCACTGCCTCCTGTGCCGCGGGCCAAACGCTGATGAGTGGGGGCGGCTCATGTGCCCTGCCTGGCGTTCAAGGACTCATCCAGTCCAGTTCGGCCGTGGGATCGAGTTGGGTCGTGTCGTGCTCCCTCGGCAACGCGACGGCCGTAGCCTTGTGTACCTCTTCGCATTAGGAGCAAGCTCTCTATGAAACGCATCCTGCTTCTTCTCTTAGCCGCTGGACCCGCGGCCGCCCAGACCGGGCTGGCGCCCACATTGAACTGCGTGTATCTCCAGCCGGATAACACAGTCAGTGCCTTCTTCGGCTATGCCAATGTGAACCCCGACAGCATCGATGTTCCCATTGGTCCCAGCAACTTTGTTGCCCCGGACCCACAAAACTGGGGTCAGCCGACAACCTTCCCGAGCGGAGTGCAAAGCTCCGCCTGGGCAGCAACCTTCGCACCGAGTCAGACCCCGAGCATCACGTGGAGCCTGGCGGGCACCACTGTGACCGCGTCCAATGATCCATCGGAATACTGCGACTTTTCGGTAGCCCAGGAGGGCTCCCAGGGGCCGCAGGGCGCACCGGGGCCGCAAGGTGACCCCGGCGCTGTGGGTCCATCCGGAACGCAGGGCCCCCCAGGTCCAGCCGGCGTTGCAGGTCCGGCTGGGCCGCCGGGATTGCAGGGACCGGCAGGTCCGGCAGGATTGGCAGGCCCAACGGGAGGGCCTGGACAGCAAGGGGTTCCGGGCCCAATCGGGGCGTCGGGACCAGCCGGGCCAACGGGATTGCAGGGACCGCTCGGGCAACAGGGCCCCGCCGGACCGCAAGGTCTCCAGGGACCCCAAGGGCCGCAAGGAGCGATCGGCATGACCGGTCCCCCGGCCGTGCTCCCTTCCATTCACGTTGTCGCCGCAGTAAGCAAGACCAAATCGGAGACAGCATCCTGCAACGCCGGCGAAGTCCTGATCGGCGGAGCGGGTCTATGCACGGCTCCCTTCGGTTTTGGCCAGGTGGGCGCCAGCATTCCGGCCGGTTCTGCCTGGAATGTGACGTGCGTTCTTGGTACGGCCGAGGCGGTAGCCGTCTGCATGCCCTGAAAACCACACGGGGATTGAAAAGCGAGCACTCCGCCCCGAGCGTCGCAGGGCTCACGTGCCGAGTCGAAATCCGCGACTGCAATGGTTACGGCAATAACATGCCTGCCTGAATGTATACCGAGGGTGCCTTGACAGGGCAGCGACAACATATTGAAATATCGCGATACGTCGATGGAAAATTTATGGCATCCTAACCATGTGGGTATTTTTACCCTTTAGTGGTATTGACAGAACAAAAGGGTAATTTACCGATTCCTGATGACAAGCGATACTTCTTGGTACTAGGATTGCTCGCACTAAATGAACTGGCCAAACTGCCGATACCCTGTTCGGCACCTAGCCGGGAATCGCTATGAAAGCGAACCGAGCGCGGTGGAGGAAGATAGCTCCCCACGAAGAGAGGGAATGACCTATGACGAGCAATTGCGCTGTGATGGATGCTGGGCGAGGTTTTTGGAACGCCGATTTTAATGCTCCTGAGATCGACGACACAGCGAGTATGGCATCAAGCGTGTTCGTCACCACCGCCCGTCTATCTAATGCGGTATCGACGGGTTTCCGTATGTGGCAACTCGCTCGGAGCCTGAATAATTTGAGCCGTAAAATATCGGCGTTGCTTGATGGCATCCACAGCAGTGTCGAGCAAGCGGAGAAAAACGCAACGCCCAGCAAGAAGGTTACAAAGGAACAGATCGAAAGTGCAATTAAGTCCTTTGAATACCTTTATGACGTTCTAAATCGCCTATACTCGACGGCGCAAGAACGGCGGCTAACCAACAACTCCAGGATGGTCACTTCCTTGCAAAACATCCATAGGAGATCGGAAGAACTGTTGGATATTGCCGATTGGCTTCACGCGGCTGCCCATTCTTCAGCTTCTGCTCTCGACTCGATATATGCCCAAGCCCGGAAGGACCTAGCCGAAGGGAATGTCTATGACATGGCGCAAGTGGGGTAATAGTGCCGCTGATCGTAAGGCTCACCAAACAAGCGGCTGATTTCCTTGGCTCTCTGGATCGCAAGACCAAAGAAGCAATCAAGAAGCATATCGCAGACTTGGCTGTCAGCCCTATGTCTTTCCCTTTGTCAAAGCCATTGCGGCAAAGGCCGGAAAGATGTTGTAGGGTTGGCAACTATCGCATACTTTTCCTAGTAGAGGCAAATCCAGAGAAGAAAAGTGGGGCTAACGCGCAAGACCAAGGCAGTATGGAGGATAAGGACGTAGAGGATATTCTTCTTATTGCATCTATCGGACACCGAAGAGATGTTTACGAGTGATCGAGTTCCACTGACCACCACGGCCTGTAGAGCGCGTCTCCTGGCGGGGATGCACTACAGGCCGTTCTTCTTTGGCCCGCCGTCACGGTGGACGAGATGACGACGGGCTTAAACCCTGCTAGTCATGTGGACAACATGCCGCTTAACCGTCGAGCACACATCGGCTTGATGCTGTTAAGCGCATCCGGAGCTTGATTAGGAACAGGAGATCGGCGGGATGAAAGGGCACGGCCCTTCAGCCGTGCCCCAAAAGAGTTCAGACCCTCGCGGTCAATCGGCGAATGCCGAAATACCGCTTACCGAAGGCGAGCAGCCCGAGAGCGAGTCCGCCAAGAGCCAGGTCAACACCGCTCGCCGGCTCAGGCGTGGTCGCCACAGGGATCGGACCGGCCCAGACGCCGGGGTCGGAATTCGATCCGTAGTAGTCGGAGACTTCACCTAAGTAAAGGGCGTCGACACTGTCGCCGGAGGCAGAGGAACTGTCCAGATCGACGAGGAACGGGAAAGTGATGGCTTGAATGGAGAAATCCCAGCCGTCGATCGTTCCCGTAGCGTCGGTCGAGACGTCGAAGTTATCAAGCGTCGCCATGGTAGAGTCCCAGTCGGTGAAGCCGTCGGATAATACCCATTCATTCACGTCGGAGGTGACGTTCACGTTGCTGAGGTTATCGCCCAACGGGTTGGTAAAGCCGAACCCTGCATCCATGGACATTTGAGTGGTGTAGATCGTGCCGTCCGCGGTCGTGTAGTCGTTCCCGACGTAGACGTAGAGGTTGTCGGCGTGTGCAGGCACGGCGGCTAAAGCAACTCCGAGAGCAAGCAGACAAGGCAATGCAAATCTGAGTTTCGAATTCACAAGAGCACTCCATTTGATTAAGAAATTAGAGCGTTTTCTGACTTACCGCAGACTTCCGTGCCCCATCCATTCCGCGTTTTTCTGCGGAATGGGTGGGATACCTGCAAAATTCCGGTCTACACAATTCCCGGAAATGCGCCAGATTAGACGGCCAGCCGTGATGAGGCACAAGGCCGCATCGCCAGCCTGCCTGAAGGCATAAACACAGCGTCCGCCAGCCTATCTTGGCGAGCCTTCAAATGATTTCAACGGTGCCAGGCATTGGGCCCGGGGACGGCACAACTGTTGCACCCAATGTCCTACAGAGAGGGAAAGGAATCCTTGATCGACCCGTTTTTATTTTTGACTGGCCGCCGCTTGAGCGTCAAGCAAATTCATGGTCAAGGGTTCAGACGCTGTCCTGTCGAAGCAGCGCCGGAAAGCGCGGAGGTTTTCAGGTCGCAAAGGCAAAATCTGCCGCGGACAGCGCATGTTTTTCTAGCTGATTTTTCCCAAGAACTACCCGAAATTCGTGACTCTTGAAGTGCCGGGTGCCCCATCTTCGCAGTTTCATCGGGGAGGGGCGGGATAGCACGAACCTCGACCGTCCGTTCTCGAACCTATCCGCTTCATAGCCGGGTGTGCTGCTTGCGGGATTTTGGAATCTACAAGCCCGCCTCTCCCGCCCCTTGCACAAAATTACGCCCCGCCGGCGCACAATGGGGATAGAACAACCCATGAATGAAATCGCCGCAGTGTCAGGTATGTTCCCCGGTCCGAGATGTCAGCTGTGTCCCCGGTCCGTACCCCCAAAAATGACCCCCCACCCCCCCACCCCCCCATACCCACGGGGGGTATAAATCCATTCCATATTTTCCAGTAAAGATATACGTATGAATAGTTTACAAATTCAATGTATTAACTGATTGGTAATCTTTACCTTCAGATTCTAGCCTCGAATCAGCCGAAAATGCCGCTTCGGCTGCACAGATAACCCTAAAGAATAGCCTTTTCGTAGCGTTCTTTTGCTCCCGCCGCAAAACGCACACGGAATTGGAAGCGGCATGGAACTCCGCCCGAGCTTCGCCCCTGCGCCGCAAGTCTTTTCCAATCGAAAGATGAGCCTGAAGGGAGCGAAGGGTAGGCGAAGCGGGTTTTGTCCTTTCGGGTTTTGAATTCAATTCAGTTTCGCAGTTGGTTCCGGGGCGGAGGGAATGTGGAA
>Ga0182016_10001977_pt1 | contig 24498 bp, 18 predicted proteins | sample 712S2MmetaG_FD_120491 | JGI IMG/M metagenome (GOLD analysis project Ga0182016, IMG submission 120491) | Permafrost microbial communities from Stordalen Mire, Sweden - 712S2M metaG | ecosystem: Environmental > Terrestrial > Soil > Wetlands > Permafrost | place: Sweden: Stordalen | collected...
GATGCCTCTGTCTACACTTCACCCGGCCCCTCACGGCGCCCGGCGCAAGACTCGAGGTCAAGATGGTTCGCTATTCCTTTCTTGTGGGGAACTTGCATCCCCGACTGCACGCCGGTTTATCCCGACGATTGCGCTCCCTGACGGTCGCGGCTCGGTAACAAGTCCCGTGGAATCATCGCAGTGTTTTCCGAGCCGCGATCGCAAGGGACCGCAAGGGAGCGTTAGGCAAGTTTATTTCTTAACAGCTCCTAAACAGGATAGAGGGCAGGCGAGTACCGCCTGCCCCACCTGCGGGCGAAATACTTCAGAGCCCTCCCGACCGCGTCCGCACCGAGTACAGCGAGGACTGCGTGAGTATGAACAAGGTCCGGCCATCCTTCCCGCCGAAGATCACATCGAGCGGGCGCTCGGGAACTCTGACGGTATCGATCCATTTCCCTGCCGCGTTATACACGAAAATCTGCCCGGCCGCCAGATACACGTTGCCGTCTCTATCCTGTGCCAGGCTCTCTCCTCCCTGCTCCACAAACGGGCGCAGGCCGGAAAGAGTCCCGTCGCTATTCACACTGCCGGTATAGGTCCTCTGTTCCGATTCGTTCGTAACGTAGAACGGCTTTCCGGGAACGGCCTTCACCAGGCCGGATGCCTGAAGGACATGGGCAAACTTGTATCCGAAGTATGGCTGCCCCTGAATAAAGACGTCTTCGCTCGGAATGAAAAGCGTGCGATCCGGCGAAACGTACTGGTGCGGCTTCCGCGTGGATACCACCTTGGAGAAAAGTTGGTCCAGCGATACATACTCGTATGTGTCGGTGGAAAGAGTATTCGTAAAGTCGCCGTTCACCCAGTAATTCGCCGGCAGCACCGCCGTCATCCCGGCACGCTCCGCCGGCAACTCCGCGTCGAGGACCGTGACCCGATCTTCGCTTTCCTCGGGACGCAAGGCATAAACCGTCATCCCCCTTCCCCCGGTAGAAATCACGATCAGGTTGCCCGCCTTGTCGAAAACCAGATTCGCCGCATCCAGAGGATTGTCGCGAACCACGCTGAGTGCCTTGGCTTCCGGCGCCCACTTGTAGATGCGTTGAACGTGAGCGTCGACGAAATACAACTCGCCGGCAGCGTTTACCGCCGCCCCGGAGATATTATAGAAGCCGGTCGACAACTTCTCCACCGAGGCTCCCCCTTCCAGTACCGGCGATGGCCCGCGCGACTGGGACGCGACAGCCGCGCCGGAGACGTCCAGCCAGGCGAATTCCCGGTCCCTGACCTCCACGCGCCGGGTTTCATCGAAGATGGCGTTCTCGAAAGAGACCTTGCTGGATCTGGTGTACTGCCGGCAGCCGGATTCGTCGCACTGAGACATGGCGCTGTTATTGTCCACATGCACGTTGCGAAACCGGATGTCGTGCGAGTTATAGATGTGAACCGCGTATGGGACGGGATGATAGCTTCTGACCACCCGGTAACCGTGATAGTTGGCCACCGTGATGTTACTCGACCGGCTGATTTCCAGTGAAATAGCGTCCGCGCTCTCCTCCCTTTCTCCTTCGGTCTGCAATGCGTAAAGCTCCCAGTTGGACGCCTGGTCGAGCTTGATCTCCACGCGCACGTGATGCTCGCTCGAAAGTTCGTATACGCGGCCGGGGGTAGCCGTGTCCGAAATATAGAGTCCCGCTTGCGCGAAGGTATCGGGAGTCCAGATATTGGCGAACGTTCCGCCGCCGCCATGCGTAATCCACAGGCTGGGATACTGGCTGTCCCAACGGCGATGCGGATCCGGATCCGAGAATAAGTTGGCGCTGTATGGACTTACTCGCCTTCCGTCGGTGCCGGTGGTGCCATGCCCTCCGAGGAAGCGCACGTCATCCATCAGGGAGTTTTCACCCGCCATCCAAAGGGCGCCCACGGCGCGGCTGTTAATTCCGCCGGTGTAGAGCCCGATGCCCGTCACAATGTTGGCCCCTCCACGCGGACTTTCGAGTAGGGGCCGTGCCGGGCCCGGCCCCTGGAATCCCGGCGTGGAATCGAGAATGTCAAACTGCGTCTGGTCCGGATGAAGCCCGATAATGGCGCTATCGGGGCGAAGCACCAGCGTGTCGCTGACGATGTAGTGGCCCGACGGTACATACAGCACGGGATGCTCCGCGATGGCCTTCTGAATGACAGCCGTCTCATCGGTCACTCCGTCGCCTTTCACGCCGAGCGAACGCAGGTTCACCCACGTGTCCAACGGCGGCAGGCCGCGGATGGCATTCGGAGACGATGGCGGCAGAGTCTTCAGCGGCGTGGCATCGTAACGGGTCTTGATTTCACCGGGTGCGCCCGACGACGGAAGGGTGAGCCCATGGGAGAAAACTTTCACCTCGTATATCTCGCCCGCCGCCGCAAGCTGGCGGCCGCTCTCGCGGAACCGCGCAAACACCGGCACTTGACGGCACACGATGTTCTCCAGATTGATCTCGGTCATCCGGTTGTTCTCATTGCTGATCACGATCGCCGGTCCGCCGATGTTCTCGAAGCGGGCGTCTTTCACCCAAAGCTGGTCCGAATACCGCGGGTCAATCGAGATGGCCGTGGGAACATTTCGGAATTCGTCGTGGACCAGGGTGAGCCCCGCTTCGTTCTCGCGGATGGCCGCCTCGCGCTGCCCATCGAAGGTCGAATCGATCAGCGTGAATTGCCAGGCGGGCGACGTTTTGCGGGTGAGGATGCCGTACCGGCCGCCGTGAAAATGCAGGTCCTCAGCTTCGTTTCCAATATCGTTGAGCGCCGCCAGGCCGGATCCAATCTGGAAATCCATGTGGGCCAGGTATCCGTGCTGGGCCACATGAAACCGGATTGCCACGGCCGCCGGATTGTCGCTGCCAATCTCGAAATCGATATTGCTCATGGCCGAATAAAACGTGCCGGCGCCGGCATCCGCGATCGCCGGATTCGGCGGAACCGTTCCGGGAATCGGCAGCGATCGAAAGCCGCGCCCCGGTGCGACCGCGCCGGCCGGCCCCCGGTTGGGTCTGAATCCGGTGAAGAAGAACATGTAGCCAATGCCCTGTTGGAATCCCGGAGTCTTGTCCGCCAGAACGAATACCGGACGTTTCTCGCCATAGCCGATCACGCGCACGCCCGGCCACACAAACACGGTCGTAGCGATGCGATACCGGCCTTCCGGAATAAAGAGAATTCCCTCGCCGGTGGTCTCCTGCACTTTGTCGATTGCCGCCTGAATAGCCGCGCTATCGTCGGCCTTGCCGTCGCCGCGCACGGGAAACCGGTCTGGGGTAAGGTAAACGGCCTTGGGATCGTCGAGCCGGCCAGGGTAGAACGATGCCCCGAAGGAGGGAAAAGCAATTCCCAATGAAACAATCGCCAACGGTATAAGCCTTTTCATGAAAACGACTCCGGAATTGCGATTGGGTCTGGTGCAAGTTCATCTTAACCCGCGGCGCGGACGATGCGGGCGGCGAGCAGATGGGGACCGAGCCGGGCGCCCCTGGTGGCAGGCATCGGGAGTGCCTAAGCAGTTTCGGGATTTTGGTTAAGAACCGCTTGCTTGCGCGCGCGGCTCGGAATGGCGTCTCAATGTTTGTAAGTGTTTACAGAGCCGGGCCCAGAGGGCGCCCCGCGAGGGAGCGGTCGTTCAGAGACGTGCCTCCCGAAACCGTTTACGCACCCCAGGCATGGGCGGTCCGGGCGCGGGCGGGAGCCTGCATGTTAGCATAGAGTTTCCAACTACAGTGATAAGAGCCGTCAAAGGAACCAGGGACTTACTACCTCCATCCACGGAAGTGTGGAACCGCGTGGAAACCGTCGCGCGCGAGGTCTTCCGCACCTACAACTATCACGAGATCCGCACCCCGATCCTCGAAGAGACGCAGTTGTTCGCCCGTGGCGTGGGCGAGGAAACCGACATCGTCACCAAGGAAATGTACACGTTCCAGGACCGCGACGAGACATCTCTCACGCTGCGTCCGGAGAATACCGCGTCGGTGATCCGCGCGTATATCGAGCATCGCCTGGACCAGCGTCCGGGCGTGCAGAAGCTCTACTACATCGGGCCGATGTTCCGGCGCGAGCGCCCGCAGAAGGGCCGGTACCGGCAGTTTTTTCAGATCGGCGCGGAGGCCATCGGGTCGGAATCGCCGATGGTGGATGCCGAAGTCATCGAGCTGGTGATGGAGGTGCTCGAACGCGTGGGACTGCGCGATGCCGGGCTGCTGCTGAACTCCGTGGGCGACCACAACTGCCGGCCGCAATACGTGGAGCGCCTGCGCCAGGAATTGGAGAGCGTGGCGCACCGGATGTGCGGCGATTGTCAGCGGCGGGCGGTGACCAATCCGCTGCGCGTGCTGGATTGCAAGGTGGAAGCCGACCAGCCGATCGTCGAAAAGCTGCCCAGCATTCTCGACTACCTGTGCGAGCCGTGCCGCACCCACTTTGACGCCGTGAAGACGTACCTCGACGACCGCGGCATCTCGTACCAGGTGCGCCCGCGCATGGTCCGCGGCCTGGACTACTACATGCGCACTACCTTCGAAGTGGTCCACGGCGCTCTGGGCGCGCAGAATTCGGTGCTGGGCGGGGGCCGCTACGACGGGCTGGCCGAATCGCTCGGCTCCAAAGTGCATTCGCCGGGAATCGGGTTTTCCATCGGGGAAGACCGCCTGGTGATGAGCGTGGAAGGCGAGCAGAAGCCCACGCCGCTCGATCTTTTCGTGGCGCCTCTGGGAGCGGCGGCAATGCGCCATGCCGGAACGCTGGTACGCGAATTCCGGCGCGCGGGCTACTCCGTGGAGTTGGTGGAAGGCAAACTCAAACGCGCCATGGAACTGGCCAACAAGGCAGGCGCGCGATTCACCGTGATTATCGGCGACGACGAGATGACCGCGGGCCGCTATGCGTTGAAGAACATGGCCAACGGCGACCAGCAGAAGCTGACGCGCGAAGAGATCTTCGCCGTTCTCGCCGCCGCCAGGGAATGAGATAATTCGATATGGAAACCACTGTTGCGCTGGATTTTCTGGGCGAGCTTCGCCGTACCCACATGTGTGGCGAGTTACGCGCCGCCGACGTTGGCAAGAACGTCATCCTGATGGGCTGGGTCCACAAGCGCCGCGATCATGGCGGCGTGATCTTCGTGGATCTGCGCGACCGCGAAGGGCTCACGCAGGCGGTATTCCACGAGGATGTCGGCCCCGAGGTCCACAAGCGCGCCGAACTGGTGCGGCCGGAATACGTGATCGCGGTGGAAGGCAAGGTTGCGCCGCGCGGTGCCGGCGCGGTCAATCCCAATCTGGCCACTGGCGAGATCGAAGTGGTGGCGCAGCGCATCTGGATTCTCAACGAGTCGCGCACCCCGCCATTTCCGGTGGAAGACGAAGTCGCGGTGAGCGAAGACGTGCGCCTCAAGTACCGCTACGTGGACCTTCGCCGGCCGCACATGCAGCACAATATCATGCTGCGCTCGAAGATCGCCATGGCGGTGCGGCAGACACTGTGGGCGCAGGGTTTCCTGGAGATCGAGACGCCTTTCATGACGCGCTCCACGCCGGAGGGCGCGCGCGATTACCTGGTGCCGTGCCGCGTGCAGCCGGGCACGTTCTACGCGCTGCCGCAATCGCCGCAGATTTTCAAGCAGATCCTGATGGTGAGCGGCTTCGACAAGTATTTCCAGATTGTGCGCTGTTTCCGCGACGAGGATTTCCGCGCCGACCGGCAGGCGGAATTCACGCAGATCGACCTGGAGATGTCGTTCCCACAGCAGGAGCGGATTTTCGAGACCATCGAGCCGCTCATCGAGCGTGTGTGCCAGGTGGCCGGATTCACGGTGAAGGGGCCCTTCACGCGTCTCACTTATGCCCAGGCGATGCGCAGCTATGGCAGCGACAAACCGGATTGCCGCATTCCGCCGATGCATCCCGTGGAAGATCTGCTGCCGGAGTTGGCCAACAATAATCTGCCGCTGGTGGCTATCCACATCCCCGGCACGGGAGCACCCAGCCGCAAGGAGCGCGATGAACTGAAAGCCTTCGGGCAGGAGCGCGGGCTGCGCGTGTTCGACGATGCCAAGCGCATGGATCGCGACTTCCCCGAGCAGATGGCCAAAGTACGGGCGCGCTGCGGCGCGGGCGAGAACGACCTGCTGCTGCTGGCCGCATGGGCCGGCGAGCCCAAGGGGCAGCGTCCCGAGGAAACGGTCTTCCAGGCTTGCGGCCACTTGCGTCTGCAGGCCGCGCAGAAGTTCAACGACCGCCACAAGCTGCTCGACCCCCGGAACCTGCAATTTCTGTGGGTGGTGGACTTCCCCATGTTCGAATGGGACGAGGAAGAGAACCGCTGGAACGCCGCGCACCACCCCTTCACGTCGGTGCATGACGAGGATTTGGAGAAGCTGACGGCCGACCCGGCGCGCTGCCGCGCCAAGTCGTACGACCTGGTGTTGAACGGCGTGGAGATGGGCTCGGGCTCGATTCGTATTCACCGGCGCGACGTGCAGACGCAGGTATTCGCCGCGCTGGGATTCACCGAAGACGAAGCGCGCCGCCGCTTCGGATATTTGCTGGAAGCGCTGGAATACGGCGCTCCGCCGCACGGCGGAATCGCGCTGGGGTTGGATCGCCTGGTGATGATTCTGGCGGGCGAGAGTTCCATCCGCGACGTGATTCCCTTCCCCAAGACGGCGCGCGGGACGGATCTGATGGCGGATGCGCCGTCGACGATTCCCGAGCGGCAGTTACGCGAGATCGGGATCGCCATTCGCGGACAGGAGAAGTAGCGGCGGGGCGGCCGGAAGCGGCTCGGGCCCCTGAGACGGCAAAAAAGGACGATTTCGGCCACGTTGACAGGAAGTACCAAAAATGGTACAGTGCCCTATGAAACCGGGGCTCAAACGACTGCCGGCGCGTTTCTACCGTTCGGACAGCGGGCGCGAGCCGGTTCGGGAATGGCTGAAAGGCCTTGAACCGGACGAGCGTAAAGTCCTGGGCGAGGACATTAAGGATGTCGAGTTTTCATGGCCCATCGGAATGCCACTCGTCGGGTCGCTGGGCCGAGACCTATGGGAAGTCAGAAGCAGTTTGCCGCGCGGGCGGATTGCGCGTGTCATCTTCTGTGTGGAGCGGGACGGCATGGTGCTGCTTCACGGTTTCGTCAAGAAGACTCAAAAGACGCCGCCACGCGAGATCGATTTGGCACTAAGACGGAGAGGAGGACACCGCGCATGAAAAAACAAAATATTGGATCATCCTTCGATAGCTGGCTAAGTGAGGAAGGAATCCGCGAAGAAGTTACAGCCACCGCCATCAAGCGCGTTCTCGCCCGGCAAGTCGAAGCTGCCATGAAGGAGAAGAAATTCTCCAAGGCTGAAATGGCGCGGAGAATGCACACCAGTCGAGCTGCTCTCGACCGTTTGCTCGATCCTGAATACGAAGCGGTCACTTTGAGCACGCTGCAAAAGGCCGCGACAGCCGTAGGGCGGGAACTTCGTCTGGAGCTTCGGTGAGAAACGGACTTGACCTAAGCGACGCCTCCCTCGCGCTAAAGCCCGAAGCCCAGCCCAATGGACCTCATGGCGCCAACGCGATCCGGATCGGCGCCTAAGGGCCTTCTTTCTTGGTCTGAACCATTGGACAACGTGCGCTCTTGGAACGCGCGACGGGCACGGGCGAGGCATTTTTCCGGCCAGTCATGATGCCCGCGGCGGACGCAAGGCGATATCGGGCCAATGGGGGGTGCTTAAACAGTTTCGGGATTTTGGTTAAGAACCGCTTGCTGGCGCGCGCGGCTCAGAATGGCATCTCAATGTTTGTAAGTGTTTACAGAGCCGCGACCGCGAGGGAGCGGTCGTTCAGAGACGTGCCTCCCGAAACCGTTTAAGCACCCGCCAATTGGTCGGATGACCATCTTGCTTGATATTCTGGCAATCATGAAGGAGCGCGTCCTGAGTGCATCCGAGTGCAAGGCCAAATTCCTCGCTTGCCTTGGTGAGATCGAACAATTCGGGGAGCCCATCACCATTACCCGGCGAGGCCGCCCGGCGGCGGTGCTCGGCCCCGCAAAGCACAGCGCGCGTAAATCGCCGCAAAACAGTTGGGCGCGTAAAGGGCGAATCGTGGGGGACATAATAAGCGGGGGCGCCTCCCTGTGGGAAGTCGCCAAGCCGGAATAGGAGCCACTAGCCCTCGGAGGCCTACTCGGGATCACAGACTCTCCCAAACGAAAGCACCTGGGTCAGTTTTGCAAAGCCGGGGCGGATCACTTCTCGCAAGCGCCCGAACCACGGTGTCCAGCGAACGCCAAATAATTGTTGACGAATAGTACTTTTCTCTGTAAAGTACTTGCCAGAGGTATCCGCCATGACTCTCTCCGATCTCTTTTTCCTGATGTCCGTGCTGTTCGTCCTGGTACTCTCGATTCGCATCGCTGTCTCCGCGATACGCCGTCGATGGCAGACAACCGGGCGATTGGGCCGATTCCTGGGCCTGTTCGTGGCCTTCTATGTGGCGGCGCTGATCGCCGTGGCGCTCTTCCTGCCGCGCCGCTTCTACGCGCCGGGCGAGCGCCGGTGCTTCGACGATTGGTGCATCGCGGCGGTGAGTGCGCAACCCGCGAACAATTCGACCGATGGGCCCTGCGGTAACTGGATTGCCGCCGTTGAAGTATCGAGCGTTGCCCGGCGGGTCCGCCAGCGCGCACCGGATGCGCGAGCCGAACTGGAAGACCAGCAGGGAAAACGATACCAGCCCTGCGCCGCGGATGGATCGGGGAGATCGCTTTCCGGCGAACTCGGCCCGGGCGAGTCCTTCAGCGTTTCCCTGCCGTTTCGTCTTCCCGCCGGCGCAACACCCGCGGGCCTGGTGGTGCATCACGGCGATATCCCCGGGATTGCCATCGTGGGGGCGGACCAGAGCCTCCTTCACACGCCCGCATTGCAGCGCCTCACCCTGGAGCGACAGCGCTGACGCCGCCGCGATACCATCTAAGGCATGAAGCCTGTGCTGGTTCTACTGGCCGCCGCTGCCGCTATGCCTACTCTATCCCAGCTCGAAGAAATGAACGCCCGTTTCGCCGCCGTCAAGCCGAAATACGACGAGTCTTCGCTCTCCGCCGGTGACCGCAAAGCCCTGCCCAAATTGCTGGACGCCGCCCGTGTCCTCAATCTGCTGTTCATGGACCAACTGTGGAGCGGCACGCGCGCCCTCTACACCAAGTTGCAGGAGGACAAAACGCCGCTCGGCCAGGCGCGGGCGCGCTACTTCTGGCTCAACAAAGGCCCTTGGGCCGACCTAGACGCCCACACGGCCTTCATCCCCGGCGCGCCCGAGCGCAAACCTCTGGGCGCTAATTTCTACCCCGAAGATATGACCCGCGAGGAGTTCGAAGCCTGGGTCAAGACGCTGTCGCCAGCCGACCGCAAGCAGGCCGAGGGCTTCTTCACGGCGATCCGCCGCGACGCGTCCAGGAAGCTGACCTTCGTGCCGTACAGCAAGGCTTACGCCGCCGACCTGCAAAAGGCCGCGGGGTTGCTGCGGGAGGCTGCGGCGCTTACCGATAACGCGTCGTTGAAGAAATTCCTCACGCTGCGCGCCGATGCCTTCCTGTCCAACGACTATTACGCGAGCGACGTGGCATGGATGGACCTGGACGCGCCGCTCGACATCACCATCGGACCTTACGAGACTTACAACGACGAGTTATTCGGATACAAGGCCGCCTTCGAAGCCTACATCACCATTCGCGACGACAAGGAGACCGGCCGTCTGCAGGAGTTCGCCGGGCGCTTGCAGGACGTGGAGAACAACCTGCCGATCGACCCGCGCTACCGCAATCCCAAACTGGGCGCTTCGGCGCCGATTCGCGTGGTGAACGAAGTCCTGGCGGCCGGCGATGGCGCCCACGGCGTGCGGACCGCGGCCTTCAATCTGCCTAACGATGAGCGCGTGGTGCAGGAGAAAGGCAGCAAGCGCGTCATGCTGAAGAACATTCAGGAGGCTAAATTCGAGAGCATTCTGGTGCCCATCGCGTCGCGTGTCCTGCCGGAGATCGACAAGGAAGATCTCAGCTTCGACTACTTCTTCATGCACATTCTGGCGCACGAGTTGAGCCACGGCATCGGGCCGCACCAGATCCGGGCCGGCGGCCGCGACACCTCGCCGCGCCAGGAATTGAAGGAGCTTTACAGCGCCATCGAAGAGGCCAAGGCCGATGTGACGGGCCTCTTCATGATGCAGTACTTATTCGACCACGGCCTGGCGCACGGTCCGGCGGCGGAGCACCAGCTCTACACCACATATCTGGCGTCGGCCTTCCGGTCGCTGCGCTTCGGTCTGGAAGACGCGCACGGCAAGGGCATGGCGCTGCAGTTCAACTATCTCTTCGACAAGGGCGCGTTCGTGGCCAATCCGCACGGCAGTTTCACCGTGGACATGACCAAGATCAAGGACGGCGTCCGCGATCTGTGCCACGATCTTCTGACCATCGAAGCGCAGGGCGACTACGCCGACGCGAAGAAAATGCTCGACACCCTGGGCGTAATCCGTCCCCTGATGCAGCACGCTATCGACGGCCTGAAAGCCATCCCGACCGATATCGACCCGGTCAACGAGTAGCCACTCGGACAGCGGCGGGCTTGCGAACGGCCTCTTCGAAGCCGCGCACCAGGTGAATGGCCAGAAGGTCGAAGAAGCGGGCCAAACGCCGGTCCAGTTCCTCCGCGGCGTAGAGTTCCACGCTGCCTTTCAGCCTGGCGGGGGAAATGGGCTGAGCCATTCCTTTCGATGGCGAGAGCTTCGCAGGTGGGGCAGGCGGTGCTCGCCTGCCCTCGATTCCTATTCGAACAGCGTGCCTAATTCAGTGCGGGCGGGCAGGCGAGCACCGCCTGCCCCACCAGTGGGCTCACTGCAAATTTCACGACATCAGGAGTTCTGATGGTCCACGCCTTGGCTGTATAGTACCGCCAACCGGAGCCGCGCGATCCCCTGAATTGTGCCGCTTTATTTGCAATCACCGCATTGTCGATCTATTATGGGTATATAAAGTCCGGAAAACGAAACATGAGATTCGACGACAACTCCTTGAGTATCGGAAGGACCCCGCTGGTGAGGCTGAATCACGTGGTGGGGAAGACCGGGGCCACGGTCCTGGCAAAGATCGAAGGGCGAAACCCGGCGTATTCGGTTAAGTGCCGGATTGGGGCCTACATGGTGTGGGACGCGGAGAAGCGCGGGACTTTGCACCCCGGCAAGGAGCTGGTGGAACCCACCAGCGGGAACACGGGAATTGCGCTGGCCTTTGTGGCGGCGGCTCGCGGCTACGCCATCACGCTGACTATGCCGGAGACCATGTCGCTGGAGCGGCGGAAAGTGCTGGCGGCTTTCGGCGCCAAGCTGGTGCTCACCGAGGGAAGCCGCGGGATGCCCGGCGCGATTGCCAAAGCGGAGGAGATTTACGCCTCCGATCCCAGCCATTATCTGCTCCTGCAGCAATTCAAGAACCCGGCGAATCCGGATGCCCACTATCGCACCACCGGGCCTGAGATCTGGGACGATACCGGCGGCGCGGTGGACGTCTTTGTTTCCGGCATCGGCACGGGCGGCACCATCACCGGCGTCTCGCGCTACATCAAGAAGGACCGCGGCAAGGCAATTCTCTCCGTGGGCGTGGAGCCCGCCGGCAGCCCGGTCATTTCGCAGACGCTGCGCGGCGAGCCCGCGAAGCCGGGGCCGCACAAGATTCAGGGCATCGGCGCGGGAATCATTCCCGAGACGCTGGATCTTTCCGTGGTGGACAGGGTCGAGACCGTCTCCAACGAAGAGGCCATCGACTTCGCCCGCCGGCTGGCCCGGGAAGAGGGAATCCTCTCCGGGATTTCGAGCGGCGCCGCAGTGGCCGTCGCGGCCCGGCTGGCGGCGGAGCCCGAGTCGGCAGGCAAGACAATCGTGGTGGTCCTGCCCGATTCCGGCGAGCGCTACCTGACTTCCGTCTTGTTCGAGGGGATCGTCTAAGGCGCAGTCGTCGAGCCTCCGAACTCCTGGTGCCGCCCCCGCAAGTGTGGGTGTGCCTTCGTAGGTGGGGCACCGCCTGCCCGTCCGCGCGGAACCAGGCCCACTGCTCCGAACGCGATCGAGGGCAGGCGAGCACCGCCTGCCCCACCTACGGGAGTGCCTGTGTTACTAAACATGAGAGTCTTGCGCGCCGCGACGATCTTCCAACGCCTTTTTCGGCGCCCTGTTTGGGGGTTGTGCGCAAAGCGGCGCTGCCGCAACAACCGCCGAAGTCAAACGCATGCTCACGGCGCTAACTCAAAGGCTGAAGGCTGAGAGCTGACCGCTGAAAGCTCGCGGCGAAGCCGCACCTCGCCGTGAGTGGCATCGTGAGAATGAAGTTAAAGTAAAGATCAGATGAATTTTCGCACCCTCGCAATTCACGCGGGCCACAAGCCTTCCGACCATTTGGGCGCCGTCATGCCGCCCATCTATCAGACCTCGACTTTCGCATTCCAGGGCGTGGGCCGGCCGGGGCCGTACGACTACTCACGCAGCGGCAATCCCACCAGGAAAGCGCTGGAAACGTGCCTGGCTGCCCTGGAAGGCGGCGCCGCGGGATTTGCCTTCGCGACCGGCATGGCGGCCGAAACCACGGTCCTCATGCTGTTTCGCGCCGGAGGGCGCATTGTGGTGCATTCCGATCTCTATGGCGGCACTCACCGCGTGCTCGAATCCGTCTTTCGCGAGATCGGCGTGGAGGCCGTGTATGTCGATCTGCGCGACCTTGGGGCGCTCGAAAATGCCCTGGCGCCCGGCGCAAAAGCGGTGTGGATCGAGTCGCCCACCAATCCGCTGATGAACCTGGTGGACCTTGCCGCGGTGTCGGCGGCGGCCCATCGGCACAACGCCATCGCGATTTGCGACAACACCTTCCTTTCGCCCTATTTTCAGCGGCCGCTGGAATTCGGCGTAGACATCGTGGTGCACTCCACTACGAAGTACATCAACGGCCACTCCGATGTCGTGGGTGGCGCCGCCGTAGTCGGGAATCCGGACCTCGCCGAGAGAATCGGCTTTCTCCAAAACGCCCTGGGGACATGCGCCGGGCCGCAGGACTGCTTCCTGGTGTTGCGCGGCATTAAGACGCTGGCGCTGCGCATGGAGGAACATCAGCGGAACGGTCTGGCGGTGGCGCGCTGGCTGGAGGCACATCCCAAAGTCGCGGAAGTTCTGCATCCCGGGTTGGAGTCGCATCCGCAGCATGCATTGGCGTTGCGTCAGATGCGCGGCTGCGGCGGAACTTTCTCATTCCGGCTGAAGGGCGGCCAGGCGGAGGTCTTCCGCATGCTGGAGGCAGTTCAAATTTTCACTCTGGCGGAATCGCTGGGCGGGGTGGAATCGCTCATCGAGCATCCCGTGACCATGACGCACGCTTCCGTGCCTCCCGCGGCGCTGGCGGCCATGGGGATCACTCCCGACCTGGTGCGCATCTCCGTCGGATTGGAAGATGTGGACGACCTGATCGCGGATCTCGACGCGGCTCTGAATTGCGCATAGGTCTTCCCCGGCTCGCCGATTGGTGCGCTACGCCATTGGCCCGAATCCCCGACCATTTCCACGTCTCCATTACAGACTTGCCCGGCGCCGAGGCCTACCCGATTGCCACGCTTACCTGGCTGCTGGTTCCCTCCAAAGGTTCCAACGCCGCCGCACGTGGCTCAACCCAATTCGTCTACCAGCAAATCTTACGGGATAGACATCAGGAGTCCAGAGACTCATCTCGGCGCTCCGGGAGGCGTGATGCCACTCCGCAAGAAGGGTCGAGAAGAGTCTCGGAACTTTCCTGACGTCGTGGAATTTGCGGTGAGCCCGAAGGTGGGGCAGGCGGTGCTCGCCTGCCCTCGATCGTGTTCGGGCAGCGGGCCTGGTTCGGCGCGAGCGGGCAGGCGACACCGCCTGCCCCACCTTCAGAACTCCTGATGTCGGCCGGGGATTTCGGATAGTTGGGGAAATTGATCTGAGCCATGACGTGGCGCAGACACTCGTGTCTGCGGCGCCGAGACTGGCGGGACGGTGGATGCCGCTCGCGAAGAGGGTCGAGATGAGTCTCGACCCAGCAGGCAGGAGTGCCTGCGCCACGAAAACGGGCTCATCCCAAATTCCACAACGTCAGGAGTTCTGACCTTCGAAGCGCTCGCCAAGGGGCGGTGAATGGGCGAGAGTGTTGCAGTCCCTGCAAGAAATGGCTCAGCCCATTTTCCCCGCCAGGCAGAAAGTGCGGCGTGACATCAGGAGTTCCGAGTCTCAGTACGGCCCGCAAGCCGACGCGTTCGACGGGGTCGCCAACAGCTTATTGCCATTCAGCCTTCGCAGCAGATCCACATACGCCGGCGAGCCGTCTGCACGCCCGATCAGCGCGCGAATCGATGGCCAGTCGCCCACTACCGGGTCGTGCACCGTGGCGTCGCCGTCCTGGCTGCCGAAGGCCACATTCAATACCGTGGCGGCAAGTTCCGCCGCCGCTCCCGCAGTGGCCAGCCACTTCCGGAACCGATCGTAGGTCTCGAAATCGACATGCAGCGTCGTGTGGAGCAGGCTCTGCCAGGCCGTCTCGTGCGCGTCGAGCACGGTCTTCCCTTTCGTCCCGGCCCAGAATTTCGGATCGGCGCCTCCGCGGTTCGCTACCGTGCAGACGCCGCCGAAATCCACGCCGGTGACGCCCGCCGGATCGGCCAGCCGCACAGTCACCGCACTGGCGGGCGCGGCCCATGCCGCATTCCTGGAGGCGCGCGCGGAAAGCGTGTAAGTGAGCGACTGGTAAACCGGGTCGGCCGGCAGCGACACGCTGTAATTGCCGTTGGCGCCGCTGACAATGGTTCCGTTCCGCGCGCCGGCATAAGCAACGGTCACGCCGGCCAGACCGGGCTCGTCGATATCGCGCTTGCCATCGTGATTGCGATCGAAGAACGCCATCCCGCTTACGCGGTGCTCCATGCAGCCGGGCAGGCGGAACGCCCCGATGCGGGTGGAATAAGTGGCGGCGCCGGCTTTGTAATAGTCGCCGACATACCAGAAGGTGCAGTCGTCCGATGGGTCCATCGCGGTGGTAGCGTAATCTTCCCAGCGGTTGCCGTAAGTCTGCGCGGCGGCGCCTTCGGCCAGCGTCGATTCGTGCAGAGTCAGTTGCCCCAGCGGGTCGCCGGCCAGGCGCGCGGCAAAACGTTGTCCGGCGAAATTGGGCGCGCCGCCGAAGGAGTATCCGATGGCGAGATTGCCCGCGCGATCCATGGCGGGGCTCCCCATCCAGCGATAGAACTCGTCGGGCGCGTACGTGCCTTGCTGGTAGAGCGCGGGATCGCGCTGCGCATTGAGGCGGAATTCGTACCAGCGCACTCCGCCGCCGCCCCCGGCGGTGTTGACGGAGTGGACCGCGACGATGGATTCGCGATCGCCGAAGTTCCGGTAGACCAGCCGCTGCATGATTTTGTCGCCCTGCGCATCAAGGCGCACCGCCGTGCCGGGCTGCGGTACGCACTGCGTCAATTGGCCGTCGCACAGGTAGTGGTACGGCGCCACCGGGATCTTCACCGGACCGGTGAGCCCGGTCTTCGACGGGTCGCTCCAGCTCACGTGAAACTGCCACGCGTAGATGGCGTCGTCCTCCAGGATCTGCCGCAATTGGCTGCCGCCGGCGGCCATCAGAATGTTGGGCGCGCCGGTGGGCGGCAGGTTCTGGCCGTCGAGATCGGCGTTATTGAGGAAATTCACGCCCTCCACGACGATGCACTGCTCCGTTGCGTCGCGGCCCTTCAGCATGGTGGCTCGGTCGGCCACGCAGGCGTGCTTCTGAATGACGTTGTCGCCGGTGCTGCTGGGAACGTAGTAGCCGTCGGTCCAAATGGCCGGGCGCGGGTAGTCGGGGAACAGCTTGCGGCGGAACTCATAGCGATAGTACGAGCCCATCGGATCGGGGCCCTCGCTGAGCGCGTAGCACATGGAGTAAGGCTCGTCGGGACGGCCGGCGATGCGGTTGAAGATGGGCATGACGAAGAGCCAGCGATCGGCCAGTTGGTCGTAGCGAACCACGGCATCGCCATTATTGCGCTCTTCGCACGGGCCTCCGAAGCCTTTGAAAATCGTGTTGGTGGGCACGGCGCCATAGAGCACCTCGCCCTTCTTGGAAAAAATCGCCATGCGCGAATTGACGATTTCGACAAGGTGATCGGGCCCGGCCGCCAGGCTGTTATCCGATGGATTGCGTCCCGCGGCAGGCCCCTGCGGACCTTGGAAACCGGCCCCGAGTCCGTCGAAGCTTTCGACTGCCGAAGCGGCCGGCCGCGCGCCCTGGGCCTTCTGTTCGATGGCCGCGGCGGCGGCGGAAACGGGCGGTGGCGGATTCGGCGAAAGCGTGGCGGGCGCCTGGTCGTCGTCATCGGGTTCGCCCGGCGAGGTTCCGCAATTCGCGCCGCAGTCGAGCGGCTCGAGCACGCTCCCCAAGGGCCGCAGGGACTGGAGCGGCGGCGAGAGGTCGTAGGCCGCGGCGCGCTGCACGGTGGCCGGACCGATGACCGGCAGGAGCAGGCGAGCGTGCCGGCGCTGGTAAGCGAACGTCAGAAGAAAAGCGAAAGCGGCTGTCAGTATGAAAATCGGAAGGACGCGCGCGGCGTATCTCATGGGGACGGGATCTTGAAACTTCGATTCTATCCCGAATTTGATATGCTTTCCGCTAATACAGATAGAGGAGAGCTGAGAGCGCTCGAATATGATGCAATGGGCCAAATTTGCACTCGCGGCCGGAATAGTGCTGGCATGGGCGTTGGCGCAGCAGCGCGGAGGTGGGCGCGCGCCCGGCCCGGCGTTCCAGTCTACGCCGTAAGAGCAGGGGAAAACGAATTAGCCGCCGATGAACGCCGATAAACGCCGATAAAACAACTTCAGAACTCCTGATGTCGTGGAATTTGCGGCGGCCCCGCGGGTGGCTGGCGGTGCTCGCCTGCCCTCGATCCTATTCGAGCGGCGGGCCTGATTCAGCGCGGGGCAGGCGGCACCGCCTGCCCCACCGGCGAAGCTCTCGCCATCGAAAGGCATGGCTCAGCCCATTTTCCCCGCCAGGCTGAAATTGCGGGGCGACATCAGGAGTTCTGAACTTTGTCTTATCTGCGTTTATCTGCGGCCAAATGCCCTTTCTCGACGGAACGATGGAGCACTCAATTTCGGACGCACTGAACTAAAATGTTCTGTATGAAACGCTCATGTGTTTTTGTCGCCAGCCTGGTTGTCGCGGCTGGTCTGGCACAGGCGGCGCCACCCGCTATCACTTCGGTGAGGCAGGCAATACCGCCTGAAGTCGTCCAACGGATGAGGGCCGGACTTCTGCCCGCGCCCGCCGGGCCGGCGGAGGAAACCCGCTACCCGGTGGCGCGCTACGACAAGCTGGAACTGCGCATCGAGCTGCAGGCCACTTTTCAGAATCCCTACGACCCCGATCAGCTCGACCTCTGGGCGGAATTCACCGCGCCTTCGGGCAAAGTCTGGAAGATCTGGGGCTTCTACGGTCCCACCAGCGATTCGGTATTGTGGATGGTCCGTTTTACGCCCACGGAGACGGGCGCGTGGCGATATGTGGTGAAGGTCAGGGACTCCGAAGGAACGGCGGAGAGCCGGCCCGCCTCGGTTACGGTGACGGAGAGCAAACGCCCCGGGTTTGTGGGCATCGCACCCAATAAGCGCTATCTCCAATACAGCAACGGCGCTCCGTTCTATGGTGTGGGCCTGTGGTACAACGACGGCTACGAGCGCTACAATTCCGGCGGCATCACCGAAGAAGGCCTCGACACGCTGAAGCAGCACGGAGCCAACTTCATCAGCTTCTTTAACACTCCGCTGGAGACCATGGGCACCGGTTTGGGGCGCTACGATGAGGACCGCGCCGGGCGCCTGGACCAGATCTTCGACTGGTGCGAGAAGCGCGACATGCTGATTAGTTGGAATATCTGGTTTCATTCCTATTTCTCGCAAGCGGTATGGGGCGATGGCAACGCCCGCTATAGCACCAACCCTTACCGGCTGGTAACCAGCGCCGATCGGTATTTCGCGAGCGAGGAAGCCTGGAAGTATACGCAGAAACTCTATCGCTATCTGGTGGCGCGGTGGGGTTACAGCCGGTCTTTGGCCTTGTGGTTCGTGGACGACGAGATCAACGGCACCGAGGGTTGGACCAAGGGCGGCAGCGAGGGAGCGGAACAGTGGTGCCTGAAGGTACACAACTGGTTGAAGGCCAACGATCCTTACGGACGTCCCACCACCGGCACGCGCAGCGGAGCAATCGGCGAGTGGTGGCCCAACGGCTATCGCATTTTCGATATCGCCGCGCGCGAAATTTACGAAGCTCAGGGCCATCCGTTTCCCAAAGGCGGCAAGCCCGACCTGGCCGGCGACAATCCGCTCCAAATCAGCTATCTGAATTACGCCAAACAGACGCAGGACCTATGGAGCGGATTCGAGAAGCCGGCCATTGTCGGCGAGACCGGTTGGGACCACACTTACTACGAGCCCGGAACGCCCGGCTACCTGGCGATGTACCACAACGCGCTGTGGGCCAGCCTGGCGAATGGGCTCAGCATGACCCCGTTCTGGTGGGCCGACGGGGCGATGATCAACGATTCGGTAATCACCCGCAGCATGTCCTACTTCGCGCGCTTCGCCGGCAATATCGATTTCTCGGGCGAGCGATGGAAGCCGGTCGCGGTGAAGATCGGTCAGGGCAACGGGTGGGCCATGCAGAGCCCGTCGATGACGTTCGGCTGGGTGGCGAATCCCATGAGCGGCGTGGCGAAGGAGAGTATCGCGGTGCCGGTACCGGAAGAGGGCGACTACGATCTATACCTCTACCGCACGTGGCGCGGCGAGTATATGCCGGTGATTCCGGTTACGTCGAGCGGCGGCGCGGTGACGGTGAAACTCCCGGAACTGGTGCCGGTGGGACAACACGCCCAGAACATCAACGACGATGTGGCATTCAAGCTGGTGAAGAAGGGCGTGGCTGTCGCGCCGCGGTAGCGCGGCTTCGCCGTGCGCGGTCCATGGAGCACCTGACGCGATTGAATAGGTTATTTCCACACAGGCCCTACCTGGTTTCTGGTGCGAAACTCACTTCAGGCGGCAAGGAACGCTTGCTAACGCGCGCGGCTCGGAACACGCCGGGATGATTGCACGAGACTTGTTACCGAGCCGCGACCGCCAGGGAGCGGTCTTGCGTTACGAGCCGGCATTTCAAGAAACCGCTCCCTTGCGGTCGCGGCTCGGTAACAGTCGCGCCTGATTCCACGGGACTTGTTACTGAGTCGCGACCGTAAGGGACCGTAAGGGAGCGTTAGGCAAGTTTATTTCTTAACAGCTCCTTAGCTCTTATATAACGGCCGGGGCCTCGAAGCTAATAGCTCTCCGGAAACTGCTCCTAAGTTCTTGATCCTTGGTCTGACCTGGGAGCTCTCGCCATTGTCCCAGGCCACCCGATCCCGGCTCGACGCGGCACCCGGGCTACTTGCTAATTGCTAACAGCCAATAGCTTCGCAGCTCCATGAATATCGCCCCTGAAAGTTGACCGCTTGCGGCGCAGCCGCACTACTTCGCCGTCAACCACCCGTGAATCTTGAGCCAATCGGCCAGCCGTGCCGGCCAGGTGGACAGCACCGGATCGGTGGGCGCCAGCCCCACGCCGTGGGGGCCTCGTTCGTAGATGTGCAGTTCCGCGGGCACGCCGGCCTTGCGCAGGGCGGAGTAGAACATCACGCTGTTCTCCACCGGCACGGTGGCGTCAGTAGTGGTGTGAAAGAGGAACGTTGGCGGAGTATCCTTAGTCACTTGCAATTCATTGGACAGGTTCTCCACCACCTTCGGATCGGGATTGTCGCCCAACAGGTTCCGCCTGGACCCCACATGCGCAAAGGTCCCGAACGAGATCACCGGGTAGCACAGCACCAGAAAGTCCGGCCGGCTGCTGGCGCGATCTATGGCGTCCGTGGCACTGGCATCGCCAGCGTCGAAATGCGTTCCCGCGGTGGACGCCAGATGCCCGCCCGCGGAGAATCCCATGATGCCGATGCGGTCCGCTTGCAATCCGTATTCCGCGGCGTGCGACCGCACCGTCCGGATGGCCCGCTGCGCATCGCCCAGCTCGATGGGATGGTGGTAGCGCGGACCCAGGCGATACTTCAGCACGAAGCCGGAAACGCCCAGGCCGTTGAGCCACTTCGCCACGGCGTAGCCTTCCTTGTCCATGGAGAGGTTCTGATAGCCTCCGCCGGGGCAGATCACCACGGCCGTGCCCGAACCGCTGCCCTTCGGCAAAACGAAGGGGGTGAGCGACGGCTGGTCCTCCGGTTGTGCTCCCAGGGCGCCGGGTGCACCCGCCGGCCATAGCAATTCGGCCTTCGGCTCCTGCGCCTGGAGGGCGCCAGCCGCCAAAGTCAAAGCCAACAGAATTCGCGGTAAAGTCATGTTCTAAGCTTGGCGCAAGCGGCGCGGCGTTTCAAGCCCCAGGTTCGCTACACTTGCAATCGAGGGGACCATGAAACATTGTAATCACTTGAAAGAGAGTCCGAAGGCGAAGCCTCGCGCCGAGGGTTGCGAGGAATGTCTCAAGATGGGGGACGATTGGGTGCACCTGCGTGCCTGTCTGCAATGCGGCCACGTGGGCTGTTGCGATTCCTCGAAGAACAAGCACGCGACCAGGCATTTTCACGCTACCAGGCATCCCCTGGTGCAATCCATCGAGCCCGGCGAGGATTGGGTGTGGTGCTACGTGGATGAAGTGGTTCTCTGACTAGGGAGCTGCGCATAAGTAAGTACACCGTTTCGCAAATACAGCCTCGTATCTTGCACACACAGTGCGATCGGGCAGCGATACGTTAGCGAACTTCTGAAACGGCCCACTAAGGTGACCAGTTCGCGCGAGCCTCAAAACTCCTGATGTCGTGGAATTTGCAGGGAGCCCGCAGGTGGGGCAGGCGGTGCTCGCCTGCGCTCGATCCTATTCGAACGGCGGGCCTAATTCAGTGCGGGCGGGCAGGCGGCACCGCCTGCCCCACCTGCGAAGCTCTCGCCACCGAAAGGAATGGCTCAGCCCATTTTCCCCGCCAGGCAGAAACTCCGGGGCGACATCAGGAGTTCTGAGCCTCGATAGTACTGCAATTCGCGCCGTCCGCCGGTTCCCGGCTAAAATGTCTTGAGATTGGGGGCCGGAAGGATCTCTTCATGACTCTGGCGGAATTCAAGCAACTGAACACGCGGAAGGCGTCGGTGCTGCACGTGGGAGGCTTCCGGCCCACGTTCCAGCCGGCGGCGTCCAATTTCGGACTGGCCCCGCTCGGTCTCCCCGGAGAAGAATGGCCCATCTGGGAGTCCAAGCCGCTCCTGTTCGTGTGCCAAATGAATCTCACCACGGCCCCCGCGGCGCCGCCGCTGCTCGCCGGCGTCCAACTCCTCACTTTCTTCATCGATCCCGAACTGGGCACTCTCAGCAAGGAGAATGGCGCGGATTGGCGGCTGCGGACTTACCGGTCGCTCGAAGGCTTGGCGCCCATCCCGGCCCCCGCCGGCGCTCCGAAAGTAAAGAAGGGATTTGAATGCCGCTGGGAGGAATGCGAAGACCATCCCAATCACGACGACCCTGAGATGGTGATTCCGGCGGGTTCGCGCCGGCCGCGAACCGGGCTCGAAAACGTCGCCCGTACCAAGATCGGCGGTTATGCCAGCACGATCCAATCCGAGCCCTGGTGGGGACACACGGCCCACCCCGCCGATCCGAAGTATTGCCTGCAGATCAATAGCGAGGAGAAAGCCGGAGCCGTCTGGGGTGACGGCGGGACTATTTATCTGGCGCGCGGAACTGCCCCCGACTTTCTCGATCGCTGGTTCTTGGATTGGCAATGCTTCTGAGAGGCGGCTGGTGAAATACGTGTTGGCATTGCTCTCCTCGCTATCCATCTACCGCCGGACCGTCAACGTGGACGTCGACTTCAAGATGACCGAACTCGAACGGCCGGACCGTCCGCTGGCCGGCGTGCCGGTGCGATTGGTGCTGGGGGAAGTGGCTGACTGGCAAGGTCTCAGTTTTCCCAAGCGCGCCGACCACATCACGGTCGCCGCGGAACTGGAACAACTCCCCCACCGCCAGCGGAGAGTATCGTCATCTTGCAGTGGCTGCACACTCTGGACATCGAGTGTTATACGCCATCCGATTGCGCCACCTCCGACATCAGCGCGGTTCACGCGGCGCGGGCAACCCGGACCTTCACTCCGCAACTCGCCCGCAGGCCTGAAAATGCCGAAGTTGGGCGGGATGATTCTGACCGGCCCCGGTTACAAAGCGGCGGACTTTTTCTTGAGCCCCGCCGGCCCGGCGCAAGCGGTAAACTAACTGGCATGCCCGATCGCATTGAACATGTCGTCGTGTTGATGTTCGAGAACAATTCCTTCGATCGCATGCTGGGCTGCATGAAGGCGGTCTATCCGACGCTGGAGGGCGTCGATCCTAACCGGACATTGGTCAATCCCGACTTCCCGGATTCCAACCATGTCTTCGCGCAATTGAAAAACGCCGCGTACAGCATTCCGGTGGATCCGGGGCACGAACTGGACGACGTGCTGCGCCAAGTCGATAACGGGTGCACAGGGTTCGTGGCCGATTTCGCCCAACACGCGCCCAACGCTCCTGAAGATGACCGCTACCAGGTCATGGCGTACTTTTCGCTGGACTCGCTGCCCGTGCTCCACACCCTGGCCCGCAATTACCTGGTCTGCGATCACTGGTTCTCCTCAGTTCCGGGGCTGACCTGGCCGAACCGATTCTTCGTCCACAGCGGAACGTCACTCGGCCATGTCGATATGCCCAACGGGTTTTTCCACCCGGGTATTCATCTCTACGATCAGCCCACCGTGTACCAGCGGTTGAGCGAACGCGGGAATACTTGGAAGATCTATTACGGGGATTTTCCACAATCGCTGCTTCTGGTCGAGCAGTTGAAGCACCCGCTGAACTACCATCGGCTGGACGATTTCTTCAAGGACGTCGGTGGCGCGGCCCAGGACTTTCCGCAATATGTCTTCATCGAGCCGTATTATTTTGGGGCGAAGCAGAACGACCAGCACCCGCCCACCGACGTTCGCCACGGGGAAGCGCTACTGGCGCAGATTTACAACGCCCTGCGTGGAAACCAGGATCTCTGGCGCTGCACTCTGTTGGTGGTGCTCTACGATGAACACGGCGGTTTCTACGACCACGTTGTTCCGCCGGCCGCCATCCCCCCGGACGGCCACACGGAGAGTTTCAGTTTCAACCGGCTCGGTGTTCGCGTGCCCGCGCTCCTCATCTCGCCGTGGCTCGATCCGGGCGTGCTCGATACGCAATTTGACCATACCAGCCTGCTGCGGTACGCCACTGGGAAATGGGGGCTCGGGCCGCTCGGCGACCGCGTTGCACAGGCAAACTCTTTCGGCGACGTTCTGTTGGGTCGAAGCACGCCGCGCGATAACTGCCCGGCGGGTCTGCCGGTTCCCGATGCCCAATCGAATCCCATGAACGTCGCTCTCAACGCTCATCAGGCTGCGTTAGCCGGATTCAGCCATCACCTGGAAGTCAACGTGACAAAGGCCGGGGACGCGACGATCCTACAAAACAGCCGTTCGATGGCCGGGAACTTCGCCGAACAGAGCGAAACCGTGGCGCAGCGCGCCCGGCAGTTTCTGGCACAAGCGAGCCAGAAATGACGCTGCTGCCAGCGAACCGGAAGCACCGGCTCCGTCTCTTATTTGATTCGGCAGTCTGGTTTGGATAGGTAGGGGAAGCTACGTCTACAAAATCGATTACAGGCGATCTTTGACCCACCGGGGAAATGGGGGTAAACCATTGAGGGGATTTGGTCGGGCTGCCGAGATTTGAACTCGGGACCTCTTGCACCCCAAGCAAGCGCGCTAGCCAGGCTGCGCCACAGCCCGATTTTTTGATCCTTTCTTTCCATCATACCACGGGGGATTGTCGTGCCGCTGGGACCCCGCTCCGAGCGGCCTCTGAGGCCGTCTGTCATAACCATCCCATAACCCCGAATTGTAAATGTTTCGGTGGGGGGCGGTGAACGCGCATCTGCGTGCAAAAGCGCGCGGCTCCCATAACCATTCAATAACCGCTAAGCAACAGAAAATAAAACACTTGTAAGATTCAGCCGATCTGCTGTCCTTCGGTTGGTGGGGCGGCAATCAACCGCGCAGTGAGTCGCCGCCCTACCTAGAAGAACGAAATGAAACCTCAGTGGTCACCCCAAAAGCGGCCATAGAGGGGCACTGAAAATCCGGCCAACGGAGTCCTGGTGTCCTGAGCTCCTTTCAGGCTGTCTTGTGCCCCCGCCACAGGCAGGTCGAGAGGATCGCAGCCATTCTGGCCTAAAGGCGCTAAATCCCAGGGGTTTGGGGACAGAGTCCCCAAGCTTCAAAGGAGCCAGTTTCCAGTTATCCAGAA
>Ga0182016_10001978_pt1 | contig 24495 bp, 20 predicted proteins | sample 712S2MmetaG_FD_120491 | JGI IMG/M metagenome (GOLD analysis project Ga0182016, IMG submission 120491) | Permafrost microbial communities from Stordalen Mire, Sweden - 712S2M metaG | ecosystem: Environmental > Terrestrial > Soil > Wetlands > Permafrost | place: Sweden: Stordalen | collected...
ACGCGGGCTCGCCCAGCGGGCCCGGCGACGGGGGACGCACGCTCGACGCTCACCAGGCGATGGGCTACGAGCCACTGTGCGTTCCTCCGCCGGAGGGGCCATAGACGGTGCAAGCCGTTCTCTGGGCGATCACCCAACAAACAGGGGCCCGGGACCAAGAACAGGCAGGAGGCGACCACCGGACGGGGCTATTCGGGCCCCGAGAGGCGGTGGCAGTAAGACCACAATGCCGACCAGAAGTGCCAGGGACCAGGCGGTCCAAGACCGTTCGGCGCCGCCCGGTGCGCAGGGCTCACTCCTGCTCACTGGTTAGGAACGGTAGCTTCATCAGCGTGCTGATCGTGCCCCGGGACCTGTGGGACCGGATCGTCGCCCATTGCCTTGACGGCCTGCCCCTGGAGGCGTGCGGGCTGCTGGCGGGACGGGACGGGGAGGTGTGCGAGGTGTACCCGGCGGCCAACGCCGCCCGCTCGGCACGCGTCTATACCGTCGAGCCTCGGGACCTCCTGCACGCCGACCGGGCGGCGGACGCCGCCGGCCTGAGCCTCATAGGTGTCTGGCATTCGCACACCCACAGTCCTGCCTACCCGTCGCCGACGGATGTGGCACAGGCGCCCGACCCGGATTGGCACTACGTGATCGTGTCCTTGAGCGACCTCGAGCCCGTGCTGCGCAGCTACAGGGTCGTCGCCGGCGCGGCGGAGGAGGAAGCGGTCGTCGTTTCGGCTTGAGCCCGGCAATGCCTACAATGGTGACAGAAGAAGTCGGGTTTTGTCCCGGCCCACGTGAACCAGTAGGGAGATGCCGTGCCCGTCGAAGTACGTTTGCCGAACATCCTGCGCCCCGTCGTCTCGGGAGAGGCGTCGGTCAGGGCCGAGGGGACGACCGTCCGAGACGTGTTCGATGACCTCGTGCGCCGGTACCCCGGTCTCGCCCCTTCGTTGCTGACCCCCGAAGGCGAGATGCACCGGCACCTCAATGTCTTCGTGAACGACGACGACGTGCGCTACCTCGGAAAGCTGGAGGCCAAGGTGGGTGACGACGACACGGTCACCCTCATGCCGGCCGTGGCCGGGGGCTGAAACATGGCCCGTTACGACAGCGTGCTGGACACCATTGGCAACACGCCGCTCGTGGACGTGAGCGAGCTCAGCCCGAACCCCAGGGTGCAGGTGCTCGTAAAGCTGGAGGGCCTGAACCCCGCCGGCTCGGTGAAGGACCGGGCTGCCAAGTCGATGATCGAAGAGGCTGAGAAAAATGGCAGCCTTGTGCCGGGGCAGCGCATCCTGGAGTCCTCGTCGGGCAACACGGCCGCCGGGCTGGCCATGATCGCCAAGATCAAGGGCTACCCGTTCACTGCCGTGGTCCCCGAGAACGTTTCGGTCGAACGCACCAAATTGTTGCGCGCCTTCGGTGCCGACATAATCGTCTCCCCGGCCGCCGAGGGATCCAACGGGGCCATGCGCCGGGCGCAGGCTCTGGCCGAGGAGCACCCCGAATGGTGGTTCTCGTTCCAGTACGGCAACCCGGCCAACCCGAAGGCCCACTACGAGGGCACGGGGCCGGAGATCTGGCGGGACTGCCCCGAGGTCACCCACTTTGTGGCCGGGCTGGGCACGGCGGGCACCATCATTGGGGTCGGTCGTTTCCTAAAGGAGCGCAAACCCTCGGTCAGCGTGTGGGCCGTCCAGCCCCCCGCGGGGGAGACCGTCGAGGGGCTGAAGAGCCTGGACGAGGGCTTCGTCCCCCCTGTCTTCATCGACAATGACGGTTACTCGCTGCTCGACCGCAGCCGGGTCGTCGGGCCAAAGGAGAGCATCGAGTGGGCCCGGCGCCTGGCCGGGGCCGGCATTTTCGCGGGGCTCTCGACGGGGGCGGCGATGGCGGGTGTGGCCCGCTGCGCGTCGGAGATCGATGAGGGGACGATCGTGACGGTTTCTCCCGACGGGGGATGGAAGTACCTCTCGACGGACGTCTGGACGGGGGCCCTCGACGATGTCGTCGAGCGTGCCCGCCACGAGCTCTATTTCTAGCCACCTCCGGGCGAGGGCGAGGACGTAGACGGAGCGGCCAGGGCCGCCACGATAGGCTCGCCGGGACGTGGACGACCGGCCCATAGGCATGTTCGACAGCGGTTTCGGGGGGTTGACCGTGGCCCGGGCGCTGATCGACCTCCTCCCGTGCGAGGACCTCGTTTACCTCGGCGACACAGCTCGTTACCCCTACGGTCCGAGGAGCCTCGACGAGGTGCGGGAGTTTGCCTCGCAGATCACCCACAAGCTGGTAGAAGAGCACGCCGTCAAACTGGTGGTGGTGGCCTGCAACACGGCCACGGCCGCGGCCCTCGACACCCTGCGCTACCAGTTCGACGTCCCTTTGGTGGGGGTTATCGACCCCGGTGTGAGGGCCTTGTTGTCGGTCACCGAGACGGGCCGGGTCGGGGTCATCGGCACCGTGGGCACGATCGGCTCGGGTGCCTACCAGCGGGCCGTGGGAAGGCGCCGGTCGCTCACCCAGACGGGCCGCCCCGTGGACCTGACGTGCGCCGCCTGCCCGGGGCTGGTTGAGCTCGTCGAAAGGGGTGAAACGAGCGGCGACGCCGCCCTGGTGCTGGTGGAACGTCTATTGGCCCCAGTGAGGGCGGCCGGCGTGGATTCGCTCCTGCTCGGGTGCACCCATTACCCTTACCTGGCACGCATTATAGGTGAGGTGATGGGGCCCGACGTCGTGTTGGTCAGTTCGGCAGATGAGACCGCGTTCGAGGTCAGAGGCATCCTCTCCGAGGCCGGTCTTCGGAGCCGGACCACCTCGGCAGGCTCGCAAAGGTGGATCTCTTCGGGTGAGGCCAGTGCGTTTGTCCGATTGGGCCAGCACCTCTTCGGTCCCGAGCTTGACCAGGCTGAGCACTGGGGGCCGCCCTTGGTCTGCAAAGGAGAGCGGCAATGAACCAGGCATCCCCACTCACCGGGCTCGGGGTCAACGGGCTCGAGGCGGGCCCCCCGGCCGGCGGCGGGTTCTCGCTTACCGTGCTCGGCACAGACGGGAGCTACCCGGGGCCCGGCGGGGCGTGCAGCGGCTACCTCCTGCGCTGTGGGGACTTCACCACCTGGCTCGAGGCCGGGCCCGGGTCAATGGCCAACCTGCAGTTGCACATAGGTCTGGACGAGCTCGACGCCGTTGTCGTAAGCCACGCCCATCCCGACCACTGGAGCGATCTCGAGGGTCTGTACGTCGCTATGCGCTACTTCTTCGGCCGTCGAGGGTTGCTGGTTTACGCCCCCCAAGGTTTGCGCGAGCTCATGAGCGGCGAGAAGCCGGACGGCACTTTCGACTGGCGGGTGGTCGGTGACGGGGACAGCGCAGTACTGGGACCGGCCCGTTGGACCTGGTCGGTGACTGACCACCCGGTCGAGGCGCTGGCGGCCCGGGTGCAGGTCGGGCCGAGGTCTCTCGGCTATTCGGCCGACACCGGTGCCGCTTGGCGTTTCAGCAGTCTGGGCTTGGGCGTAAATATGGCATTGGTGGAGGCGTCCTTGACTACGGAGTCAGAGGGGACGGTGCAGCACCTCAGCGCTCGCCAAGCGGGGGCGACAGCGGCCGAAGCCGGTGCTGAGCGGCTCCTTGTCACCCATTTGAGCCCGGGCCGGGACCGCGAAAAGGCGCGCCAAGAAGCCGAAGCCTCCTTTGGCGGCCCCGTCGAGGTGGCAGAGGTGGGCAAGACATGGGAGATATGACATGGGAGATATGACATGGAGGATGTGACGCGGCCGCTGCGGGTGGACGGTCGCCTTCCTGATGAGCTCCGCCCCGTCGAGCTGGAGCGGGACTTCACGAAGTTTGCTCCTGGCTCCGTGCTGGTCCGGATGGGGAGGACCGCGGTCCTGTGCACCGCCTCTTTTTCCGAGGAGGCCCCACGATGGCTGAGGGGTACCGGTAAGGGCTGGGTGACAGCCGAGTACTCGATGCTCCCCGGTTCGTCCCCTGACCGGGTCCAACGAGAAGCCGCCCGCGGTCGCCAATCAGGCCGCACCCAGGAGATCCAGCGTCTCATCGGGCGTAGCCTCAGGGCCGTCACCGATCTCACGGTCCTGGTCGAGCAGCAGGTGACCTTGGACTGCGACGTCCTCCAAGCCGACGGAGGGACGCGCACAGCCAGCATCGTGGGCGCGTGGGTCGCCCTGCACGACGCCTGTACCCGTATGCTTGCCGATGGTCGAATTTCCGCTCATCCGGTGCAGGTGGGTTGCGCGGCCGTGTCGGTGGGCATCGTCGGGGGTACGCCAATGCTTGACCTCGCCTACACAGAGGATGCTGGAGCAGAGGTGGACATGAACGTAGTCATGACGGGCGCGGGCGGCTTGGTCGAGGTGCAGGGGACAGCAGAGGGTGCTCCTTTCTCCAGGGGAGAGCTGGATGTCATGCTCGCCCTCGCCGAGAGCGGTATCAGCCGGCTTCTCGCCGCCCAGGCCGAGGTAGTGGCCACCCCGCCCCCGGCGCGGGACCCACGAGGATCGCCTATCCGTGGCTGAGCCGGGGACCTTCGTGCTTGCCACGACCAACCCCAACAAGGCACGCGAGATCCGGGAGATTTTCGCCTCCTGCGACCTCGGGATCGAGCTGGTCGACCGGCCGGCGAGCGTCGGGGAGGTCGAGGAAACAGAGGAGACTCTGCTCGGCAACGCCCGCCTCAAGGCGCGGGCGTTGGTCGAGGCCACGGGCCTTCCAGCCATTGCCGAGGACACCGGGATGGAGGTGGAAGCCCTGGCCGGCGCACCCGGGGTGCGTTCGGCGCGTTACGCCGGGGAGCCCTCCGACGACGAGGCCAATGTCGACAAGGTGCTGTCCGAGCTCAAGCCCCGGGTGGGACCTGACCAGCGTCGGGCGAGGTTTGTCACGGTGGCGGTCGCCATGTGGCCCGACGGGCGGGAGACCATCGCGGAGGGGAGCGTGGAGGGCTGGATAGCCGGGGAGCGCCGCGGGCGGGGCGGCTTTGGTTACGACCCGGTCTTTGTCCCCTTCGAGTCCGACGGCCGCACCTTCGGGGAACTGGCGGAGGTCTCCCCCGACGCCAAGAACGCGCTCTCCCACCGGGGCCGCGCCTTTCGCTCCCTTGCCCACCGGCTGGCCTCGGGCACGCCGCTAGAGACGGAGACGGAGATGGAGATGGAGACGAAAGCCGAGCCGGCGGGCCGTCACCGGCGGTGGTTACCGCGCACCGTGCGCCACCTGGCCGAGCTCCTGATCGTCGGCTTCATCATCGAGTACTTCGTCGTGCCCCAGATCGGTGGCACCCACGAGGCCCTGCACGTGCTGGCCAACGCGAACCCCTTCCTGCCGTTAGCCGCGCTGGTGCTCGAGATCCTGTCCCTGGTCTCCTACTTCCAGTTCACCCGTACCCTCATACCCAAGGAATCCGACCCCGGCCTGGTCACGCTGTCGAGGATCCAGCTCTCCACGCTCGCCCTAAGCCATTGCGTACCGGGGGGGAGCGCCGTAGGTTACTCGCTCGGCTACCGCCTCCTGTTGCGCTCAGGTGTCAACACGACCGATGCCGGCTTCGCCCTGGCGACTCAGGGCCTCGGCTCGGCGGTGGTGCTCAACGCCATATTCCTGCTTGGGCTCATCGTGTCGATCCCGCTGTACGGTTTCCAGCCTGCCTATCTGACTGTGGCCATCATCGGCGTCCTGCTCCTGGCCTTCCTGGCCGGCCTGGTGGTGCTGTTCACCAAGGGGGACGAGCGAGCGGCGAGGCTAGTGCGGACGATCGGCGCCAAGGTGCCGTTCCTCGAGCCCGAGACGCTACCGAGACTGTTCGCCCGGTTGGTGGAACGGGTGAAGGAGCTCTCCACGGACCGGCGCCGGCTCGGCGAGTCCGTGACCTTCGCCAGCGCCAACTGGCTGTTCGACATGGGATCGCTGTTCGTGTTCGTGGGCGCCTTCGGCCGTTGGGTCAACCCGGTGGCATTGGTGATCGCCTATGGGGTCGCCAACATCGCTGCCGCCATCCCCCTCACGCCCGGCGGTCTCGGCGTGGTGGAGGCCACGGTGAGCGGCATCCTCGTCGGGTTCGGCACCCCGAGGACGATCGCCATCTGGGGCGTCATCGGTTGGCGGCTGGTCAATTTCTGGCTGCCCATCCCCGTCGGCGGTGCCGCCTACCTGTCGCTGAAGGTCCACCCTCCGGCTGACGACCAGGCCGGCCTGGCGGCTCGCCGGGCTATTTGGCGGGCGCGTTGGGGCTGGGTCGTCGAGCTGTTCGGCCGGGACGCGCCCACCCCGGTCGCCAGTGGCCGGTTCCCCTCCGTGAGCAGCCTCGAGGACGCCGACGCACCGGCCCCCAGGGCCCCCTTATGAGCCCTCCCTGCTAGGCTCCGCCCTAGCCGGCCCCCCGCGTGCGGGGCCACATCGTGGTTCCGGTGGGCCGGTCCTGTCTCCCGGCCACCAAGCCGCAGAAAGTCCACAGAAGAAATTAGGAGATGCAGTGGAGTTTGACCTTGACGTCGTAGTCGTGGGAGGTTGCGGCCACGTCGGGCTTCCCCTCGCTCTGGCTTTCGCCGACCGGGGCCTTCATGTCGGTATCTACGACCTCGACGCCATAGCGGTCGACATGGTCAGTTCCGGGGTCATGCCCTTCGACGAGCCGGGGGCGCCGGAGGTGCTCAAACGGGTGATCGCGGCCTCGCGGTTGCAGCCGACAACGGACCCGAAGATCGTCGCCCGGGCCGAAAACGTGGTGGTGGTCATCGGCACGCCAGTGGACGAACACCTGAACCCTGACCCTCATGTCGTGCCGGCCGCCGTCGAAGCGCTAGCTCCGCACCTGCACCAGGGCCAGCTCCTGGTCCTGCGCAGCACCGTCTACCCCGGGGTGACCGCTCTGGTGGAGCGCCGCCTGGCCGCGCTCGGCGTCGGCATCGAGGTGGCGTTCTGCCCTGAGCGGATCGCCGAGGGCAAGGCCCTCACCGAGCTGTTCGAGCTGCCCCAGATCGTGTCCGCCCGGAGCCCGGGGGCGCTGGCGAGGGCGCGCAAGTTGTTCGAGGTCCTGGCCAGCGAGACGGTCGAGCTGCTGCCCGAGGAGGCGGAGCTGGCCAAGCTCTTCACCAACGCCTATCGCTACCTGAAGTTCGCCTTGGCCAACCAGCTCTACATGATGGCCAACGACTTCGGGCTCGATTACGAGCGGATCCGCCAGGGCGTGACCCAGCATTACCCCCGGGCGGCCGACTTGCCCGCCGCCGGTTTTGCCGCCGGCCCCTGCCTGCTGAAGGACACCATGCAACTGGCGGCCTTCAACAACAACAACTTCATGCTCGGCCACGCCGCCATGATGGTCAACGAGGGCCTCCCGCTCTATCTTGTCGACCGCCTCTCGCGGCGCTACGACCTGTCCACCATGACGATCGGGATCCTGGGTATGGCCTTCAAGGGTGAGAGCGACGATGCCCGCTCGAGCCTGGCCTACAAGCTGAAGCGCATCTTGCGGTTTAAGGCGACCGACGTGCTGTGCGCCGACCCGTACGTGAAGACCGATCCCTCCCTGGTGAGCCAGGACGAGGTCATGGACCGCGCCGACCTCCTGGTTATCGGGGCCCCCCATCGCCGCTACGCCGAGCTGTCCACGGTCAAACCGGTGGTCGACATCTGGGACATCAGAGGCCAGGGAGTGCGGGTGTGAAGCCGCGAGTATCCGTGGTGGTCACCGCCCGCGAGGAGGGCGAGGCCATCACCGGCGCATTGGAGCTCATCGGTGAGGCGGTGAAGCTGTCCTGCGAGATCCTCGTGGTTTGCGACTCGCGCGAGGACTCGACAGTGCCCTGGGTCGAGAAGTATGCCAAGGAAGACGATCGTGTACGTCTGGTGCTCAACAACAAAGGCCCGGGCCCGGCCCGGGCCATACGCGCCGGTTTTGAGGCCGCCGTGGCCGACGTGGTGGTCGTCACGATGGCGGACGGCTGTGACGACCCCCAGCAGATCGACCAGCTCAGTCGGTTGGTCGAACGGGGCGTGGTCGTAGCTGCGGCATCACGCTATTCAAAGGGGGGCCAGCAAGTCGGAGGGCCCCTCCTCAAGGGGCTGATGTCCCGCAGTGCCGGAGCCTCGTTGAGGATCCTGGCCCGGGTGGGCACCTGGGACCCGACCAACTCCTTCAAGGCTTACAACCGCGCCTTCGTCGACGAAGTCGGCATTGACAGCGACAAGGGCTTCGAGGTCGGGCTCGAGCTCGTGACCAAGGCCCGCCGGCTGCGCCTAGCGGTGGCCGAGGTGCCGACCATATGGCTCGACCGGACTTTCGGGGAGTCACATTTCAAAGTGGTCAAGTGGTTGCCGGCATACCTGCGCTGGTACCGCTTCGCCTTCGGGCCGAAGCTTACGGTGGCGGCCCTCCGCAAATTGATGGACAAGAACGGAGATCAACAATCATGACGACGGTACTCGTGAGCGGCTCGGCCGGGTTCATCGGGGGCTATGTAGTAGAGGAGCTCCTGCGACGGGAGTACGAGGTGATCGGGGTCGACAACCTGTCCAAGTACGGGGCCGTCCGCAAGTCGTACGACGCCCATCCCCGTTACACCTTTGTGGAGGGCGACTGCCAGGACGCGACGCTGCTCGAGGAGCTCCTGTCCGGGTGCGACCATTTCATCGCCGGCGCCGCCATGATCGGCGGGATCTCCTACTTTCACACCTACGCTTACGACCTGCTCGCCACCAATGAGAGGATCATCGCCTCCTCGGTGGACGCCGCCATCGCTGCCCACCGGGCCGGCCGCCTGAAGAAGGTGACCTACCTGAGCTCGTCGATGGTCTTCGAGTCGACCGACCGCTGGCCATCGGTGGAGGGCGACGAGCACAAGGTGCCGCCGCCGCTGTCGTCTTACGGTTTTCAGAAGTTGGCGGTTGAGTATTTCGCTCGGGCCGCCTGGGACCAGTACGCCCTGCCGTACACCCTCCTGCGGCCCTTCAACTGCGTCGGGGTCGGCGAAGGGCGGGCCCTGGGCGACGTAGAAGTACTTTCGGGCAACGTCAAACTGGCCATGAGCCACGTCGTGCCGGACCTGGTGCAAAAGGCCCTTCTCGGTCAAGATCCTTTGCACATTCTGGGCGACGGCTCCCAGGTGAGGCACTATACTTACGGCGGGGACCTTGCGCGGGGCATCGTGACGGCTATGGAGCACGACGCGGCCATGAACCAGGATTTCAATTTGTCCACCGCAACCTCGACCACGGTCCTTGAGCTTGCCGCCATTATCTGGCGCAAGGTCCATGGCCCGGACGTACCGTTCCGCTATGTGAGCGACGCTCCGTTCGAGCATGACGTCGCCAAGAGGGTCCCTTCGGTTGACAAGGCGAAGCAAGTTTTGGGTTTTGAAGCCACCACGCCGCTCGAGGAGATGCTGGACGAGGTAATCCCCTGGGTGCGCAATGCACTGAGCGAGGGCATCATCTGACAAACCCGAGGAGGGCAGGGCTTGACCGAGCGGCGATTGCCGCGCTGTGCCTTAGTGGTGGCAAAATGCAGGTCCAAAAAAGCGGCTAACGAGGCGAGCGCATCGTGGCGCTCGAGGTTGGGCACCGGTTTGGCTCTAGCCGCCATCCTTGCTTTCCCCCCGGGCACAGCGGGCGCTCCTCTTGCCGGGGCGACTGGCACCACCACCACGGCGACCACGGCTCCCGCTGGTACCACCTCGACAGGGACCTCGACGACCACTCGCCCCTCGACGACCACTCGCCCTTCGACGACCACTCGCCCTTCGACGACCACTCGCCCTTCGACGACCACCCGGCCCACGACGACCACGGTGCCGAAAACGGTCGCCGTCCCAGCGCCTGCCTATCGGGTAGTGAGGGCGGACGGCACGGTGACCGATTTCGGCGCTCCGGCTCTGGGAGACCTGTCAGGACAGAAGCTGGACCGTCCCATCGTCGGCGCGGCGTCCACGCCGGACGGGGACGGTTATTGGCTCGTCTCCTCTGACGGAGGCGTGTTCGCCTTCGGTGACGCCAAGTTTTGGGGCTCTTCGGGCGCCGTTCGGCTTGAGAGCCCCATCGCCGGGATGGCTGCTACCCCCGACGGCGGCGGTTACTGGCTGGTGGCCAAGGACGGCGGCATCTTTGCCTTCGGTGATGCCCGCTTCTTCGGCTCCATGGGTTCCAAGCCGATCAACCAGCCCATCGTCGCGATGGCTGCTACCCCCGACGGCGGCGGTTACTGGCTGGTGGCCAAGGACGGCGGCATCTTCGCCTTTGGTGACGCCCGGTTCCTCGGGTCCACCGGGTCGGCGCGGCTCAACCAGCCCATCGTCGGGATGGCTGCTACCCCCGACGGCGGCGGTTACTGGCTGGTCGCCAAGGACGGCGGCATATTCGCGTATGGGGACGCCCATTTCTACGGGTCCACCGGGGCACAGAGGCCGCCTCCCACGGTGGCGGTGATGGCGGCGGCCCCTGATGGCAAGGGTTACTGGCTGGCGGCGCAAAATGGCGCCGTTTTCCCCTTCGGGGACGCTCCCCATCGGGGCGGTGCCACGGCCTCGACGTCGACGGCGCCGGTGGTGGCGCTTGTGGTTGTGCCCACCGGCACTCCCGTGCCACCGACGAGCTCGACGACCACCACGACGTCCCGGCCCACAACAACCACCACGGTCCGGCGCACGACCACGACCACGACGAGGCCGACCACGACCACCCGGCCGACCACGACAACGACGCGCACCACTACGACCAGGCCCACGACTACGACCAGGCCCACCACTACGACCCGGCCCACCACTACGACCCGGCCCACCACCACGACCCGGCCCACCACCACGACCCAGCCGACCACGACGACCACAGCCCCCGGTACGAGCCCTGCTCACCCTTATGCTCCAGGGGACACGGGCTACGACGTGTCGTGGCCGCAGTGCCTGCCCCTGGGCTCGGCCAAGGTGCAAAAGCTGCCCGGCGACCCGGCCTTCGTCGTGGTCGGGGTCAACAACGGCAAGATCAACGGGTTCAATGCCTGCTTCGCCGCCGAGGCGGCCTGGTCGGGCACGAACCTTTCGGTGTACATCATCCTTCAGCCGGCGCCGGGTGGGGACCCCGCCCCGGAGGCAACCGGGCCCAAGGCGTCGTGCTCGGCTACGAGCAGCCTGTGCGAAGGTTACGACTGGGGTTACAACTACGCCGAGGACGACCTCGCCTTTGTGAAAGCCAAAGGCGTGCACCCGAAAATCTGGTGGGTGGACATCGAGACGGCGGAGCGATGGCCGACGCAGAAAAGGTACCGACCGGTCAATGCCGCCATAATCCAGGGCGCGCTGGACGCCATCAAGGCCGCGGGCGACATCGGGGGGATTTACTCCACCTGGTACCAGTGGGGCGAGATAACCGGCTCTTACGTCCCTCCCGGTTCCCCGCCCATCTGGGTGCCGGGCGCCTACGGCGAGACGGACGGGACCTACAGCGCCGAGTCCTACTGCCAAAGGGCGGTGGTGCCCGGCGACCCCTCGACGCTGAGCTCCACGTCGATCGGATTTGCGGACGGCGTCCCCTGGCTGGTCCAGTTCGGGTATGAAGGAAATGGGGGACCGACCAACATCGACCCCGACTATTCCTGTGGTAGAGGCCTGCCCCGTGGGTAGACAGTCCTGGGCGGAGCCGCTTTTCCCGCCCGCCCGCCGTTCCTCGTTACCTTGGCCTCTGTTGGTCTGCGGCTATACCGGCGGTTTCGTCCTGGTCGTAGTCCTGGCCCTCGCCCGTCAGAGCGGCTTGCCGGCCACAGGCACGCTCTGGGCCGAAGACGGCGTCATCTTTTACTCCCAGGCGGTGGCCCATTCCGTCCTGCACACTCTGGTTGCCTCCTACAACGGCTACGGGCAGCTGGTGCCCCGGCTCGCCGTCCAGTTGACCGGCCTGGGCCCGCTCAGAGATGTCCCCACGACCGTCGCCCTGTCTGGTGCGGTGGGACTGGCGCTTGTTTCCTGCCTCGTGTTCCACATGGCCCGGGGACTTATCACCTCGCCCGCTTTGCGGGCCCTCCTAGTGGCTTCCATGGTCCTGCTACCGCTGGCCGTGGTAGAGATGCTCGACAACCTCGTCAACCTGCCGTGGTGGATTTTCTTCGCCGCGTTCTGGGCGTTGCTGTGGCGACCGTCAGGTCCCGGAGGCCGGGCGGTGGCGGCTGTGGTGTGCCTGCTGGCCGCGGCTTCCGAACCCCTGGTCGGCCTGCTCATGCCCTTGGCGTTGGTGAGGGCGGTCGCTTTGCCCCGTTGGCGTGAGAATGCCGCGTCCGTCGGACTGGCATTTGGGCTCGTTTACCAATTGGCGGTGGTGCTGGGCGCCCATGGTGAGCGCTCGTTTTCGAGGACGGGCGTCACCTCCATACCGGCCGCCCTCGGTGCCCGGGTGGGGCTGGGCTGGTTGACCGGCCTGCGGGCCACAGACGCTATCGTCCGCTGGGACCGCCCGGTGGCCGAGGTCGTCGGAGGTGTCATATTTCTGGCCATCTTGGTGGCCGGGCTCAAGCTGGGGGACAGGCGCGTGCGGGCCCTGACCGTGACGGTGGCTGTGCTGGCCCCCCTGTGTTTCGCCGTGCCCGTCTGGCTCCGGGGTGCCGGGCCCTACATGCAAACGGCCAAGTCCGTAGGTTATGCCGGCCGGTACGCGGCCACGCCGATGCTCATGCTCATCAGCCTGGTCTTGGTCCTGGCCGGCCACCTGTCGGCCGGGCGAGGCCACACAGGGCCCGCCGGCCAACACGGGCGTGGCGCCCACGTGCGCGGCGGGGGCCGGCGCAGCAACGTGGCGACAATAAGCGCCGTCGCCTTGTGCTGCGTGCTGTTGGTCCCGGGCTGGGCGGCCGATTTCCGTGACCGCAACGGCCGTACCAAGGGGCCGGCGTGGACGAGCCGGTTGCCGGCGGCCGTGGCCGAGTGCCGTTCCTTCCCGCGGCCCCGGCTGGTGGCGGTGATGATCGACCCGCCGGTTGACCACGTGGTCATGACCTGCCAAGCACTGGTGCAAAAGGCAGCGGAAGACAATTGACCGGCGGGAATAAATCCCGTCCGCAGATTAACAATTGATTGACGGGCTCTAAACAACGGCGTTCCCCGCCCAGATGGCCCTTCATCAGACAGTTCAGGGGGCTGCGGGGCGTTACGGCGTTGTCAGTGCACGCCCTGCGCTAGGACGGGACAATCGCCGTCGGTTTGGTGGGTTTGCGCTTCTTTGTCGGCGCCATTAGCAGTCTTGTCGACACGCCGTCCTGGCTGCTCCGCCGCGGCCGCAACGCGCTGGCTTGGATCTCGGTAGCGCGTGCCATTGGCTTGGTAGCTAGTGCCGTGCTTGTCGCCGGCGGCACCTTGCTCGCGGTGACCACACCGACCGTCGTGTTCGCCGGGGCGGCAGGTTTCTTCGTTACCGCCGCCGTCTTGAACGTCCGGGTCAAAACGGCCCGGCTGGTCCCCGACGAGGAGGTCCCTCCCGCCAAGGCGGGACCGATGTTGGCCCGGTTCGCCGGAAGGGTCGCTGATGCCGCCATGGTCACTCGTCGCTCCCACGTCGGGGGCATACTCGTGCTGGCCGGGCTGCGCATCTTTGTACGGGGGATGTGGCTGGCCGTGGCTGTTATCGCGTCGGTCCGCTTGCTGCACGCGGGCAGTACGGGCGTGAGCCTATTGATGCTGGCCGCCGGGGTTGGCTCACTTGTCGCCGCACCCCTTTCCTCGCCTCTTATCAGGCGGGCCCGGTTGGGGACCCCGGCCGTCGTGGCGCTCGTCGCCTGCGGGTTACCCTTGGCCGTCGTAGCGGGAGTGCCCGTCTTCAATCTCGCTATGGCCGTTGTTGTGGCCTGGGGTGCAGGGATGGCACTGGCGGACATAACGACCACGTCGCTTGTGTACCGGTTGGTGGAGACGCCCATGGCCCCAAGGGTTACGGGCATTATCGAATCGACCAAGTTGGCCCTCGAAGGCCTTGGAGTCTTCTTGGCCCCGGTCCTGGTGCTGCTCATCGGTGTCCGCCGGGCCCTGCTGGTGGCGGCCGTGCCCCTACCGCTCGTCGCCCTCGGCCGGTGGAGGATGCTGCACCGGGTGGATGCCAGTGCCGGAGAACGAGCCCAGCTGCTCGAGCTCGTTCACGGGGCCCGCTGGTTGCACTCCTTGGACGTGCCGTCACTGGAGAACCTCGTGGGCCGCTTGGCACCCATGCTCAGCCACACCGCGACGCGCCAACGAGCCCGGTGCCCGCTCTCAGTGGAGCGGGGCGCCGGGCTCGGCGGGATGCTCTGCTAGGTCGTAGCAGACCGTTGGGATTTCCTAGCTGGTGGAGGCGGTGCTGGTGAGCTGGTAGATGGTGGTCTGTGAGTACACCTGGCCTTTGTCAAGCTCGGTCGTCGGGTAAGACGGTTCGTTCGGCGAGTCCGGGAAGTGCTGGGTTTCCAGCGCGAACCCTTCGCCCTGGCGGTAGCAGGAACCGGACGGACCTGGGAGCGGCGGCGCTAGGGCGGTGTCGCAGCCCGCGCCCTGGCCGACGAGGTAGTTGCCCGAGTAGAACTGCAGGCCTGGCTGGGTCGTGTAGATGGTCAGCGTGCGCCCGCTCACCGGGTCGCTGGCCACGGCCGCCGGGGTCGTCAACGTCGAGGTCGAGTTCAGCACCCAGTTGTTGTCGTAGCCGTGCGCGGCCTCCAGCTGCGCGTTGGGGTCGGAGATGTCCTGGCCAATCGGCTTCGCGGTAGTGAAGTCGAACGGCGTGCCTGCCACGGGTGCCATCGGTCCCGACGGGCACGTCATGCCCGACGGGCAAATGGGGACCTGGATGGAGTTGACAGGCATGTAGGAGTTGGCGTTGATGTACAGGGTCTGGTTGTAGACGGGGCCCGAGGCCTCACCGGCGAGGTTCCAGTAGGTGTGGTTTGTCAGGTTGAGGACCGTCGGCATATCGGTGGTTGCCTCGAAGCTGAGCTGCAACTGGTTCATGTTGTTCAGGGTGTAAGTGGCAGTCGTGCTGAGGTCGCCCGGGTAGCCCTCCGAGGCATTCGGGCTCAGGTAGAACAGCTGCAACCCGACCGACGCGGTTGTGCCGCTACCGCTCGCCGGCACGACTGTCGGCGTCCAGACCTGCTGGTCAAAGCCGACATACCCGCCGTGCAGGCTGGCACCGCCAATGGGTGTCGAATTGGCATCCGTCAGGTCGTTGTTGAGCGGGACGTTGTAGGTGACGCCGTCGAGCGTGAACTGCCCATTGGCGATCCGGTTGGCGTACCGGCCGATGAGGGCCCCGAAGTAGGTGCCAAGGCCGTTCGGGTCGTTGTAGTTGGCGTCAGAGTTGTAGTTTTCATAGTCCTTCAGGGTTGGGTAACCGAGGATAACGTCAGCCACCTTGCCGGCAGCATCCGGGAAGTCGATCGACTGGATAATGCCGCCGTAGTTGAAGATGTTCACGACCATCCCGTTGCAGTTGGTGAGCGTGTACAGGTTCACAGCCTGGCCGTTTACGGTGCCGGCAGATGTCGAGGTGATTGTTGGCGCGGCGCATGGGACGGTCGTCGTGGTGGTGGGAGCAACGGTTGTGGTCGTGGTGGGGTGGCCCCACCACCAGCCGGGCCGCGTGGTGGTAGTGGGAGCAACGGTTGTGGTCGTGGTGGGGTGGTGGCCCCGCCCGTGCCCGTCGGCGCTGATCGGCGGGGCGAAGACGGCCATCAGCGCGATGCTGGCCACACCCGCAAATGCAATCATGCGAAGTTTCATATTTTTTCATGCTCCTCTGGTTAGACGGTTCACTCGGCTCGGGTGTCGGGTTCGCCAGTCGCTCCCCACAGGCCAGGCGGCCATACGGGGCCTGAGGTTCATCGCGTCGCCCATAGCAAAGAAACCGAAAGGGCATTGCTGCCCCCTTGGGTCAGAGGACAGGGCGGAGACACGACGGCGCAGCACACCCAGAAACATCGGTGCAGGTCCAACCATGGCTCCGACCCCCTAACGGCCCCTTTCCGGGGGCCGCTGTCCACTGCTCGGCGCCGGTTTCGCCATTGGCTCCTCCAGGGTCCAGCGACCAGATGGAAACGGCCCTGGGATCAGCCGCGCGACCCTGACCATAGGACGGGCTATGGCCAACGGCAAATCCCACCGCGGGCCGGTGCCGGCAGTGGCGACGCGGCCACTGGGCGCTCAACACAAGCTTTCACTTCCACCGTGAGCGCCCTCTTCGTCTCCTACCGTGAGCGCCCCCTTCGTCGAGCGCTGGCGGTGGCCCTCGCAGTGGCCGATGGCCTCGTGACGGTCGTGGTGGCCCTGCGGTAGGGCCAGTTCAAACCAGCGAACCCACTCAAACGGGTTCAGCCAGCACGCCTAGCTACGCTCTCGCAAGATCCGGCATACCTGGACAGATGACCACCGCTCCCCGACTTTAGGCCGGTGACCAGCCTCTTCGAGGCGAGCGGCGACCTGGCGGCTGCTGAGTCCTTCGTCGGAGAGGCGGCGGGCGAGAGCGATGACCTCCTGCTCTGGCTCATCGGGCACAAGCTCCTTGCCCTCGGCACGCCAACCGAACGGCGGGCGCCCGCCCGAGTAGCCACCCGTAGCTAGCTCAGGGATCTCGCCTTCGCCGTCGGTCTGGCACGCAGCGAAAACGTGCTCGACCTTGAACCCTCGAAGGACCCAGCTCTCGGAACCATCCTCAGCGGTCATCTTCACGCGTACTGGCGCCAGCACGGCGAGCCCGTGCTCACCTTTGCGGACGTACCGCCCGAGGCTAAGCCAGCAACGGAACCCGGCAACGTGGCCAAGGTCATCCCAGCCTCGCATCATGGCCTGTTGAAAGAGCCACATTCGGTTCTGCGCCGAGTAGGTGTGGAGCTTGCGGGCGAACTCCAGGAACGCTCGCCAATCATTGGACGTAGCGATCGCTTGTACGGCGGACGTGAGTTCAGCGTGCGCACTCTCAAGGCGCGCCTTGCGCTCCTCCGGTGAGTAGGTAGTCTTTCCCATTGTCAGGACCTCCTTGGGGTCTTGGCCGGGCCCCAGGGTGTTCCACCACCGCCGGGGCCACCTGTTTTGTTGTGCTTATCTGGTTCTGCTACGAAACCTCCCTCGCAACGAAACTTTGAGGTTCCGGGCCGAGTCCCAATATAAGTAGACGGTGCTACGCACACTCTTCCCTCAGAAAACGCACTTTCCCATCGGCCTTTTCGGCCAGTGCGGGTCAGCGCCCGGGAGGCTGGCCGCCAGACCGAGGACATAGCCATGCGCCAGCTCGACGCCAAGATGGTCGGCCCCTAAACGGCTATGTCCGCACCTGGGTCCGAAGTTCTTCGGCTTCGGCCCTAGTCGCGGCAGCATCGTCGTGCCTACCGACTTCGTCGAGCCGTCTGGACAGATGGTTCAAGGCCCCAACCAGAATAGGTAGGTAAATCGAGGGGTTGGTCTCCGCCAGACGATGGTATATGTCCACATATTCGGTAACTGCCGCAAGGGCCTCGTCTCTGTGGCCGCTCATGCCCAACCACATCGACACGTTGTTAAGTCCCGCGGCGACTGTGGGGAGATACGCCGCCGAGTTGACGCCACTAGCTAGACCACTTCGGGATATTTCGACGGCCTCTTCGCTAGCGATTAATGCGTGATACGGCCGACAGAGCGGCCCGAGCTTTATGGACATGTTGTTCAACGCCCCGGCCAGCTTGGGTAAGTAAACAGCCGCGTTAGTCGTGGCCAGGTCTCGGTAAACATCGACTCCTTCTTGAATAACGGTCAGGGAGTCCTTCCAGCGGCTCATCTCGGTGAGCCGGTTGGACAGATTGTTCAACGCGCCGGGGAGGTCGGGCAGGTGAGCGGCCGGATTGGCCCTAGCGAGACGACGTTGGATCTTGACCGACTCTTCGATAGCCGTGAGGGCATCTTCCAATTGGCCGACCTTGCCGAGTCGAACGGATAAGTTGCTCAACGCCCTCGCGAGGTGAGGATCGAAGGTCGTCGGGTCGGCTTGGACAAGCTTACGGTAGATAGCGACGGACATTTGGCTGGCCGTCAGTCCCTGCCGCTGGTCGCCGACATCGGCGAGCCGATTGGAGATTGCCCAAGGCGTTGGCCACATCGGGAAGAGCAGAACCCCGGATGACCTTGGCTTCGTCCAGGTCACTGGCGAAACTGACGCCCCCGTCCGCACGGCCGAGGGCGCCGAGCCGAAGGGACAGGTTCGTCAAGGCCACGGCGAGCTTGGGTAGACATGTGGTTGAGCCCGCACCCGCCAAGTCGCGTAAGTATGCAACATGCCGTAACGTGAGCGCCTCAGCCAGGGGGTCGAGGACCAGGTCGGGCCGCGGGGGGAGAACGCCAAGAGCGCGGTCAACCTCCTCGCCACTCGGCGACGATACCTGGACGAGGGCCGCTAGAGCTGGCGCAAGCATGCCACCGGTCAGCAGCCGGTCTGTACCGGAGGCAGCTGCCTGGTCGACAGCAGCTTGGCACAAGGAGCAAAGACGTGTGTCTAATACCTGGCCCATTGCCGTGGCAAGTGAAGGGTTGTTGGTGGCAGCCCGTGACAGCAGCCGTACGGAGCGAGTAAGCGCGTCTGCGTCACGGTCGCCAAGGACGGCAGTGATCAAGTGAGGGTCATGGCCGAAGGTTGTGGCGACAAGGTGCTCTCCGACACGGTCCGGTTCCAGCTGGTTCCAGTACCTTTCGCCGGGATAGAACGCAGCGCCAAAACGGGCCAATTGAGCGCGTCGTTCCAATGGTGTCTTCTGCGGCCAGGTACGCGCCTATCACAACCATGAGCGGGCTGGAATACGTGCCCGATCCCAGCTCGGCCGGCACCGGTCCTACGGGGGAGGCTGTCCCGCCCGATCCAGTACGACGATCCACGAACGCTTGGTGGGCAGCGAGGAAAAGCGCGGCTCGGGTGTTCCCCTCAAGCGGGTGCTCGCTAAGGACGTCCCGTCCCGCCTCAGTCACGAGAATGTCGGAAGCGTCCCCACCACCGAGAAGACCACTTGACCGGTCTCCTCCCGGCCGCTTGGTCCGCAAAGTTAGGACAACCCGAACGGGGTTTGTGAGCGTCGCATTGCCAGCGAGCACCCGCAAGCCGAACGCTCCGGGCGCGTGGTACCAACCGCTCAGCTCTTCGAGCAGACCTGTGTAATCGACAAAGGGGACCACGCCATATCAGCTCCTTGCGAGCGGCTCGGAACTTTAGGTTCGGAAGTCCCGCCTTCAGGCACGCTGGGTGCCACACCCGGTCGAGCCAATTTGGGTACCTGAGAGGTCCACCCTCGGGTGCCGTAAACAATAGAGCCACGACTTACGGTCGATGTCAGCGACGGCATTGATAGCAGGTGGGGTCGACGTAAGGACGGCACAGACCAGGCTCGGACACTCGTCGCCCACCGTCACGTTGGGCATCTACGCCAGGGCCACGGCTGAAGGCGATCGTCGTGCCGCCGAGGTCATCGGCGAGGCTCTTCGTCCCGGTGTCGCACGTAGATCGCACGGTAAGGAGCCCGCAAGGCTCTGACCAGGAGAAATGTGCGGACGAGAGGACTCGAACCTCCACCCCTTTCGGGACCAGGACCTAAACCTGGCGCGTATACCAGTTTCGCCACATCCGCGTAGGCGAGTTACAGCCTAGTACCCGCATTGGCCCGGGTACCGGTCCTACCGCCGCCGCCACCCGGTTTGGCAGTACCCTCCTTGTATGTCCCAGCTCTATATGCCAGCCGCACCGCTGTCCCAGGCACCGGGCGGCGCCCCCGACCCGAGTGCCGACGTCTACCAGCGGTTGCTACGCGAGCGCATCGTGTTCCTCGGCACGGAAGTCGAGGACAGGGCGGCCAACCTCATCTGCGCCCAACTGCTCCTGTTGGCAGCGGAGGACCCGACCCGGGACGTCAGTCTCTACATCAACTCGCCCGGGGGCTCGGTCACCGCCGGGCTGGCGATTTACGACACCATGCAGTACGTCCCATGCGACGTCTCGACGGTCTGCATGGGACTGGCCGCTTCCATGGGCCAGTTCCTGCTCTGCTCCGGAGCCCCGGGGAAAAGGTACGCCCTCCCGCACTCGCGCATACTTATGCACCAGCCTTCGGGCCAGATGCAGGGCCAAGCCACGGATATTGCCATCCAGGCCGAGCAGATCGTCTACCTGAAGCGGATGATGGCAGAACGCATCGCTTTTCATACCGGCCAGACCATGGAACGCATCGAAAAGGACTCCGACCGTGACCGCTGGTTCACCGCCGACGAGGCCAAGGAGTACGGCTTCATCGACCAGGTGATCTCCCGGGCGCGCTCGGTGGGCGAGCCCGTCCCCGCCTAGCCCGCTCGCTCTTTTCCGACCGCCACCTGGCGCGCCAGGCGCTCCGCTTTCGAGGCGGCGCGCCTGACCACCTGGACGAGACCACCCTGACGGTAGTGATGACGAGCCAGTTCGATGAGGCTGAGCCCGCTATTGACGGCCGGGGCAGGGGGCTCAGGTTGCTCCACCGGCTCAGGTGGTCCTGTCGGCTCGAATGGCGTTGGCGGTTCGAGTGGCGTTGGCGGCGCCAGCAGGTCGGGCGCCCGCTGCGGCTGGCGGCAAAAGGCGGCCAGCGGCTCCAGGACCACGGACCAACGCAAGCTTGGGCGCACGGCCGCGGCGCGCTCTCGGCACGCCTTCATCATCGCCGGGTCGGACAGGAGGCGGTCCAGAGCGTCAGCCAGGGCGTCGGGGTCCTCGGGCGGGACCGTCAGGCCCAGTCCCTCGCTCTCCACCAGTTCCGCGAACCAGTCGCCCTCCGTAGTCACGACGGGTAGGCCGACCCATAAGTAATCCAGCGCCCGGGTGCGGAAGGCAAAGCGCGTCTCGGCACTGTCAAAATGCATGGTGACGCCCAGGGTCGCCTCCATCAGGAAGTTCTGGCGCTGTGCATATTCGACCCAGCCGTCGTTGAAAAAGACGTGCTCGCCGGTCAGGCCGAGCTCTTCGGCCAGGGCACGGGTGCTGGTAGCCATCTGCATGGGCGGCACGTCCGGGTTGGGGTGTTGCATGCCCATGAAAAAAAGCCGGACGGAGGGCCTTTTCTCCCGGAGCCGCCCGACCGCCCGGACGAGGGTCAGGGGGTCGAACCAGTCATAAACGCCTCCTGCCCAGATGAGCACGTCGTCTTCGGGGCCGATGCCCGGGACCACTCCACGCAGCGCCGGCGCGTCGTGCGTCGGCCGGTCATCGGGCAGGCCGAACGGCACCACGTCGATAAGGCTGCGCAAGGTGGGGTCGTGGTCGTAGGTGAGGGCATTGGCCCGGCCCAGCGCGCACAGCTGTCCGATGTACAGGTCGCGCTGGCGTTCGCTGGCGCACATCAGGAAGTCCGCTCGCCGGAGCTGACGGTTTAGGTTGTCGACCGAAAGGCGTACGTGGTCGTCCCGGACCGGGCCCGTCGCCCCTTTGGTCAGGGCCAGCGTCTCGAGGTGGAGGGGGTCGTAGACGTCGAAGACGATTATCTTCTGCGACGTGGCCAGGACGGGGTGGTGGTGGGTGACATAGCCCTGAAGGACCATCACGTCGCTCCAGGCCTCCGCTTCGGCCAGCTCCTCGGCCCCGGCGGCGGCGACCACGAAGCGGTCCGAGCTGATCTCGCAGTATGGCGAGGTCGTGACGAGGCGGACTTCGTGCTCGGCGGCGAGGCGGTCGGCGATATGCCAGGCGCGCATGGCGGGCCCGGCCATCTGGGGCCTTAGGACATCGGCAGTCAGTACGAGGACACGCGTCATGGGCGCCCTCGCATGCCAGCGGTGGCTCTAGGTAGCCCCATGGCCGTAGCGGGTAGCCCCATGGCCATAGCGGGTAGCCTCACGGGGGTGCCGGGTACCGTCACGGACGAGCTCACAGCCAGGCAGCGTAACGGGCGACGGGCACTGGTGCTCTCGACCGACCCCATAGGGCCTGAGATGCCGGGCCCAGCCATTCGCGCCTGGAACCTGGCCCAGGTCCTGGGCGAGCACATGGAGGTGGTCCTGGCCAGCACGATGGGGGTCTCCGGGGCCCACCCCAATGCCGAGCTCCGCCTGGCGGAAGGTCCCGCTCTGGCCGAACTGGTCGATGGCGCTGATGTTTTGTTCACCCCCAGCGCCCTGGTTTATATGGCCCGAGAGCTACGCGAAACGGAAAAGCCGGTGGTCGTCGACATCTATGATCCCGCCCACCTCGAAAACCTGGAGATGGGTGGCGACGACGTCGAAGCGAACGACCGGGCCGTGGCCCGCCAGGCCGGGATCATCAACGTGGCCCTGCTCCGCGGCGATTTTTTCACCTGTGCCAGCCAGCGCCAAAGGGACTTCTGGCTCGGGTCGTTGTCGGCCCTGGGCCGCGTCAACGCCTACAACTATGCGGCCGACAATCTCCTCGAACGGCTCATTTCGGTCGTGCCCTACGGGTTGCCCAGCCAACCGCCACGTCGCCAGGCCCACGGCCTGCGCGGTACCGTTCCCGGGATAGGGCCCTTCGACAAGGTGGTGCTGTGGGGCGGGGGAGTGTACAACTGGCTGGACCCGGTCTCGGTCTTGCGGGCCGTCGACCGCCTGCGGCACCGGGTGGCGGACCTACGCCTGGTGTTCCTCGGGCTTCGCCACCCCAACCCGGCCGTCCCGGAGATGGCGGTGGCCACGGAGCTGCAGGCCCTGTCGGACCAGCTCGGGTTGACAGGCAAGCACGTCTTTTTCAACCCGGGCTGGGTGCCCTACGAACGGCGTGCCGATTTCCTGCTCGACGCCGATGTCGCCGTCAGCGCTCACCACGACCACCTCGAGACCCGCTATTCGTTCCGGTCCCGGGTCCTCGACTACCTGTGGGCGGGGTTGCCCATGGTCTTGACGGCCGGCGACGTACTGGCCGATGAAGTGGCGGCGGCGGGCCTGGGAGTGACGGTGGCCGCGGGCGACGTGGCCGGCCTGGAGCAGGCGTTGGCCGGGCTGTTGTCGGCCCCGCCGTCCCGGTACCGCTTCGCCGCCCTGGCCCAGCGCTACACGTGGCAACAAGCGGCGGAGCCCCTGGTCGAGTTCTGCCTTGACCCTCGGCGGGCGCCCGACGTGGGGGTGGCGCGCCTGTCCCCCCAGGAGGCGGCCACAGACTGAGCCACACCGGCCCCACCACCTCATCGCCGCTCCCGCCGCCGGCGCCCTATTCCGCCGGCCGGCCTGACAGCCCCCGCTTCGCCACCGCCAGTAGGTTGCCGGCCGCGGCACGGCCGTCCTCGCGCAGCGTGCGCAGCTCGTGGCGCAGATCCTCATTGTCGCCTTCCAGGTCTTCGACCTGCGCCTCCAGGGCGGCAATTCGCGTGGCCTGGTCTTCGACCTGGCGGCGAAGCCCGCCCACCGCCCCTTCGAGGTTGGCGATGTGCTGGTCCTTCAGCTCGGTGGCCTGTTCGAAGTGCAAGGCCTTGTGGCGTTCGCCGTCGTAGGCGGTCTCCATGCCGAAGCGATCGGCTACGGCGTCGTAGTACTCAGCGGCGGTGACGAGGGCGCTCTCCGGTTCGGCCCGCAGCTCGCCCGGAGCGCGAAGCTCGGTCCAACCCTCGGGCAGCCCGGCCAGCCAGCGGTACAGCGCGAGCTGGGCGGACGTCAGCTCCTGCTCGTTGGCCCGGTCGGTCGGCCCGGTCCGGTGGTGGCGCATGTCCCGGGACACAAAACCCTGCGCCCGGGCGGCGTCAGCTCCCTCGACGGACAGGAACTCGGCCAACCGGTCAAGAAGGAGCCTTGTGTTGCGCTCCGGGTCTTCGATGAAGCTCTCGTAGCGCACGACCAGGACGCGCCGGCCGTCCAGGCCCGCCAGCAGCTCTGTGCAATAGGCCTGCCACAACGCCAGGGCCACGTAGAGCGGGCGCCGGTCCCTCCGCCGGACGGACAGGGCGACATCGACCGGGTTGCGGTCCACCAGGATGATGGCGAAGCGGCTGTCCAGGATGGGCAGCCAGGCCGGGAGCAGGAGGCTGATGCGGGGGTCCTTCAGGACCAGTGGCCGGTCCCCGGCCCCGGCGTCGAGACCGGCCAGCACGTCCTCGGCCCTTGTCTGCCACGCCGGGGCGCGCTCAGCCACCAGTGCGCGCCGGGGCGGCTTGTCCCAGGCCCCGCCCAGCGCGTCCAAGAGGTGGTCGTTGAGCGCGTTGACGTCGGCCCGTTCGAAGAAGCCCTTGGGGTTGTCCTCGGCCGCCGGCAGCAGGTCGGCTTCCTCGCCGGCGAAAAAGCCGGCCTTAGCGAGGAACCCGGCGATGGCGCTGGTGCCGCTGCGGTGCATGCCGAGTACCACTGCCCCCCTCGGTTGCGCGTTCGTGACCACCGCCCGCGAAGCTATCGGAAGATAGCCTGGGAGCGCAGATGACCAAGGCAACCCAGCGACGCTGGCCGTGGCGGCACGGCTCGCGCCGCGACGGGGGCGGGCGCCCGGCGTCCATGCCCCGCCTGCTCGGCGTGCTCCTTTGTTACAACGACGGGGACCTCGTGGAGGAGGCCGTCCGTTACCTGCGCGAGCAGGGCCACGACGTCGTCG
>Ga0182016_10001979_pt1 | contig 24494 bp, 20 predicted proteins | sample 712S2MmetaG_FD_120491 | JGI IMG/M metagenome (GOLD analysis project Ga0182016, IMG submission 120491) | Permafrost microbial communities from Stordalen Mire, Sweden - 712S2M metaG | ecosystem: Environmental > Terrestrial > Soil > Wetlands > Permafrost | place: Sweden: Stordalen | collected...
AGCCGTTCAGGACCTGGCCGCCGAAAATATACAGCGAGAGCACTGTAAGGAACGTGAGTCCCGATGTCAACACGGTTCTGCTCAATGTCTGATTGATGCTGCGATTCACCACGTCGTGCAAAGTCTCACGGCGGCTCAGTCGCAGGTTTTCGCGGATACGGTCGAAGACGACAATGGTGTCGTTCATCGAATAGCCAACCAGTGTCAGGATGGCCGCGATGACGGTGAGGCTGATCTCCTTGTTGAGCAGGGCGAAAGCGCCGACGGTGATGAGCGTGTCGTGAAAGCAAGCCACAACAGCCGCTACGCCGTAGATCAACTGGAAACGGAACCAGAGGTAGATGAGCATACCGAGCATGGAGTAAAGCGTTGCCAGCAGGGCCTTTGTTTCGAGTTGGCGGCCAACGGTAGGGCCGACAACGTCCACTTTGATACCCGAATCCGCAAAGGTATTGGCATAGTGCGCGTGGAGTGCATCGACGATCTGCTGGCGGCCGGTATCAAGCTGGGACTCGTCGTGTTGTTCGGGCAAGCTGATCAACACTTCGTTGAGTTTCGGATCGTCGTAGTTTACGACCTGCACATCCTTGATGCCCGCGGCGTCGGCAGCCTGGCGAATGGCATTGATGTCCGGGGTGTGGTCGAAGCGGATCTGCACTTCTGTGCCGCCGCGGAAATCCACGCCCAGCGGGACGGGACTATGCACGCCGCCAACGGGGTGCGACCAATGCACGCCCATTGCAATAAGGCCGGCAATGCTGAAGATCAAAGAAAAGCCGAGGAAGTACCACTTCAACTTCAGCCAATCAACATTTACACCGCGAAACAATTCCACTGATTCTCTCCGCTTCCTGGAGGCTGGTTCCATTAGGATTCCAGCGTTTTATTTTTCCGCTGCCGGTCAGAATTCAATCCAGCAGCCTTGCTGAGGGGGCTTAGATCGATACCGGTTCACCGGGCTTCAACCTGCCCAGGTGCCAATCGAAGATGACCCGCGAAACAAACACCGCAGTAAAAAGGTTGGCAAGAAGGCCAAAGACCAGCGTGGTTGCAAAGCCCTTCACCGGACCGGTTCCGAACAGGAACAGGATGGCCGCCGAGACGATGGTCGTGACGTGGGTATCGACGATGGTCACCCACGCATGCGCAAAGCCCTGGTCCACCGCCGCTGCAGGCGCCTTGCCCGACCGCACCTCTTCTCGAATGCGCTCGAAGATCAGCACGTTGGAGTCGACGCCCATACCAATGGTCAAGATGACTCCGGCAATGCCCGGCAACGTAAGCGTGGCCGTTGAGAAGCCCATGAACCCAAGCAGAATAACGAGGTTCAGGAACAGGGCGAGGTCGGCGTTGATGCCGGAGCCGCGATAGTAGAAGAGCATGAAGGCCATGACGACGAGAACCCCGACGATGGCCGCTTGCACGCCCTCGCGAATGGAGTCCGCGCCCAGGGAAGCGCCTACGGTACGGGTTTCAATCTCGTTCAGCGAGGCAGGGAGAGCGCCGGTGCGTAGCAGCTTGGAAAGTGCCGCCACTTCGTCTTCAGAGAACGTGCCTACAATTTCACCAGAGTCGCGGATGGCGCTCTGAATGTTGGCCACTTCCTTGACGCGTCCACCCATCACTACAGCCATGCTGGTGTTTACGTTCTTGCTGGTGTAGTCGTAAAACTTGTCGCCGGCTTCGTTGGTGAGCGTAAAGCGGACGTTGCGGCGTCCGTTCTGGTCGGTGCCGGGATCGGCGGAACGGAAGTCGCTGCCGCCGACAACATATTGGCGACGCAGCACGTAGACCTCATCGCCTGGCGAGGTGGGGCTTGGCGAGCCGTGCAACATCACTTCGTCGGGCGGGAGGTTGCCATTGGAACTGGCCAATGCTTCCTGTTCATCCTTGTATGGGCCGCCGACGACAGCATGAATTTCCAGGCGAGCCGTCGTCTTGATGATGCTCTTGACCTGATCCAGATCCGAGATACCGGGCAGTTCGACCAGTATCTGGTCCTTGCCCAATCCATACTCCTGGATGACCGGTTCGCTGACGCCCAGGGAGTCAACGCGGTCGCGAATCGTCTCGATGGCCTGCTGGACGGTCTTTTCTTCCAGCGCCGCGACAGCTGTCGGCTTCATGGTGAGGGTCAGGGTGTTGTCCGCTCCGCCACCGCTCAGGTCGTATTCATTGGAATACTTGTTATCGAGCAGCGATCGAACTGCACTCGACTGCGCCGGGGTTATTCCGTCTACCTCGATCGCGGTAGGCTTCTTTGGATCGGGCTTGTAGACCTGGGTAAAGCCCAAATTCGCGGTTTTCAGATCCTGCTGGATGGCGCCTGCGACGTTATCGGTTTCCGCGCTGACCGCTTCAGAAACCACTACTTGCAAAATCAGGTGAGCGCCGCCGCGCAGATCGAGCCCCAAGTGGATGTTCTGCTGAATGGCATCGAGCAGCGCTTTGCTGCTGAGGCCGGACGGTATCCTGAAGATGCCGTAGATGAAGATCAGCAGCACCGCAACGATCAGGGCAATCTTTTTGTTAAGGTTCTTATTCATCGTCCCGTTTCTCTAGTCGAAAAGTAGTTTGCAGTAGTCAGTGATCGGTTGCCATATTCTGACCGCCGGCTGCTGATTGCGGGCAACGATCCAAAGCCGCTACGAGCCCGAAATGCTGTCCTGCGTGGTGACGGAGGCAATGGCGCTTTTGGCCACTTCCAGCTTGATGCCGTCCGGCGCAACACGAATGATAATGACGTCGTCCTTGATGGATAGGATAATGCCGCGGATACCGCCGGCGGTGGTTACCCGATCCCCGGCCTTGATGCTGGTGAGCATCTCCTGCCACTGCTTCTGGCGCTTCTGTTGGGGGCGAATCATTACCAGATAAAGCACCGGGATCAGCAAGAGCGGCAACAACATGGGGAGACTTCCACCCGCTCCAGCCGGACCGGCCGCGAAAAATGCAAAACACGTAGCCAAACCTAAAACCACTTAGTCATCCTTTGCCCGCCCCCGGCCGCATTCAGCCGCGTCCGTTCAGGGCACAGGCAGACCCGGCTCTGAACCGGCTGCCTTAAGAAAATTTGTCTCCGGGAATGGACTTAACTTCGATCCGGACCGTTGAGTTCGCTCAGCCCGGGCTCTGTCCAAACTTTGAGATGGGTGACCCGGTTGCCGCAGGTCCGCCGACTGGAAAACCAGTTTCGCGCCCGCCCACCGGCCAGTGACCCAACTGCCGTCTGCTTCCTGTTCGACACGGCTTTCCAGTGGGACCTGAACCCGGAAACGTAAACCCGGATGCCTGATTTAAGAAGTCGCACGATGCAGCCTGTGCTTCCGCCGCCAGGATTCCAAAAGAATGCCTAGAAAGATAAGAAACGCGCAGCCTGTTGCGTGTCAAGGCGCAGCATCACCGGCAGGGCCGCCGAAATCGTTAAAATCTGGCCGTTCCGCCCCGCTGGTGGAACTTCCCATTGGTCATCGATGCCCATTTTGTGACTCGAAGTGAATGCACCCAGAGGTTTCCTCTCGCCGGCCGATGAGGTGCGTGGACGATCCTCTAGAGTAGTTACATCGATAGCCTGAACGCCGGATGGCCCGACTAACTGTCGCTTTATACTTCAGCTGTGAATAGTCCTTGCGGAGGGAGCAGGGGGTTTATCCCCCTGAAAACAGGCCAGAATCTGAGGCATTCAGGCCCGGACCAGCGATCCCAAAAATAAATACAGCTGTAGTTTTTAGCGAGTCGGCTTCCTAAGGCTTTGCTTGAAAAGGTTCCAGAATACCCAGAGCATGAAGGTAACTGCGAATGAGGTGGGAATGAGAAAAATGAGGCCAATAACAAAGTTGGGCATGCAGACATTCCTCCCTCGCTTTCCGAATTGCACGGCGCGTCTTGCGATGGCGACCGAGCGAAAAGCGCTGCGTACCCAGAAGAGACCTTGGCTACTAAGGAAGGAATAGACCTTCTATAAAAGTTTCATAAGTCCAGTTAGCGGGATGTTTCGCAAGAGATAGGTCCTGAATTATTGCCTGGTCAGGATTCCGGCTGCCAATATCGGAGCGTTGGTTCGGCGCAGCTGAGGCAGAGGCTCTGACCGTCCGATTCGACGAAGCGACCGAAGTTCACCCCTTCGCCACAACGGGGACAAATCACTCGTTCGCCCTTGGTTCCGGGGAGTTCCGATGCATCGACGCGGACGCGAACCCATTGCTCACGGAATAGCTGGGCATCGGATAATTCGCGGTAGGCGAGCATTTGCTGGCGGCTTTTGGGCTCTACGTCAGGAAAGAGCTGGCGGGCCAGTTCGCGCGAATCTTCGAGGGCAACGACGCGGACGGCGCGGCCCGAATTGAGATCGACAAAGGTGGCGGCCATTTTGCCCCAGTCGCGGAATTTGAGGGCGCGCTTGCCCAGCCTGCAACCGGTAACCAGGCCGATGGCGTCGGTTGCGCAGCGGTCGATTTCGATGTAAGTGACAAGGCGCTTTCGATCTGCGCCGCGAGGGTCATTGATGCCGAGGAGCTGAAGGCCGAGGAGAGCCATGCGAACACCGAGGATCTGGCCAGCGCAGAGGTGGCCATGCGCGGCTTCAGCCTTCACGAGAAGATTGTCGAGAGATTCCATAGAATGTGCGCCGGATCAGGGGACAGCTAACTCGACAGCTGTAACTATGCTAACTCGGCCGATTGGTTCCGCGATGAATCATTGCTTTGGCTTGGCCTCGGCCGGCGGGGTCTCCGCGTCATCGGCGGAATCTTCGATGAGGACCGCGGAGCCGGGAACCAGGTCGAAGCTCACGGCATCTTTCCCGGTGAGTTGGAAGGTGATGCGGAGAGGCTCGCGTTGCCATTCCGCGGGAGCACAAACGGGTTCGGGATGGCTGGCGGGATCGAAGGATTCGAGCTTTTTTGCCAGCAGCGGTTTGCGCGCGGCTACCTGGGCTACAACTGCGTAAAGGCCCTTGCCGCTGGACGTTACGCCGCAGTAGGCTGCGTAGTCTCGGAACCAGCTGACCCGGCTTACGCCGTTTTCGTAGTCGGGCAGTTTGAGCGCTACGGTGTGCCCGGTTACACGATCAACAAGCAGCCATGGGCCTCGCTGCCAAACCCAGTGGCTCTGCCTGTCGGCGGGGCCTGGTTTATCGCTGGGCAAGGCGTCGTTGAGCCGGATCACGCGGCGGACAACGAAGCTGCGGTCGGTTACGTCGTGGGCGTCGCCGGTGGTCCATTCCTTCACTACGCTGTCGAGAAGGAGGGCGCGAATTTTGAGCGAATCGTCGCCCAGGGCGGCTCCGGAGGGGTCCCCGACTTTGGAGTAGGGCACTTTGCGGGCAGCGCCGAGCGATACGATGTGGGCCTTGCGTGGGGCGGCGGAGGCGGTTGGAGCGGCGGCGAAGAGCGTGGCCGCTGCGATTGCGATCAGGAGTGTCCTTAAGATTTTCATTGCGCCAGATCCTCTTGAATTGGCGCAGAACTATGGGATCAGGAATGCAGGAGGCTGACCTCGCAAAAAGAAGTGCAAATCAATGGGAATCGCTTTGGCGAATTCCCGGAGGGCTGAGTCTGACCATCGCCCAGTTCCTTTTCGAAGAACTAAATCCGCGCGGCTTCGACGGCGCGTGCTACTCGAAACGCAGTTCCTTCATTCAAATGACGGGCGAGAATCTGCATGCCGACCGGCAGACCGGCTGAAGTTCGACCGCACGGAACGGTCACGCCGCAGATGCCGGCGAGACTGGCGGTGACGGTGTAAATGTCGGCAAGGTACATAGACAGCGGATCGCCGGTCTTCTCACCGAGTTTGAAGGCAGGCGTGGGCGCTGTGGGGGTGACGATGGCGTCCACTTCGGCGAAGGCGCGCAGGAACTCTTCGGCGAGAAGGCGCCGGACCTGCTGGGCTTTGAGGTAGTAGGCGTCGTAATAGCCTGCGGAAAGAGCATAAGTGCCGAGCAGAATGCGGCGCTTGACCTCGGCACCGAAGCCCTCGTCGCGGGAGTGGCTGTACATGGCGGAGAGGGTATCGGATTGATGTGAGCGATAGCCGTAGCGAACGCCGTCGAAACGGGCCAGGTTGGCGCTTGCTTCGGCAGTTGCTACCAGGTAATAGGTGGGGATTGCGTATTTTGTGTGCGGCAGCGAGATTGGCTTGAGGGTGCAGCCGGCGGCCTGGAGCGCGTCGATGCCTGATTCAATGGCCGCACGAACTTCAGGGTCGAGGCCCTCGGCGAAGTACTCGGCGGGAATACCGATGCGAAGGCCTTCCGCGGGCTTATCGCTTTCGGCGGCAAAATCCGGGACTGGGGCGCAGGAACTGGTGGCGTCCTTGGGATCGTGGCCGGCGATTACGCCGAGCATGGTGGCGGCGTCGCGGACGTTGGCAGCGAACGGCCCTACCCGGTCAAGCGAAGAGGCGAAGGCAATGAGGCCATAACGGGAGACGCGGCCATAGGTGGGCAGCACGCCGGCGACGCCGCAGAAGCTGGCCGGCTGGCGGATGGAGCCCCCGGTATCGGTGCCGAGCGTGGCCACCGCCATGTTGGACGCAACCGCTGCGGCCGAGCCGCCGCTGGAGCCGCCTGGGACTCGCTCGGGGTCGACGGGATTGCGTACCGGACCATAGGCGGAGTTTTCGTTGGACGAGCCCATGGCAAACTCGTCACAGTTGGTCTTGCCGAGCACCACGGCGCCGGCTGCGTGCAGCTTGGAAACCACTGTGGCGTCGTAGGGAGGGCGGTAGCCTTGGAGAATTTTGGAGCCGGCGGTGGCCGGCGCGCCCTGCATGACCAGAACGTCTTTGATGCCAACCGGAATGCCAGCCAACGGGGGCAGCGGGTCGCCCTTGGCGGCGAGGGCGTCAACCCGCTCCGCCTGCTGAATCGCGCGTTCTTTGGTCAGAGAAAGATAGACATTCAGACGGGGATTGATTTGCGCGATACGATCGTAATAGCGTGCGGCGAGGTCCGCGGCTTTGGTGGCGCCGGAGGATATCTGTGCGCGCAGCTCTCGAATGGTTGGGGGGGTATCCACATAGGATTCCGGTGTCTTGGTTTCGCTGGACAATCGAACTTTCCTCTCTCTGGGCACTTCTTCATGCGATTTACTGTTGGGCTGGTTCCAAAGCCGATGCTACCTTGAAGGCTCCAGTTGGGCGACAAGCCTCTCTTAGCGCTCAATCACTTTGGGCACTTTGAAGAAGACACCGTTGGTCTCAGGCGCCTGAGCCAGAACAACGGTGCGATCGAGCGATGAGCGCAGTTGGTCCTGACGCAATTCACCGCTCCCCGCGTCGAGCAATTCGGTGACCTGGGAGAGGGGCGCAATGCCAGTCGTGTCGAGTTCATTCAGCTCGGTTACGTAATCCAAAATCGCATTCAAATCATGGAGCATGGCCCCGGTCTCCTGCGGCGTCAGCTGAAGGTGCGCCAGCTCGGCTACTCGAGCCACTTGTTCGTCGGTTACCTTTGCGGTCATTTCTGTCTTTCCCACCCCGGCCTTCTGCCAAGGCAATTCGAGCCTTTGCAGCGATTGAACGGCCCCGAAGATAGAATATACGGCGTTTCCGGCTTGGCGCCCTGCGCAGGAATTTGAGCCAGCCTAGTCTACGGTCAGTGTCACTGTAATGCTGTGCTGGACGCCATTCGAAGTCACATTTACTTGAATCGGATAGGTTCCTGACGGGGTTGAGCCTGCGCCGCCGGAACCGCCTCCCGAACCGCCTCCGCTGCCTCCACTTGTTATACCGCCGGAAACTGTCCCGCAACTGGAAATGAGGAGGAAGATGACAGGCAGGAGAAACAGCGCACTCACGCGCAGCAGCCTGCGCCGACGTTTCCAACCGACTGGAAGCAGAATGACCCCGCAGATAAGCGAAAGCGCACTCCAGATGCGCGGTTCACCGGAGCGAGCGGACGCGGTGGCGCTGCCTGTCGAAATCTCTACTGCCACGTTGCCGGTAACACCAGCATTCAGAGTTTCTGCTGCTGGGCTGAAAGCGCAAAGGGCATTCGAAGGGAGCGTGCCGCAGGCAAAGGTGAACGATCCGGAAGAGCCATTGAGTGGGGTGAGCACGATGGTGTAGCTAGCGTTTTGGCCGCTGGCTACGGATTGAGCGCTGACGCCGGACGTGGTCAGAGTGAAGTCGAAACCCATCCCCTGAAGCGTCACGGACGGACTGGCTGCGATGGTGGAGTTGGTTACGGTGAGATTTCCTGTCTGCTCTCCAGCGGAGGTGGGAGCAAATTCCACTCCCGCAGTGCAGCTTGAGCCCGGCGCGAGCGTGGCGGCGCAGGTATTGTTTACAAGCTGGAAGCCCGCAGGGGCTGTTAAAACGAGGCCGCTAAGGGCGGTGGAGATTCCGGTGTTGGTGATCGTTACCGTGCCCGGATTCGTTATCTGACCTACCCCGGTGACAGGGAAGTCGATCGCTGCCGGCGTCACCTGGATGTCGGCAGCAAGGGCTCCGGAGCCGCTCAGCGTGACAGTGGCGGGGGCGGCAATGGTGGGCGAGGCTGCGCTGAATGCTCCTGTCGCAGGGCCTGGGACAGTGGGAGCAAAGACAATTCCAACAGTACAGATTGAGCCGGCCGCCAGGGTAGCTGCGCAGGTATTCTGCACCATGGAAAAGCCGGAAGTGACGGAAAGAGCGAGTTGAGCGGCAGCAGCGGTGCCGGTGTTGCTGATAGTGACCGTTTGTGCCGGACTCGAAGAGCCAACGACAACGGCGGCGAAGGAAATTTGCGCAGGGGTTACGTTGAGGCCGGAGGCTGCCTGACCCGCACCGTTCAGCGGCACCGAGATCGGGCTCACTCCGGAAGTCGCCGACGAAATCACCAATGTGGCCGTGCTGCCGCCTGCCGCAGTTGGTGAAAAAATCACCTGAACCGTGCAACTGCCGCCGGCGGCCAGCACCGCGACGCAAGTTGTGGTTCCCGTTGCAAAACTGGCGGCGGAGGCGCCTGCGATCTGGAAGCCTACATTGGCGGCAGAGACTCCGCCGCTGTTGGTGATGGTAAGAAGGTCGGGAGCGCTTGCGACACCCACGTTCTGGGAGGCGAAGGTGAGGCTGGCGGGGTTGACGACCAGCGTTGCGGGCGGCACGCCGATGCCGGACAGCGACACGATCTGGGTGCGCAAGGCATCGGAAACCGTGAGCACACCGCTCTGCGCGCCCACTTGGATTGGAGCGAAGACGACCTGGACGGTACAGGCGGAATGCCCTGGCAGTTGCGTACCGCAATCGCTCGTGGATTGAAAGCCCGTGCCGGCGGAAACGGCGATTGAGGTGAGCGGCAGGTCCCCGGTATTGGTCAGCAGAACCGGGAGCGGGGCCGAGAGCTGTCCCACTGCCGTATTCGGAAAGGATATTGAAAGAGGGTTGAGGATATCGGTCGGCGGCGCGTATCCATAGCCGCTCAATATCGCGGTTTGGGTTCCTGCGCCATCTACGATCGTCAGGGTTCCGGCAGCGGGTCCTTGCTGCGTGGGAGTGAATACCAGCTGTATCTGGCATTCCGTATCTGCCGCAAAGGAGATGACGCCGCACGAGTTGCTTGCAATGGAGAACGGCGCGGTAATGGACATGCTGGTGATGGGAGTGGCTGTGGTCCCGCTGTTGGCAACCTCCACTTGAAACAGACCGGAGTTGGTCCCTACCACGACCGGCGGCGAAAGGGACGTCTGGCCGGGCGCCGGGTCAAAACTGATGGCGGAGGGAGTGAGGGTTACAGTTCCCGCAGGGGCTCCAATGCCACCGAGCGCCACTGTCAACTGGCCGCCGTAGAAGTTAGCGTCAATTGTCATCTGGCCGCTACGCGCGCCGGTAGCGGTGGGGGCAAAAGTCACCTCGATGGCGCAGGTTGCGGCTGGCGCCAGCGCCACATTCTGGCAGTTGTCCGTTTCGCCGAAGTCTCCGTTCAAGAGAATCGCCGTTGTCGTCAGGGACAGGCTACCAGTGTTCGTCAGGGTTACCGGCTGCGGGTTGCTGGTTGTCCCGAAAACCTGGCTGGGGAATGTCAATGCCTCGGGAATCGCGCTGCCGGTTGTGATGGAGGCACCCGCTGTCGAGAGCGGGGTCTGCCATATGCCGCGGCCGTAGGTGCCGGCGGTCAGCACCTGTACGGAAGCCAATGCCGGGGATGCACTGAGTTCCTCCACTGGAGCCTCTGGGAGCCCGGTTCCGAAGACGGACCAGCAGTAAGGGGGCAGATTGGAGCACGATGCAACCTGGGTGGTGAAGTAGACGCCAACGTCGGTACCCAGGTAGACCGTGGCAGCGCTCTGCGGGTCCACTACGACACTGCTCACGGGCACCTCAGGGAGGTTGGCGGTGAGGCTGGCCCAGTGCAAGCCGCCGTCGATAGAACCGTAAACCGTCTGCACCGGAAGATTGTTGGTGTAAAACCCTTCTACGGTGACATAAATGGTGTTCCCAGTGGGGTCATGCGGGTCAATGAAGATGCTGGAGATGTCCAGGCCAAACTTATTGAGGGAGTTCGGCGAATTGGTGACCGGATTCTGGGTGAGATCGCTCCAGACGGGCATGCCGGTGCTTTGGGGATCGATGGTGGCGCCAAAGATGTGACCTGGCAGCGTTTCGCCGCCATTCACAGACCCGTACAAGCCCAGATAAATGACCTCGCTACCGTCGCTGAGCGGCATCGCGGCAATGGAGCGAATGAGAGCATCCCCACTGCAGGAGACGTTCAGGGCACCGCTGTCGAGAATGGGGCTGATGGCGTTTGCGCCGGTCCATGCGGAGCCATTTGCCGGGCCGCGCCACAGGCGGCAAGTTCCGATGAGCAACTGGGATGTGTCGAGCGGGTCGACCAGAAACGGCGCCGGCGAGGGCATGGTGTATCCGTCCCCATCGACGTCCGCATCATCCACGACCGGGCTGACGCCGAAGGAAGCGGGGTTACAGGAGCCGAGAGCCGTACAGAGATAGATGGAGACTCCGTTCTGGCTGTTTACATACCAGTTTTCACTGTTATTCGGATCGATGGCCACGGGGCCGCCGTTTCCACTGAGAATCTGCGGCCAGTCCGCAGTGACGGCGGTGCCGGATTTCAGCCCTGCAGTGCCGTTGACGCCAAGGCCGGCCATCATAATGTACTGCGAGTTGCGGTTGACAGCCAGGCTCTCCAGCTCCGCAAGCGAACCCAGACTGCCATTCAGGTTCTGGAAATGCGCAGCGTCGGTTGACGCGCAAACCGAGCCGGTCTCGCCGATCGCGTCCAGTGAACGCCACAGGCCGCTGTCGTTGCCTGCGAAGATCTCCTGCGGGTTCGTGGCGCTCCAGGCCAGCGCGTGCTGATAAGGCGCCACTTGTGCGCTCATGCAGGTGGTAGCGTTGGTGGTGTTGCGCCATACGCAGCCCATGGCGAGGCTGCACTTCCACAGGTCGTTTGCTCCAGCCAGCAGCCAGGTATCCTCGCCCTGCCCCAAGCCTGCGGGAACGGCGGCTAGAGCCAGGTTATAGTCACCGTTGACGATGGTGGCTGCGCCTTCGGGCGCGTTCGTCTCCAGCGCCTGGGTGCTCCAGTGTTGCGCAAAGGTTATGTTCCGATTAGCGCAGGAACCGTTGGCGACTGCGCACTGGTCCTGCCACAGCCCCACATCCTGGTTGTATAAGTCCACGGTCCAGGCGAAAGTGTCTCCTGTCTGAGGATTGACCGCGAGAGTGCCACGGAAGATAGGGCAATCTATAGAGCCGGTCTGGCCGGAGGTTGTTGGACAGGATATCGAGTGAAGGGATGTTGCCGGCTGCGCTTCCATGCGTGTAAAAGTGATGCCGTCGGTGGATTGGTAATATCCATGAAACCGGACTGCCGCGATGAACATTTGCCGCACCGGGTTCCAAATGACGGCGGTGGCCGCGTTGCCATCGGGAAAATCAAACAGGTTGCCGGGGCCTTGCACCACCAATTCCGGACTATCGGTGATGGTGGCCAGCGTCCAGCTAGCGCCGGCGTCGGTGGAGTAGTAGAGGCCCTCATAACTGAGGCTCGGGACCTCGGCGTTGACAAGAGTACCTTCATAAGCCTGCGAGACTGCCGCTACTACCAACTGCGGATTTGTGGAGCTCCATGCAAAGCCGGCAAAGCCTTCCCCGGTGAAGAAGAACAAATTGTCCGCAGTGCCGGGGATGAGGCTCCAGGAGTTCCCTCCATCGGCCGAGCGAAGGACGCCGGCTCCGTAGTAAGAGTCGAGGGCATCGTTGGGGTCGCCTGTGCCGGCGAGGATTACCCCTGTGCCGCCAGGCTGGACGGTGAGCGCGCCGATGCTGATGGAGGCGCCCAGAACGCCGCTCAGAGCCTCCAGGGTGTCTGTAAGCGGGGTGAAGACGACTTGTGCGGGGTTGGAGACAGCCGCGTTCTGGGCGGACCACACGCCTCCACCGGTCGTTCCGAGGTAGAGATGATTGCCTGTGGGGTCTGAGGGGTCCAGCCCGAGCGCCGACACTCTGCCGGTGACCAGGCCATAAGTTGGTGTGAGAACAGCTGTCGGGCCGACAGGCTGCCAAGTGGCCGTTGCAGGCGATTGCGATGCGGAGGCTGGGAGTGTCGCATCTCGGAGGCGCGATAGGATTCGCAAAGGGCGGTGAGATGAGCCCGATGTCCAGCCGCGGCGGGCGAGAAAGCGCTCGGCATCACGAACGCGCGGAGGCTTATCGAGTGCTTGCGGGGCGAGATGACGGCTGGTCGGCTTGGCCTGCGCCGAAGCTGCTTGAGGCAATGGAATCAGCAGGATCGAAATCATGGACAGGCAAAAGAGGGTGGACAAGTGAATCGAACTTTTTGTGCCTTGTCCAGGATTGCCGGCTCGATCGAAATGTGTCCTGCCGCTTGTCCGCTGGACAAGACCATTGGAGACCCAATTAAAAAACCGCATAGTCGCACGCGTCCTGATTCCGGTTCCGGCCTCCCCTCTTTCATCGTCTCAGGGGGATTAGCAGAAGACCAATCGAATAGATCATGCGAAACACGCGGTTTCCGGGTTTGGAATTTGGAGGCGATTATAGTACGAGTTTGGAACGGAAAGATGTGCGCTGTGAACATGAGGATTGACAGACCGGGATTGGAAGCTCAAAAGAGTTGATCGTCCGGTAGCTGGCTCACTTTCCTGCTGTTTTGGCTTATATATTCTTCAGCATCGAACTTTCTTGCTATCGATGTCCCGGACATGGGCCTGACCAATCCGAAGATGGGGCGGTTAAACCAGGGACGGTCGTGCCGGCCGACGATGGCCCAGGCAATGCCGGCATAGCCGTTGGGATCGCGGCCGTCGAGTTGGTAGCAGTCGTTGAGGGTAACCGCCCACTCGAAGGCTCGGGCCGGATCCGGTGACCACTCCAGGATCTTCTTCGCCCAGTACATCCGCATGTAGTTATGCATCCAGCCGGTATCAACCATCTGGCGCTGAGCAGCGTTCCATAAGTCATCGGCGGTCTCGGCACGCTCTAGTTGGTTGAGAGTGTACAGATGAGATCGAGGATCGGCTGTGTGCTCGATCAGCGTTTTGCGAGCCCAGGGCGTGGCGCAGTCCCAATTGTCGTAGTTGGGCTCGTGGCGGACAAAGAGCACCGACAATTCGCGCCATCCGATGAGTTGCTCCAGATACTTATCTGCGGCCTCGGAATTGGCGTTGCCTTCGGCAACGGCCTTTTGGACAGCGAGAGCGATGGTAATGGGGCCGATGTTGCCGAAGTGGAGATAGGGCGAGAGGCGGCTTGTTCCCTTCACTTCGGGATGATTGCGCTTGGTCTCGTAGTCTTTCAGTTCGTGGTTGACGAATTCGTTGAGGCGCTTGAGGGCGGAGTGCGTTCCGCCGGTGAAAGTGTCTACGGGGCCGATGGATCGATCGAGTTTGTTGAATCCGGCAGTGATGTCGATGTCGAGGGAATAGGAGTCAAGTTTTCGTTTTGGCTTCCACGGATGGATCGGCGCGATCTTGCTCGGAGCCACAAGATAATTGGGAAGTTCGGCTTTTAGATGCGGGCGGAAGTGGTGCAGCAAAACGTAGCTGCGATTGAATACACGCGAGGGTACGACTACATCGGCATCGACGGTCCAGAATGGAATTTTGAGGCGCATGGCGAGCACCCGTCGCCAGCGTTCGGGCTCGCGGCAGGGATTCTCATCGCCGATCAGGAGCGCGGCTTCGACTTCTTCGAGAAAGGCTTCGAGAGAATTCTCGGGCGATCGTCGAAGCACGAAACCAACACCGCGGCTGGCTGCGTTTTCGGCTACATCGCGCAGCCCCTGTTGCAGAAAGTGATAATGGCGCAGATTGGCGTTCGGATAATTGGGAATGACCTGGAAGTAGACAATAACTGGCAGACCGAGCAAGTTGGCTGCTTCGATGGCTATCTCGAGCGCTGGATTGTCGACGATGCGCACGGCTCGCTGCATCCAGTAGACGACACAACGGGCCTCTTTACGTGGCGTGCCAGCGCGGCGGACTTGCACACGAGGCTGACTGGCCAGGCGAGCGAGTTCTTCGGGCATTCGGGATTCATCGGGAGGGATCACTGGTTGCCAAGATGATTCAGGCTGTAGAAGCAATTCTTATTCGGATTTGCGGAGGTTGAAGCGAATCGCGGTTAGTTTATCTGAGACAGAGGCCACCTTGGTATCCATCATTCCATGGGAGCGGAGCAGCGTGCGAATCGCGGATTCTTTGAGGGGAAGGCCGGGGCCTTTGGGGTACACGAACCAGATCGGTGTGCCACGCAGGAGCTGCTTCAATGCCTTGTTCAGCGCTGCGTCAAGAGACTCGGGCCTGTCAACACAAGCTACGATGAGATCGGCATTCCTGGTCGCGATTTGCGCGGCTTCAGCCAGGGCGGCGTTGAGCTTTTCATCGTCGCTGTTTCCCATGGCTTGCACGACGGTGTTGCTGGTGATGCCGAGCTTTTTCGAAAGAGGGGTTGGCGGGCTGGTAAGGACTGCGGCCCATTTCTCGGCGATTGGCGATCCGAGAATCAGCTCTACTTTTTCATCGCCCGCCTTGAAGCAAAGACGGTCAGAGATTACATTTACATGCTGGAGTTCGCTGAACGGGATGCGCTTGCGAATGCCCCCGCGGAGGATGATTTCACTGGTTTCGAGAAGGGCTTTGACCTCGGTGACTTCGCCGGCCCAATCGCAGGTGCAGACAGCTTCACGGCCCATGGTGTTGTCCTCCGGTGAATTGCGGCGCCGAGCCAAAAGGGCCACCCAATTGGGCAGCCCTTGGTATGTACCGTATCAACTCAGCCGCGCACGTTTCATAATTTGCGAGATGGGGCGCCGGTAAATCCCTCAGGGGCTAAAGCCCGCGATCTTTCCAGACTCTTAGCGGCACGGCTGAAGCGGTGCCCTTTCAAAGCAATCCCCTACCACTGGCCCCAGGCGCGGCTGATGTAGTCGGCCAGCGTCATGCCGATAAGAGCGAGGAAGGTGAACAGTCCGCAAAAGACGGTGAGCTTGGTCAGCTTGGAACTGTACTTCACGTGCATGAAGAACAGCACCACGATCATGGCCTTGATGCACGCGATCAGGATTGCGGCGATGGGATTGAAGATACCCATTTCCACATAAGACGCGCCAACCGTGAGTGCTGTGAACACCAGCAGCGCGCCAAAGACGATCGCGTAGGTCACCGGGCTGACAATGTGGTGCTGCGATTCATGCATTTCTTTTTGATCGGTCATGCCGTTTGTCCTCTACGTGTTTGCATGTCTGCTGATCAAATACAGCAGCGGGAACAGGAATATCCAGACGATGTCGACGAAATGCCAGTACAAGCCGAAGTTTTCGACAAAGGTGACATGGCCAGCGGTGTATGCGCCGGCCTGCGCTCGATAGATCATGAATCCCAGAATGGCGATGCCGATGATCATGTGCAGAGCGTGCATGCCGGTCATGGCGAAGTAGAGCGAGAAGTAGACTTCCGTGTGACGCGCCATGTCCAAAGGCAACGGCTGGTCGCCAGCCTTCTTGGCTGCTTCATCGGAGTCTGGATTGAGGAACGAATTCAGGCTGTAATGAAAGCCGGGAACGTGATGCTTCTCGATTTTCTCTTTGTACTCGATGGTCTTGATGCCCAGAAAGCCGATGCCTAGTATGAAGGTCAGGACCAGGCAGAGAACAAGTCCACTCTTCTTGCGTGTTTCCGCACACCACACCCCCATGGCCATGGTGAAGCTCGAGGAAATCAGCAGCAGAGTATTCAGCGAACCCCAGAAAATGTCCAACTGGTGCGAAGCGGCCACAAAGGCCGGGTAGTACCAGTTGCGATAGATCAGGTAAGCGGTGAAGAGGCCGCCAAAGAACATGACTTCGGTGAGCAGGAAGAGCCACATGGCAAAGCCGGCAGCGTCGGCCTGTTGCTCCACATTCTCAAAGTGGTGGCGCAGATAGGCCGGGTGCTCTTCGTGACCGTGTTCGGGCGCGTCGTGGGCGCTGTGTGCAATGGCTGTGCTATCCGACACTGGCTACCTCTTTTTCTTTCTGGTTTTCCAGCCACTCATAGTCGTAGGCTTCGTGATCCATGATCGGGGTTGCTGGGAAATTCTCAGTCAACGGCGGAGACTGTGTTTGCCACTCGAGGCCCGTTGCCTGCCAGGGATTGTTGCCGGCAATCTCCCCGTACTTCAGCGACCAGGTCAGGTAGAGAATCGGAAGCAGATAGCCCACGCCCAGAATGGTTGCGCCAGCTGTCGAAAAGACGTTGAGCACCTGGAACTCCGGCGGGTACGATGCGTAGCGGCGCGGCATGCCGAGCGTGCCGAGAATAAATTGCGGAAAGAAAGTGAAGTTGAAGCCGATGAAGGTAACCACGGCTGCCAACTGCGAAATCTTCTCTGGATACATGCGGCCGGTCATCTTGGGCCACCAGAAGTGGATGCCGGCCAGGAACGCCATCAACATGCCGCCCACCATGACGAAGTGGAAGTGGGCCACGATGAAGTAGGTTTCGGTGAGATGGATATCTGTTCCCGAGGTCCCGAGGAATACGCCGGTGAGACCGCCGATGGTGAACAGGCCCATGAAGCCGAAGGTGTAAAGCATCGGCGTTTCGAAGGTGATGGAGCCTTTGTAGAGAGTGAACGTCCAGTTGAAAATTTTGATGGCCGAGGGTACCGCAACCAGCATGGTGAGCAGCGAGAACACCAGCACGGCGTAGTTCGAAATGCCCATGATGAACATGTGATGGGCCCAGACGAAGAAGCCGAAAACCGCGATGGCTACCGAGGAAAACGCAACCGCCGTATAGCCGAAGACTCGCTTGCGGCTGAAGGTCGAAATGGTCTCCGAGATAACTCCCATGCCGGGCAGAATCATGATGTAAACGGCGGGGTGCGAATAGAACCAGAACAAGTGCTGGAAGAGGAGCGGGTCGCCTCCCTTGGTGGGATCGAACACGCCGATGCCGATGGTGCGCTCGAGAGCGACGAGTACGATTGCGATGGCGACAACCGGTGTGCCGAGCACCATGAGGATGCTGGCGGCGTAATGGGCCCAGACGAATAGCGGCATGCGGAACCAGGTCATTCCGGGGCAGCGCATCTTGTGGATGGTGACGATGAAATTGAGGCCGGTAAAGATGGAGCTGAATCCAGCGATGAAGACTGCCAAGCCGGTCGTGAGCACGTTGGTGTTCACGTAATGCGTAGATAGCGGAGTTGTGAATGTCCAGCCGGTATCCACGCCGCCAGTGGCCATGGTGTAGATGGCGAGGAGGCCGCCGGCAACGTACAGATACCAGCTGAGGAGGTTGATTTTGGGCAGCGCGAGATCTTTGGCGCCGATCATCAGGGGGATCAGGAAATTGCCCAGAGTGGCCGGGACCGAAGGCACCAGGAAGAAGAAGACCATGATGACGCCATGCATGGTGAACACCTTGTTATAGGTGTCGGTGGCCATAAGATCGGTCTGCGGGGTCAGCAGTTCCAGGCGAATGAGGCCCGCGAGCGCGCCGCCAATAAAGAAGAAGAAAGTCAATGAGACGAGATAGAGGATAGCGATCCGCTTGTGATCGCCTGTCAACAGCCAGCTGAGAAGTCCGTTCTCCTTGGTGATGAAATTCACCTTGGGAATTCTGGCCGTGGATTGGTCGGGGAGACTGACGATAGTGGCGCTCATTGCTTCACCATTCCTTGTGGCGCGGCCTTTGGCGCGGTAGTGCCGCCAGCTGCCGGCGCTGTCTTGCCTTCACCCTCCGGCAGCAGATCGGTTGTGTTCAATGTCTGATCGATGCGGTAGTTGGAGTTGAGGTTCTTGATGTATTCGACCAGCGCGATAACGCCCTCTTCACTTACTTGCCCCTGATAGGTGGGCATGATGGGCGCATAGCCCTGGGTGATGTGCTGCGACGGATTCAGGATGGACTCGCGCAGGTACGCATCATCGGCGAGAACGGTGCCTCCGCTCGATAGAGCCAGCTTGGAGCCGTAAACATTTGCCAGGCTCGGTCCGCGCGCATCGGGGCGGGTGTTATGGCAGGCATTGCAGCTGAGGCTGGCGAAGAGCCGCTCGCCATTCTGCGCCAGCGACATGCCGCTGGTCGATTCGGCAAGCCACTTCTTGTAGTCCTCCGGCGTCAACACCACGATGTCGCCGATCATCTGGGAGTGATTGGTGCCGCAGTATTGCGTGCAGAAGAGATGAAAGGTTCCCGTCTGGGTGGCTTCAAACCAGACAGAGGTATAGCGGCCAGGAATGGCCTCGCGCTTTACGCGGAAGGCGGGGACCGAAAAGCTGTGAAAGACATCTTGAGAGATGAGCGTCAACTGGATAGGCTTGCCGATAGGGATGTGCAGTGAGTTGATCTCATGCTGGCCGCCCGGATGCTCGGCTTTCCACATCCACTGCTTGCCAACGACGTAGATATTCATGGCGTTGGCCGGCGGTGTGTAAACGCGGAAATAAATAAGCGCGCCCCAGACGAACATGACCAGGAAGAGGCCCAGCGGGATGATGGTCCATGTGGCCTCAAGCAGCGTGGAGCCTTCAATCTGCACTGCTACAGGGTGGCGCTCCTTGCTGTAGAGAATGCAGAAACTCGTGACCAGCAGGATGACGATGGTGAGGCCCACGAGACTCACCAGCACCATGAAGAAGAGAAGCGCGTCCATCTGAGGCGCAACTTTGCTCGCCTCCGGCGGAAACAGCGCGAAGTTCGTCATCCACTTGACGAGAAACTGCCAGATTACTGGACTAATGTGATCCATTCCGTTATCCGTTCACCTTTGTTCCTGTCCCGCCTGTTTTGTTCGCCCTGTTAGGCCTGTTTATCCCGTTTCCATGCGTTCCGTCGTCAGCGCGGCTGTCGCGGCGAAACATCACAAACATAAATCCACCGAGTGTGAAGAGCGTTACAAGGCCGCCCAACTGCACGACGCGCGCAACGATGAGCGAGTGTTTGTTGGTCTGCGGATCGTAGTGGTAGCAGTATGTGAGTATGTTGTCCACGGGCGATCCGATGCGATTGGCCGACGCTTCCACGAGTCCGAGCCGAAGATCCTTGGGAGAATATTCGACGCCCATGTAGTACTGCGCCAGCTTGCCCTCGGGAGTTACTATCTGGATCGAACTGGCATGAGCGTACTGCGTCAGAGTGCCGTCCGGCGCGGGAATCTTGACATAGCCGAAGCCGACTGTCTTAGTCAGCGCATCGATGTTGGCTTGCGTGCCGGTGAGGAAATGCCAGCCTGCCGCGCTTTCCGGGTGCCCGTAGCGCTTGACGTAGCTGCGCTTCTTGGCGGCCGCCAGATCGGTTCCCTCGGTCGGGTCGATGCTTACGACGATAACATCGAAATCCTTGCCGGGAACGAAGTTGACCATTTGCAGCGCGCCGGTCAGGCCGTTCAATTCTTCCGAACACAGCATGGGGCATTGGTAGTAAACCAGCGCGAGGATCGCGGGACGCTTGCCGAAGTAATTGGCGAGTTGCACCTGCTGGCCCGTGTCATCGGTGAACGTGAGCGAGAGCGGCAACTGGGCGTTGAGATTCTGAGCTATGCCTACGCCCTTCAGGATCGCCGGGGGCTTGTCGTTGACCGGCCCCATCTGCTTTTCGTCGTAGCGCGAGACCTGCGCGAAAAGAGAAGGAACAGACAACATCGCACACAATGCCGCTGCGATCGCGACAGATTTCAGCGTGCCTGGCCAGCTTCTCCGCATTGTCAATTCGCTCTGCATTTGTTCCCGATTCCCTGTTCTGCTGCGCCGATTGAACTGCTCCGGCCTTGTTTGTTTCTTAATCGAATCTACTTTTGCGTGCCATCGCGCTTTGCTTCAACGGCCTGCGCCAGTTCCTGATCGTGCTCGTAACCTGTCTTTGCAAATCCATTGGTCAAAGGTGCAGCCACGACCGGTTTCGCATCCCCGATGAGCATCGGCGCCTGCTGAACCGCAGGAGCAACCGGCAATCCGCGCTGCGCAATCAACTCCATGGCCTTATCGATTGGAATCCTGATTTTCCCCTGCGATTTATCGACCCAGCTGTAGTTATTCAGCAACAAGTCTTCTTTCGCGTGCATGTCCGCAATCTCCTGGTAGCCATCGTCGAGTTGCAGGCGCGGCGTGGGAAACTGCTGGGTAAGTTCGGATACCTTGTTTTGCATTGCGGGGTTGGTGGGCAGGTTACCGAGTTGGCGGATATCGATCGCTTTATCCGTCGTCTGGTGCCACTTGTCGTTGGGCCCGTCGTGCTTTTCCATGTGCGCGTTGATGACCTTGCCGATTCCGTAACAAAGCACCCCTGTCACGGCTACGAAGATGCCTAGCGAGGCGAGAAAGACTACGATGCCCGTGACTCGAATGTCGGTCTGCTCGTAACCCGCGGACGCATCGACTTCTTCCGGTCCGTGCGAACTGAGCGGCGGTATTTCATCGTCGTGATTATGCGTGGGCATGTTCAGGCTCCAGAATTTCCGCAAGGTGCGGGTCGTTGGTCTGCACCAGCGGCCGCGACTTCAAACGCGTGCAATAGAAGGCCACCCAGAAGGCGACCATCGCCACAGGTACGGCCACATATTCGAGAATCCCCCAGCTGAAATGGAGGTTGCGCGCGGCATCTTTGAAGTTCGGCTCGATGAGCCAGAACAGATCGAATGCTTTGGCAAACAGCATCCATGCGCACACCCACATCAGGCGCTTCTTGTTGCGCTTGATGTCGCGCGACAGCAGCAGCGAGAAGGGGATGAGCCAGTGAAAGATGAAGTCGAGTGTGATGATGATGCCCCAGTTGCCGCGTATGCGATCAAGATACCAGGGAATCTCTTCCGGCAGGTTGCCTGACCAGATGATCAGGAACTGAGAGAAGGCGAGGTAGATGTTCAGCATGACAAAGGCGAAGGTGAACTTACCCAGATCGTGCTGCTCGGTTTGGCGCAGAATCGTCTTGAACGGCTCGGCCTGCGACAGCGAGAGCGAGACAATAATCCCCAGCGCCAATACTGAGTAGCCCTGGCCGACCAGGAAGAGCAGTCCATAGACCGACGAGTACCAGGTGGGATCGAGCGACATGACCCAGTAGATGACGCAAGCAGTCATGGTGAGCGAGTAGACGAGGATGCCGGGGCCGCTGATGTTCTCGAATTTCTTGATCCACATCGGCGTGTTGGCGGGTGAGTCTTTATCGCGCTCCAAGCCCAGCCGGTTCAGTTTCCACATGTAGAAAGTCCAAACCGCAAAACAAAATACGCCAACCATGACGAACATCTGGGGCTGCAACATCGCGCGCTTGAATACAATCGCGTGTGCCTGGACTTCATTAATGAAACCAGACTTGAGCGCGGCCGCAACATCGCTGGGGTTGGAGCCGTCGACCTGCGCCCAGAGGTAAAGCTTTTTCATCCAGATGACGATGACCAGCCAGTAGACGAAGATGACAGGGAGCGTGCGGCTCATGGCTTCAAGAGGGCGACGCAACAACAATCCCCACTTGCCGCCTGTGACGTACTGCACCATGAGCAGCGCCAGGCCGCCTACTGCCCAGCCGAAGGTGAGCACCAGGCCGAGCAGCCACCCGCGCAGAAAGTGGGTCCACCCAAGCCCGTCTTCAGCCTGACCGAGGAAGCCGAGTCCCGCCGCAATCACCGCGAAGACTATCGCGACGGTCACTGCTCTTGTCTTCCAGACGTCGACAAATGCCGGGGCGCTTAAATCGGCGGGAAGCGTTTTGGCGTGTTGTAGATCGTGAGCCATTCGTCCTGAGTCCTTACTGCGCGGCCGCTGGGGCCGGTTTGCTTACGGGAATCTTGATTGCGGGGTCAGCCGGATTGGCCGGAGCCATGCCGGGCGTTCCTTCTTTGGTGACCGGCGGATACGCCTGAACGGCCGTGGCGGGAAGCGCCCATGGAGTAGCAAATCCCTCAGGCAGATTCTTTTCCTTTGCGATGTCCTTGAGGTCTTTTACTTGAGCACCTGACGGCACATCGCTCTGCGTTGCGGCCTGGCTCAACTGCAGAGCGCGTATGTAGGCGGCGACTGCCCAGCGATCTTCAGGAACCAACTGCGCCGAGTAGTCGGGCATGGCGCCGTAACCGTGCGTCATGACATAGAAATAATGCGAAAGCGGCTGCGCAAGGCGCACCTGATCGTGCAGGTTGGCGGCGGGTTTATAGCCGCGATCTACAATTGCGCCGAGGCCGTTGCCTACACGCGAATGGCAAGGCGTGCAGTAGACGTTGAACCGTTCCTGGCCGCGCTTGAGAACTTCCAATGTGACCGGGAAAGGCAGCTGGTTCATCTCTTCGCGATAGCCGTTGGCGCCTTGTACTACGCCGGTGTAGAAGTAGCTGTCTTCGCGCAATTGGCCACGGGCCACAGTGTTGACGACCTGCGGACGCGCACCGCGATGATCGGCGAACATCTCGGAACCGCGTTGCGGGATCAGTTTGGGCTGGTTCTGCATGTCCTGGCGGCAGCCGGCTACGAAGAAAAGGGCTACGAGACTGGAGGCTGCGAGAACCTGCGCTATTGGCCTTTGTGGTTTCCCACCCATGCCGCGAAAAGATGCGGAATGGATTGGGCACCCGGCGCTTTGGGCTGGTGGCTGAGAGCTGAAAGCTGAAAGCTGCTTGCGCATCAGTACTCCACCTCCACCACGGACGTAGGCTGAAAGCTGGTGAGATAGGCGCGAGTTTCCACCAAATCAAACTTGGGGTCCAGGGCTTCGAGACACAGGAAGAACTTGTCTGTCGTTGCACCGTTGCGGAAGTTAGGCGCGTTGAAAAGCGGGTGGTAAAGCTCCGGCAATCCATTCAGCGCCAGCATTCCGAACGCAGCGGAAAGTCCTGCCCACAGAATTGTCCACTCATACGCGGGCACGATGAATGCCGGCCATGAGTAAGTGGGGCGGCCAGCGATGTTCAACGGATACGCGAGCACCGAAATCCAAGTCTCAAGCGAGAACATGGCAGCCAAGCCCATGAGCCCGCCGACCAGGGTAATGAGCGGCACCTTGTTGCGATGGAAGCCGATGGCCTCCGCCGCTTCTTCAACGGGATAAGGCGTGTAGCAATCCATGCGGCGCCATCCGTCACTGCGCGCCTGTTGCGCGGCGCGAACCAGGTCGCTGGGGGTATCGAATTCGGCAAGTATGCCGTAAGTTCCTTCGCGAGGGGGCATTAGTCAGCAGCCTCCGCCGCCTTCTTGGGCGTGATTTTCGCCGCGGGCAGCATCATGCGGATTTCATTCATTGGGATCATGGGCAGGAAGCGAACAAAAAGCAGGAACAGCGCCGTGAAAAGCCCTAGCGTGCCCACGTAGATCATGTAATCCCATTTCGTTGCGCGGTACGTTCCCCACGAGGAGGGCAGGAAATCGCGGTAGAGGCTGGTCACAACAATGACGAAGCGTTCAAACCACATTCCCGTATTTACCACGATGGAGATGAAGAACATGAACGGGATGGAGGTGCGCAGTTTCCTGGACCACAGGGTGGTGAGCGGAATGGCCAGGTTGCAGGTGACCAGCACCCAATAGGACCAGCCCATCGGCCCGAACATGCGGTTCCACATCATGAAGGCTTCCCAGTGCGACGCCGAATACCAGGCCATGAAGACTTCCATGCCGTATCCGTAGGCCACAATGAAACCCGTGGCCAGCATGACCTTGCCCATGTTGTCGATGTGGCGATCGGTGACCAGGCCTTCAAGGTGGTAGAACTTGCGCAGCGGAATGGCCAGCGTGAGCACCATCGCAAATCCGGAGTAAATGGCGCCGGCTACGAAGTACGGCGGGAAAATTGTAGTGTGCCAGCCGGGCAGAACGGCCACTGCGAAGTCGAAGCTGATGACGGTGTGTACAGAGAGCACCAGCGGCGTGGCCAGGCCCGATAGCAACAAGGATGCAGTTTCATAACGCATCCAATGCCGCACCGATCCGCGCCAGCCAAGCGACAGCATGCCATAGAAGTACTGGGCAAACTTGTTGTCGGTACGGTCGCGGAAGGTGCCGAAGTCGGGAATCATGCCGATGTACCAGAAGACCACCGAGATGGTTGCGTAGG
>Ga0182016_10001981_pt1 | contig 24457 bp, 22 predicted proteins | sample 712S2MmetaG_FD_120491 | JGI IMG/M metagenome (GOLD analysis project Ga0182016, IMG submission 120491) | Permafrost microbial communities from Stordalen Mire, Sweden - 712S2M metaG | ecosystem: Environmental > Terrestrial > Soil > Wetlands > Permafrost | place: Sweden: Stordalen | collected...
CAGGGTCATGCCGATCACGGCGATGGCCGGGATCGCGGACTGCTTCAGAATCACTTCCGCGTTGTCCAGGGCGGCGAAGTTCTCCACGAACAGGCTGGCCAGGATGACCAGGGTCAGGAAGATGAACAGGGCGACGTTGCGGCCCACCAGTTTGAGGAGGCCGCCGGCAGCGATCCACACCCGTCCCTTTCCGGCGGCCGGCGCCCGGGTTGGGGGCGCCCCGCCCTCGCCGGGCGCCGCGCCGGCCCGGACGACCTCGGTCACGGGAGCGCTCATAACGTCCCCCGGGTGGCAAGCTCGCCGTGTCTGCGGATCACTCCGCTCAGATAAACGATGACGATGATGATGGAGCCGATGAAGACGTTTTGCATGAACGGATGGATCCCGAGCAGGTCGAGCACGTTGCGCAGGCAGCCGATGATCAGCGCGCCGATCACGGCCATCGGCACCGAGCCCCGGCCGCCGGCCAGGTCCACCCCGCCGATGATGCAGGCGGCGATGGCGTCCAGTTGGTAGGCGTCGCCCTGAGTAGGCTGGACGGTGTCCAACTGGGCCGATAGCAGCAGGCCGGATACCGCGGCGCAAAAGCCGGAAAAGCCGAAGACGAAGAACTGCAGCCGGGCGGCGCTGAGTCCCTCCTGGCGCAGCACGGTCTCGTTGCCCCCCAGAGCGTAGATGTGGTTGCCCAGCGGCGTGAGGCGCTCGATGAAGAAACCGAGCGCCAGGAACGCCAGCAGCAACAGGTCGGACAGGGGAATGCCGCCTATCGCGCCGTTGCCTATGAATACAAAGCTGTCAGGGAAGGCGCCGATGGAGCTGCCGCCGTTGATGGTCAAGGCCAAGCCCTGACTGATCTGGCCCACCACCAGGGTGGTGATGAAGGCCGGCACGGTGAGCCTGGAGACCATCAGGCCGTTGAAAAGGCCCATGGCGATCCCCGCCAGCATGCCGGCCGCCATGCTCGCCGGGGGGTCGACCCCGGCGAGCATGAGCACGCCGCTAATCATCGGGCAGAACGCCAGCAGACCGGCCAGGGACAGGTCGATCCCCTTGATGACGATGACAAAGGTCATCCCCACCGCGCAGATGCCGGTGATGGACGATTGCCTGACGACGTTGAGCAGGTTCGACAGGTCCAAGAAGTGCGGGACCCGGGAGCCCAGAGCGAGGAAGGCCGCGACGGGGATCAGTATCGCCAATCCCCGCCGCGCCGCGGAAACAATATTCACGATATCAGAACGCCCATTTGCGGGCTTCCGCCAGGTTGCTCTTGTCATAGACCATGGTGCCGGAATCGATCACCTTGGGGATGCTGTCGGCCCCTTTTTTGCCGTCGAGCACCGCCAGCAGGTTGTCCACCGCGATGGTCCCCATTTTGGACGGGAACTGCGCCATGGTGCCGACGATGGCGCCCTGCTCCACCAGATCCACCGCCTTCTTGGAGCCGTCCACCGACAGGATCTTGATGCCGGTGCGGCCGGCGTCGTCGATGGCCTGCAAGGCGCCGTCCAGCATCACGTCCGAGGCGCTGAACAGGCCATCCACTTTCTTGTTGGCCTGAAGCATATTCTCGGTCACCTGCATGGCCACCGAATTGGTCCAGTTGCCAGGCTGTTCGCCCACCACCTTCAGGCCGCTGCCCGCGATGCCCGCCTTGAAGCCGTCGACCCGCTGGTCGCCGGCTGAACTGCCGTTGGCGCCGCGCACGATCAGCACGTCGCCTTGACCGCCCAGCTCCTTGACCATGCGCTGGCCGGCCACCTTGCCGGCGTTGAAGTTGTCGGTGCCCACGTAGGAGAGGTACAGGGCCTCGTTGCCCTTCTCTACTGAGGAGTCGACGATCATGACGGGGATTTTGGCGGCCTGGGCCTTCTTCAGCACCGGCACCACCGCCTTGCCGTCCATCGGGTTGAGGATAATGGCGTCGACCTTCTTGGCGATAAGGTCCTCCAACTGGTTCACCTGGATGGAGACGCCCGTCTCGTCCCCGGCGGTGACCAGGAGAAATTTGTTGCCGGACTTCTCCACCGCCTGCTGGATGGAGGTGGCGATCGCCTTTTGGAAGTCGTCATTGGTCACCGTCTTCAGACTGAAGGCGATGGTGTAGGGCGAGCCGGCGAAGGCCGCGGCCGAGCAAAGAGTCAAGCCGAGGGCTAATGTGAGCAGCCGTTTCATGGAATGCCTCCCTAGACGTCATTACCGTTGGAATTAACGATAATGTTCTCGCGAATTTTCGCGGGATCAGGTTGTTTGTCGTTACAGACGCAATTGTCGCCAATGCTGGGCGTGTCCGGGTGGGCCGTCCCCGGCGCCAGCACCGCGCTCAGTCGCCGTAGATGTGCCGGCCGATGATTTGGTTCTGATAGGTCTCGTCCAGTTCGCAGAAATAGCCGCTCCAGCCCCAGACCCTGACCACCAGGTTGCGGTGCCGCTCCGGGTGCTGCTGGGCGTCCCGAAGGGTATCCACGTTCAAGGTGTTGAGCTGCATCTGCTGGCAGCCGGAGCGGGCGAAAGCGCGAATAAACAAGGCGACCTTGTCGACGGCTTCCGTCCCCCGGAACAAGCTGTCCGCCAGCTCCATGGTCAGCGGCCCGCCGTTGCAGATGCGGCGGTAGTCGAGCTTGCCGAAGCTCTGCAGCACACTCAGGGGACCCCGCACCTGCACGTCTGGCGAGGGCGCCAAGGATGAGCTGAAGAATACCCCCTTGCGCCGACCGTCGGCGGTAGCCCCAACAGTGGGCTCGCTCATGCCCTCGTGGCCGCGGGCCAGCCAGACGTAGTACATGGCCGAGCCGGTGCCCGGGCGGTAACGGCCGCCGCGGCCGTTGTCGCCGGCGGCGACACACGCGTCGGCGAAGCGGTCGAACAAATACACCAGCAGTTCGTCGGCGCCATCGTCGTTGTTGCCGACCTTGGGCGCGTCCTCGCGAAGTTCGCTCCGGAGCGCCTCCTCCCCCTGGAAATCCGCGTCCAGGGCCTGGATCAGCCGGGCCGGCTCTATTCGTCGCTGGTTGTAGACAAGGGCGCGCACCGCCGCCAAGGCGTCAGCGGCGTTGGCCGATCCGGCGCCATGGATGCCGAAGTTGTTGTATTTCAGGCCGTGGCTGAGGTCCCGGCCGCGCTCCAGGCAACCGTCCATCAGCACCGAGTACCACGGCGCCGGCGGCAGCAGCAGCTTTCGGCTGGTGTCGGCCAGAGCGCGCACCTGCTCGGCCAGATCGGCGCCGGCGCGCTGCAGGATACGGTCGAACCCCTCCCCGGCCTGCAGCCCGGCGCGGATCGCCCGGTCCGCCGCAGCCGGCATGGACACCGCGCCGATGTTCACCACCTCCATGCCTTTGCCGGGGACGATGAACTCCCAGCAGGCGGCCACGGTATAGTCCCGGGCGTCCTCCAGGTCGTAGCCGGCGGCCACCAATCCGGGGATGACCGCCTCGTCGTTGCACCACTGGGGAAAGCCCAGGCCGATGCGGGTCAACTGGACGCCATTGGCCAGCAGCGCCAAGTCGGTGTCCCGGGTCAGGCGCAGGTTGATCTTGGGATCGATCAGCGCCACCTTGCGGCCGGCCTCCAGCGCCATCGCCGTCAGCGGGTTCACCCCGTTGCGGCCGTCCCGACGCACCCCGCCCAACATCAACGATTGGCCGTTGTCGCCTTGCTGGATCCCGGGATAAAGGTCGCTGTCCTTGTTCAGGCTGATGAAGAACTCCTCCAGGAGTTCCTGGGCTTCGGCCAGAACCAGCCGCCCTTCGGCCAGGTCCGCCTCCAGATACGGCCACAGATACTGATCCAGCCGACCCAGCCCACAATGGTAGTGCCCGCTGAGCCAGAGAACGGCGTGGCACAGGCGCAGGGCCTGGAGCGCCTGGTGGAAGCTGGCGGCGGGATAAGCCGGCGCCCGTTGTAGCGCCTCGGCCAAGTCGTCGCGGCCCGCGGCCCGGGCCACTGCGGCGTAGCGGCCGGCCAGTTCCAGCACCGCGTCGATGGTCTCCACCGCGGCGTCCAGGAAGATCTCCGCTTCCCGATCGCCGGCCAACCGGGTGCGGGCGGTCTGGGCGGCCGCGCGCCGAGCGAGCAGGCCCTGGCCCAGGACCATGCCCCAATCGGCGCAGATGTTGTTGATGGGCCCGAGCTCGTGGAAAGTACGCCCAGCCAGGAGCTCGCCGAACTGCTCGGGACGGTACAGGGCCGGAATTCGCTTCACCGTCCGGGTGAACGCGATCCGCTCATCCGGCTCGATCACCACGGTCTGGGCCTCGCACAGGCGCCGGGTCAACCGGGCCGACCGCTGGGTCCAGTCCAGCCCCTCGAGCTCGCACTCGGCCAGGATGTCCACCGAGTCGGTTATCCGGAAGCGGTGATGCTCGCCGGCCCGGATGCGCCTTTTCATCTCCGCGAGCCGCGGCGACAGTTCCGACAGGGCCGATTGTCGCTGTTCCAGGATGGCGCTCATAAGACCCTCGCATCGACTTGAAGTTCTTGGAAGGGCGTGAGATCCGTCCGGCACGGGACCGTCTCGTCATAATCCGGACGCCATTCCAGGCCGCAGGCCGCGTACTTGCCGCCTGCCGCCTGGTTGTAAGGCAGCAGTTCCACACGGGGGCGCCCGGGCAGCTCCCGGACATGTCGGGCGATGGCGCGCAAATTGGCGTCCGTGTCGGTCACCCCGGGGACCAATGGCGTCCGGATCCGGTAAGCCAAGCCCGAATCCGCCAGCCGTTCCAAGTTGTCGAGGATCAGCCGGTTGTCGACTCCGGTCCAGCGCCGGTGCGCCTCCGGGTCCATGAGCTTGAGATCGAACAGCACCAAGTCGCAGCGCCGGACCACGCGGAGGAAATCCTCCGCCGGGGCGAACCCGGTCGTGCCCAGGACTACGTGCAGTCCCTCCAGCCGCTCCAGCACCGCCTCCAGGAACATCGCCTGCCTGAGCGGTTCGCCGCCAGAAAAACTCACCCCGCCGTCGGCCAGCAGCGGCGCCTGCCGGTTCAGGATGGAGGCTAGCTCGTCGGCCCGGTAGCTGTGGCCGGCGACCCGATCGCCGTTGGGCCCACGCAGAACCTGGGGCTCGTAGGACCAGCCCTCCGGGTTGTGGCACCAAGCGCAGCGAAGCGGGCAGCCCTTGAGGAACACAGTGGTGCGCAGCCCAGGGCCATCGTGGATCGTCAACTCGCGAATGTCGAAGACAACCCCGGTCACAGACGCTGACATCCCTTTCCCCCCTCCCCGAGCCCAACTCCACTCTGCCCCGGCTCCGAGAGCGGGGCCCTGAAGGCCGGGTTGCCTCGAGCAGGCCATGGTCGGCTCAGGCCTAGCGCTGTCGTTAACATTATCGTTATTGTTCGTCAAAAACTTTGACGCCTTTTGGGTTGCCCGTCAGCCCGCCGAGGTCGCCCGCATTGATCGAGAGATCGGTGTCCGAGAGCGCGCGGATGGCCCCGAATTCCTGGCGATGCGAGACAGTTGCGAGACTGGCGAAGCGACGCTGCGGGCGGAAACAGCCGCATTCACTTTGGAATTTCCTCCGCGCGCGAACCGGCATTCCCATGATGCCGTCATCATTTAAAACAGATATATCAGACAAGAGGTTCATTCGCAAGAATGCCCCACACGACATCGAAGGCGGGACTCGAACGAGGACTTGGCGTCGAACCAGCGGCCGCAGTCGAGGAAGGGCGCTGTTTCGGGCGCCCGACGCCGCCGCGCCTCCGGCCGTCGTTGCGCACGAACTCACTGATCTAAAAAGGCGCATCTCCCCGAGCAAGCTCGATCGCGCCATCGCGACACGAAGGCCATCTGCGCACTGCGAGGAGCGAGCATCTGCCCGCCGCATCGCGTGATCGCGGCGTGCGACGGATGGTCGCGCGAAGCTTCAGCGAGCGGCGGGTGGCCGGCGGCGGGTGGCGGTCGCGACTTCAACGAGCCGCCAGCGCGCAAAGCGGCGCGACCCACAAGTCAAAGCGCCCTGGCGTCACTTCGCAGCGAACACGCGACGAAAATCAGCCTCCGCACCTTCGCCCGTTACGACGCTCGATTAAGTTTGCCCCCGCGGCGAACATTTTCACTCATAATGGCGAGCCAAAGGCTCAGGTCGGCGGCATAGCGTATCCTGGACTGGAAACAGCATGCGGAGGGGAATGCCATGCGGCGACGACGCGGGGTGATGAGGGTGACGTTGAAGGACATCGCCACACGCGCCGGCTACACCGCCAACACCGTCTCCCGCGCCCTGAAGGACAAGGAGGATATTGGGGCGGAGACGCGCAAGTCGATCCAGAAGATCGCCCGAGAGATGGGCTACATCTCCGATTCCGTAGCCGCTTCGCTGCGCACCGGGCAGACCAGCACCATCGCCGTCGTGCTTGGAGACATCTCCAATCCCCACTTCGCCATCATCGCCCGGGAGATCGAACTAAGCGCGCGCAAACACCACTACAGCACCATCATCCTCAATTCGGATGAGGACGCAGAGATCGAATCCGAGGCGCTGCACTCGGCTTTGAGCCGCAAGGTGGACGGCATTATCATCTGCCCCACCCAATCGAACCGGGACAATCTGGAGTTCCTGCGCCGCCAGCAGGTGCCCTTCGTCCTCATCGGCCGGCACTTCCCGGGAGCGGAGGTGGAGTCGGTGGTGTGCGACGACTTCAAGGGCGGCAAGCTGGCTGCGGAGCACCTGCTCGCCCGCCATCACCGCCGGATCCTGTTCCTGAACGGACCCTCCCATATCTCCAGCGCCATCGAGCGGGTGGCCGGCTATCGGGCCGCACTGACCCAGGCCGGCGTACCCTGCGACCCCCGTCTGGAATGGGAAATCCCCATCGTCGCCGGCGACTGCCGGCACGTCATCTACCGGGTGCTGGACGAAGGGGTGGATTTCACCGCGATCATCGCCTTCTCCGACCTGATCGCCTGGGAGGCGATGTACGCCCTGCAGAAGCGGGGCCTTGAAAACCCGAGGGACTACGCCATCGTCGGCTTCGACAACATCCAATCCAAGTTCTTCTTCCCATTCCCCCTCACCAGCGTGGGCACCTCTCGCACGACCATGGCCCGGCGCGCCTTCCACCAGCTGCTCCAGCAGTTGAACAACGAAACCGAGCCGAAGGTCTGGAGGACCGTTCTGGACACCAAGTTGGTGGTGCGAGAGAGTTCTTCGACCGCAGCGCCGTCCGTTCGCGAGTCCAACCGATCCCATTTGCCCTCGGGACCGGCCGAGCCTGCATGGAAAGCCTAGGCGGGTAGACCGGTCCCGCGGGCCCCAAGGAGCGAATGTATTGGAAAAGCTGGGCGACCGGGCCAAGTTCCCAGGCCGCCGGCGCCGGGGCCGGACGCGCAGATGAGAGACCAGACGCCGCGCCGAATGGAAACGTAGTCCCCCGGTCGGGCTGGCCATGTTTTGACGACTAACGCATTGACTTTGGCGTAGGGAGAATCAGGACTGCGGAACGGGCGCATCCGCGTCGATAAGACCTTCAGCCTTGAGGTCGCTCCACAGCGATACGGGAATTTTTGCGCCCATATGGCCGGCGTTGGCCTCCACCTCATTCGCCTTGACCGCGCCAGCCAACACCGAAACCACTGCCGGATGCGCCAGCGGAAATTGAAGGGCGACCGAGGGCAAGCTGACGCGATGCGTCGCGCAGACCGCTTCGATCCTCCGAACGCGATCCTGGATCACAGGCGGCGCCGTACGATACGCGTAAGTTGCCGAGGCGCCAGAACCCGTCGCAAGAATTCCGGAAGCAAACGGCGCCCCGACGATCACCGAGACGTTGCGGGCAAGACATTGGGGCATGCCAGCCCTAAGCGCAGACTGTTCGAGCAGCGTGTATGGATGCGCCACCAAGGCGTAATCGATGTCAATTTCGTCCAGCAGGCTCTCCATGGCGTCCGTCGTATTGAATCCGCAGCCAACCGCCTTGATTTCACCGGCGCGCTTGAGTTCGCCAACGGCCCTCATGCCGCCCTTCAACAGCGTTGTTCTATGGGACTCGAAAGCGGCTCCGTGAAAGTCATGGTCGAGGTCGTGGATCGTCAGTCCGTCGACATCGGGAATGCCCAGCCGCTGCAGCGCCTGTTCGTACGAGCGCATCACGCCGTCGTAGCTGTAATCGAAGACCGCTTCGAAACCCAATCCGCCTGCCCAGGGAGACCTGTCGAAAGAGCCCGGGTCCCTGGGGCGTCGCAGCGTTCGACCGACTTTGGTGATGAGCACATATTCGCGCCTGTCCTTCGAACGCAGAAAGGCTCCGAGCCGGAGTTCCGAAAGTCCCCGGCCGTACCAGGCGGCGGTATCGTAGAATCGCACCCCGGAACGCCAAGCGGATTCCAGCGTCGCTGACGCCAGCGAGTCCGGAATGACCGAGTAGAGATTTCCCAGGGGGCCGGTTCCCAGGCCAAAGGGCGGAAGGAAGAGGTCCGTGGCGCCAACCCTGCGTCGCGTATTGAGAGTTTCGGTCACGCCTCATTCCCGATGGTCATGTCAGAACTCAGTTGATCCGGCTTGCTGACCAACGGCGCCCGCAATCGCTGTGCGCCGTGGAATGTCGCCGCGACGCGATTGGAAATCCTGAACCAAAATCGGCAACCCCGGCGACGGTATGCCCGATCGCTCTAAGGTCGCAGCGTAGGATGAAAGTGCGAACCGTTTACGGAAGTCAAGGTCCTCGCCGCTTCAGACCTCGTCCCGAAAGTTCACACGCCAATATAGCCTCCACCGTTCATCCGGTAATTCAGCTCCGGGATCCGAGCCCGTGATGTAAACAGGCGTGGGGTCCGAGCGCCGATCGGCGAGCAAGCCCTCTGGCGATATCGGCTTGAATGGGGTCAGCATGTGGAACCTGATCAGACTGCGCCCTCCAAGCATCAGCGTCGACCAAGCGCCGCTCGGCTCCTAAGATTACAGAGCGTCGAGATCCGCGTAGATCGGCTGGCTATTCCAGTAGAGCCTCTCGAATACCGGCTGCATGTTGAAATACGTCTCGGACCAGCGCGGATCGGGGATCACCTCCGCCCTGTAGCGCACGAAAGTTGCCGCGGCATCCTGGGCAGTTCGAAAGCGGCCGGAAGCCGCTGCGACCATTGCCGCACAACCAATAACGCCGCATTCCGGTTCGGAAGGAACCAGAATCGGAATGCCGTAGCAACTGGCCTTGATCTTTAGCCACAGGTGCGTTTTGGCCCCGCCGCCGGATGCCACGACCCGCTCCAAACGCCGATGCGCTATTCTTTCCAGGATCCTGATGTGGCGAGTCGTCGCCATTGCCACGCCCTCCAACACAGAGCGATGCAGATGGGAGAGTGCGTGGCCAGCTCCTAACCCGAAGAACTGAGCGCGGGCATTCCGAGAAACGCCGAATCGTTCACCGGTCAGGTACGGCAGGAAAAACAAGCCACACGATCCCGCGGGAGCGCCGGCCGCCTTAGCCACGATCCCCGCGCCGCCTCACACAGGCGCGGTCGACAGAGCTATCGCTTCGGGTCGCATGGCGCCGGTTAGCAGCGTGTCGACGACTTGTCGCTCATAAGCGCGAAGCGATCAGACAAGGTCTTAAGAATCATATTGGTATTTCAATCACATAGGTGTTCGCAGTTTTGTCCTGATTGGCGCACCCGACAGGATTCGAACCTGTGGCCTCTGCCTTCGGAGGGCAGCGCTCTATCCAGCTGAGCTACGGGTGCAGTCGCGGCGAAGCGCCGCCCCTGATTAGACGATTTTCTCCGGCTTGGAAATGGCCGGTCGCGCCCGCTCACGCGGCGAGCGGCGCGGCGCGGTCGGGGGCGAAATATTCGAGATAGCGCGGCTCGATCTCGGCGACCGGCATCACCGCCAGCACATCGGTCGAATCGAAATCGGCGTCGACCACCGCCTCGGAACCGAACTTCGCGCCCAGCCGCCAATAGCCCTTGATCAAGGGCGGCAGCGCCCGCAAGGCGCTGCGCGCGTCGAGCGGCGCAACCGGCGCCGGCCCGAGATCGGCGGCGCGGCCGGCGACCGCGCCGACGTCCCATTGCGGATCCTCGCCGCCCGCGGCGCGCAGGAACCTCAGCGCGGCCGCATGCGCCTTGGCGTCGGCGCCGGGGAAGCTCGCGCAGCCGAAGATCGCATCGACGCGATGGTGGCGCGCATAGGCCCAGATGCCGCGCCACATCAGTTCGATCGCTCGCTTGTTGGAGCGATAGGCGGGCGCGACGCAGGAGCGGCCAAGCTCGAGCAGCCGTTTGCCGGGATGGCGCGCGATCAGCGAGACGACGTCGAATTCGCCGGCGCTGTAGAAGCCGAAGCTCGCCGCCGCGACCTCGTCGCGCAACAGCCGGCAGGCGCCGATCACCGTCGGCTTGCCGTCGATGCGGACGATCGCATTATCGACGATGATGAGGTGGTCGCAGACCCGGTCGAAGCGACAGACGTCGCGGCGGATCAGTCGCGCGGTCGGGTCGGCCTTGGCGCCGCCGTCCTCGAAGAACACGCGGTAGCGCAACTTCTGGGCGCGACGGATTTCCGCCTTCGTCGTCGCCAGGCGGACGTCGAGTTCGCCGATCGCCGCCAGCGTCTTCGTCAGCCCCATGAGGTCGCGCACTTGACGGCGGAGCCCCGGCCGTCCGGCCGCCGCGCCCGCCAAGCTCGCCAAGCTCATCCCCAACCCTCCGATTCGCCCCCGCGAATCGTCGTCAGATCATTCTTGTCGCACGAATTTATGACAGATGGACGCGGGCCGGGCGAGGCGCTTGCGTCGCGAGCAGGCGCTCGATCGTCGCGGCGAGCCGGCCGACTTCGACCGGCTTGGCGAGGAATTCGTCGAAACCCGCCGCCAGCGCGGCCTCGGCGTCCTCGGCGGCGGCGCTCGCGGTCAGCGCGACGATCGCCGCGCGCGGCGCGCCCGCCTCGGCCTCGGCGCGGCGGATGCGGCGGGCCGCTTCGAGCCCGTCGACGCCCGGCATCTTGATGTCCATCAGCACGACTTCGAACCGCGGCGCCGCGGCGAGCGCGAGACGCGAGGCCTCTTCGCCGTCGCGCGCCCGCTCGACGTCGAAGCCGAGCCGACGCAGCGCCTTCTGGGCGACAAGGGCGTTGATGTCGTTGTCCTCGGCGAGCAGCGCCCGCATTCCGCGGGGGCGGCGGAGGGCGCGCGCGGGAGCCGGCGCCGGCGGCGCGGCGGATGCGAATTCGTCAGCGAGCCGCTCATAGAGCGAGCGAGCGCGCACCGGCTTGACCAGCCAGCCGTCGAAGCCGCTGAGCGACACCGGGCCGAAGGCGCGCCGCTCGAACGGCGAGAACAGCACCAAGGCCTTGGGGGCGCCGATGGCGCGTGCAGCGCGCGCGAGGCGGTTGGTCGATTCGACGCCGAGCGCGCAATCGACGATGACGAGATCCGGCCGGTCGCCGCTCGCCAAAGCGGTCAGGCCGTCGTCGAGGCCTTCGGCGCGGGTGACGGCGAGGCCCGCTTCGACCAGCCGGGCGGCGATGGCCGGCGCCTCGAACGGCGAATTGGCGACGATCAGCGCGCGGCGGCCGGCGAGCGCCTTCGGCGCCGATTCGTCGGGCGCGTTTGCGCCCGCCGGCAACGCGACCGCGAAGGCGAAGATGGAGCCGCCGCCGGGATTGTCGGCGAGCGTCAGTTCGCCGCCCATCAAAGCGACGATGCGCTTGGCGATGGCGAGGCCGAGCCCGGTGCCGTCGTAGTGGCGCGCGTTGGAGCCGTCGCCCTGTTCGAAATCCTCGAAGATCGCGGCGCGGCGATCGAGCGGCACTCCGGGGCCGGTGTCCTTGACCTGGAACCGCACCCGCCCGTCGTCGGCGAGCGACAGTTCGACGCCGACCCCGCCTCGCTCGGTGAACTTGACCGCATTGCCGGCGAGGTTGGTCAGCGCCTGGCGCAGCCGCAGGCCGTCGCCGACGACGAGCCGCGGCGCGCCGGCGACGATCGAGGCGGAAATCTCCAGCCCCTTGCCCTGGGCCTGCGGCGCCAGCAGCTCGACGACGCTTTCGACCAGTTTCTTCAAGTCGAAGGTCTCACTGACGAGCTCGAGCCGACCCGCTTCGATCTTGGAGAAATCGAGGATCTCGTCGATCAGGCCGGCGAGCGCGCTGCCCGAGCCGCGGATCGCCTCGACGTAGCTCGCGTGCTCGGGATCGAGCCCAGCGTCGCGCAGCAGGTCGGCCATGCCGAGGATGCCGGCGAGCGGGGTGCGGATCTCGTGGCTCATCGTCGCCAGGAACCGCGATTTGGCTTCGCTCGCCGCTTCGGCGCGCTCGCGCGCGGTCGCCGACTCCTTCAGCCGCCAGACCTCGTCGCGCAGGCGCTCGGTCTCCGCCTCCGCCTGCGCGCCGCGCGATTCGGCGCGCCGGCGCGCGCCCGCGATCGCCGCGGCGAGCGCGATCGTCAGCGCCAGCAGCGGACCGGCCTCGATGGCGAGCACGCGCAAATCGAACTGCGCGGCGTTGGCGAGAGCGTCGAACATTGGATGTCCCGGCCGCCGATCCTTCAGGATTCGGCCAAACGGACGATGACAGGGCGCAGTTGAGAAAACCTTGCCCCGACCGTCGAAAGTCGAGCGAACGAGGCCTGAGGACGCACGATCACAGCTCGGAGCCAGGGCTTGAAAGCGCGCCGGCGGACGGCGCCGTCGATCGCCCGAGCCCCCCTGCTCAGCCGACCGGCGGGAGAACCGCTCCGCCGCCAAGCGGCGAACCGCGCCGGCGCGGACGTTACGCCGCCGCGACCGCCGCGCGTTCCTGGGGGCCGCGATAGCTCAGCGCCTCGGCGAGATGGGCGCGGCCGACCGTGTCGGCGCGGTCGAGATCGGCGAGCGTGCGCGCAAGCTTGAGCACGCGGTGATAGCCGCGCGCCGAAAGCCGCATCCGTTCGGCCGCGTCGCGCAACAGCGACAGCGCCGGCGCATCGGGCGCGGCAATCCGCTCGACGACATTGGCGGGCGCGGCGGCGTTGCAGGCGACGCCGGCGAGGCCGAGCGCGCGATAGCGCTCGATCTGGATCGCGCGCGCCGCCGCGACGCGTTCGGCGACCTCGGCCGAGCCTTCGCGCGGCGGCGGCTGCAGAAGGTCGGCGGCGGCGACCGCCGGAACGTCGATCGTCAGATCGAAGCGGTCGAGCAGCGGCCCTGAGAGGCGCGCCTGATATTGGGCGACGCAGCGCGCGTTGGGGCCGCGCGAGCAGGCATAGCCGGGCTCGTCGGCATGGCCGCAGCGGCAGGGGTTCATCGCCGCGACGAGCTGGAAGCGCGCGGGATAGACCACCCGATGGTTGGCGCGGGCGATCGCCACCTCGCCGGCTTCGAGCGGCTGGCGCAGGCTGTCGAGCGCCTGCGGGTTGAACTCCGGCAATTCGTCGAGAAACAGCACGCCATGATGGGCGAGCGAAATCTCTCCCGGCTTGGCGTGGACGCCGCCGCCGACCAGCGCCGCCATCGAGGCCGAATGGTGCGGCGCGCGGAACGGCCGGCGATCGGTCAAGGCGCCGCCGGCGAGGATGCCGGCGACCGAGTGGACCATCGACACTTCAAGCAGCTCGCGCGGGCTCAGCGGCGGCAGGATCGACGGCAGCCGCTGCGCCAGCATCGACTTGCCGGCGCCCGGCGCGCCGCACATCAGGAGATTGTGGCCGCCGGCGGCCGCGACCTCGAGCGCGCGCTTGGCGCTTTCCTGGCCCTTGATGTCGGCGAGGTCGGGCTGCGGCGCGCCGGCGGCCCGCAACGCCGGCGTCGGGCGCGAGAGAATCTGCGATCCTTTGAAATGGTTGGCGAGTTGGATCAACGAGCGCGGCGCCAGGATGTCGAGATCGGCCGACGCCCACGCCGCCTCAGGACCGCAGGCGGCGGGACAAATGAGGCCGAGGCCGCGCGCATTGGCGGCAATCGCCGCCGGGAGCACGCCGGCGACGGCGCTGATCGCCCCATCGAGCGCGAGCTCGCCGATCACCGCGTAGCCGTCGAGCGCGTCGGCGGGGATCGCCCCGATCGCCGCCATGACGGCGAGCGCGACCGGCAGATCGTAGTGGCTGCCCTCCTTGGGCATGTCGGCGGGGGCGAGATTGACGGTGATCCGGCGGGCCGGCAGCGCCAGGCCCGAGGCGACCAGCGCGGCGCGCACCCGCTCGCGCGATTCGGCGACCGCCTTGTCGCCCAGGCCGACGATGGTGAAGGCGACCGCGCCGTTGGCGACCTGGACCTGGACGTCGACCGGGCGCGCCTCGACGCCTTCGAACGCCACCGTGGCGACCCGCGCAACCATTCCGTCCCCCGCCCGGCCGCGACGGCGGCCGCCCGGCTAAGAACATATGCAGAACAACGGCCCGACGGCAAGAGGGCGCCGCCGACCGCAGCGTTACTCGGCGGGTTGTTTGACGGCGGCGAGGATCGGTCCCGCTCCCGCCGCCTGCACCAGCACCGCGTCGCGCAGCCGCGGATCGGGCTTGGCCGGCAGATCGAAGCGCTCGGCTTCGCCGCGCCAGAGGCCGAGGCGGACGAGATCGACGACGACGTCGGCATGCGGCAGCAGCCGGCCGGCGTTCTCGCCGCGCTTGACCGAGACGTTGCGGATCGCCGGGTCGTAACGCGCGAGCCAGACATCCGCGCCGCCGGGTGGCGCGGCGCCTGCGCCGACGCGCGCCACGCCCGCGGAAAGCGACAGCTCGGGGCCTCCGGCGCCGCGGTCCTCGCGCCGGACGGTTGCGGCGAGCTCGCCAGCGTCGGCGCCGGTGACGTCGGCGCGTCCGTTGACGATCGCCTGCGGCGTATAGACCTCGCCGTGGCCGAGCGCGCGCGCATAGGCCCATTGGCGTGCGGTGAACTCCGGCTTGGCGAACGTGTCCTTCCAGCCGAGCGCATCCCAATAGTCGACGGCGAAATTGAGCGCGAGCGCGTCGTCGCGCGCCGCCCAGAAAATGAGATTGGCGTTGGCGGGCGGGCAGGACGAACAGCCCTGGCTCTGGAACAACTCGATCACCAGCGGATGGCGCGCGTCGGCGGCGCGCGCGGCGGCTGGGCCGAGCGCCAACGCGAGCGCCGCGCCGGCGCGAAAGAGGGATGACGCGCGCAAGCTGACCTCCTGAATCCGGCGAACGGGTCCGGTTCTTCCCCTTCGCGCGCAACCGGCCCGGCGTTACGCGCCGCGGCGACGATGCTATAGGCGGTCCGCCCGGCGTCGCGACCCGCCGGCCGGAAGCGCAAGACGAAGGGACAGACGACGATGGCGAAGGCGCAGATCGTCGAAGCGGGCGTCGACGACGTCGCCGACATACTCGGCTTCGTCCGCGACCTGGCGCGGTTCGAGAAGCTCGAGCACGAAGTGACGGCGACGGAACAGAGCCTGCGCGAAAGCCTGTTCGGACCACGCCGCCACGCCGAGGTCGTCTTCGCCGAGGACGACGGCGAACGCGTCGGCTTCGCGCTCTTCTTCCACAATTACTCGACCTTCCTCGGCCGGCCCGGCCTTTACCTCGAGGATCTTTATGTCCGCCCTGAGAAGCGCGGCCGCGGCTACGGCCGGCTGCTCATCCGCCATCTCGCCGCCCTCGCGGTCGCGCGCGGCTGCGGGCGGCTGGAATGGCAGGCGCTCGACTGGAACGCGGACGCGGTCGCGTTCTACCGTTCGCTCGGCGCCGAGCCGATGTCGGACTGGACGGTGTTCCGGTTCAGCGGCGAAACGCTGACCCGCCACGCGCAATCGGCAGACTGAACCGCCTCCTTCCCTCGACAACCGCCCGGAGGTCGGCGCGCGTTTTTCGCGCGGGCCGGTTGTGGTAAGAGCGCCCCTCCGCAAGGAGACGCCCCCCGATGGCCCGCACCGATTTCACCACGCCTCGCCTTTGCCTCGAAGGCGACCTCGTCGAGGGCGCGACGACGGCGCTGTCGCGCGACGAAGGCAACTACCTCGTCAACGTGCTCAGGCTCGCACGCGGCGCGAGGGTGCTGGTCTTCAACGGCCGCGACGGAGAGTTCGAGGCGACGATCGAGTCCATTGCTCGCAAGAACCCGACGCTGACCATCGGCAGCCGCATCCGGCCGCAGGAAACTCCGCCCGACATCGACTACCTGTTCGCGCCGCTGAAGCATGCGCGCCTCGACTACATGGCGCAGAAGGCGGTCGAGATGGGCGCGCGTCGGCTGCGGCCGGTCATCACCCGACGCACCCAGGCGAGCCGCGTCAATCTCGCGCGCCTTGCGGCCAACGCGCGCGAAGCCGCGGAGCAGTGCGGCGTGATCTGGCTCCCCGAGGTGTCGCCGGAGCAGCGGCTCGACGACGTCGTCGCCGGCTGGCCGGCGGAGCGGCTGCTGATCTTCTGCGACGAGGACGCGCCTGTCGCCAATCCGATCGCGGCGACGGCGGCGGTCGAAGCGCGCGCCGGCGTGTCGCTGCTCGTCGGCCCCGAGGGCGGCTTCGAGGACAGCGAACGACAGGCGATTACGCGATTGCCGCGCGTGCTGCGGCTTAGCCTCGGTCCGCGCGTGCTACGCGCCGACACCGCCGCGGTCGCGGCGCTCGCGCTGATTCAGAGCCGCTATGGGGATTGGCGATGACGCTGGGAAAAGCGCGCCGCGCGCCTTCATGACGCCACGTTGTCGCCCCAGGTTGCCGCCCTCGAATCGGACGGAGAGCATGAGTTTGGTGGCGCAGCGGGCGGTGTTGACCGCGACCTTCTCCCTCGCCGCGTGTCTCGCAGCGGCCGATGTCCGCGCCGGCGATTCGCCCGCGCCGCTCGCGCCGTCCGACGCGCATTGCCGTTCGCATGGCGAAGGCTTCGTCGGCGTCGCGGGTTCGGACGCGTGCATCCGCATCAGCGGCTATATCGACGCCGGCGCCGATTTCGCCACCTCACGCGGCGCCCATGCGCCGCCGCTGGTCGCGCCGTCCGTCCCGGCGCTGAGAACCGGCGCGGCGGCGGCGGCAGATACGCGCTTCGACACGCCGGCGGGGCCGGTCCGCGTCTATATCGAGATCGGCCGACCGCGCTTCGCGCCCTAGAGCCGACTGCGTTTTAGCCGAGGCGCGCCGAATCAGCGCGATCGCCAAACGTTGGAGACGATCGCGCGCGCCGCCGGCCTCGCGCGCCGCGCGCGGACGGCGCCGTGCTCGGTCTTGGCCCAGTAGAATGGGCGGACCGCCAGATCGAACAGGGCCGCCCAGGTCGCGACGCAGATCAGCGCATAATAGGCCGGCAGGGTCGCCAGAAGGCTCGCCCTGGCGGCGATCCGCCGCCGGCGCATCGCCGCCAGGGCGGGGATCGCCATCGTCATCAGGCCGCTTGCGGCGAGCACGTAAATCGCGACATCGCCCGTCGTTTGCAAGACCGTCGCGGCGGCAAGCTGACCCGAAAGCGCGCGCCAGGCGGCGGACAACATCATCGCCGGCCCGAACAGGCCGCCGAGCGTCGAGCCGCCGATCAGCGCCAACGCGGCGACGGCGCGCGCAGGCCCAATCGCGCGCGCGAAGCGCAAAGGCCGGCGGCTGTGAACGATCAGCGTCTGCATCCAGCCCTTCTGCCAGCGGGTGCGCTGGCGGAACCAGCCGCGCAAATCGACCGGCGCCTCCTCGCCGGTCGACGACGCAAGCGCGCCGACCCGCGCGCCGCTGAACGCCAGCCGCATGCCGAGATCGGCGTCTTCGGTGACGTTCCACGCGTCCCAGGCGCCGACGCGCTTGAGCGCCGCGACGCGGAAATGGTTGGAGGTGCCGCCGAGCGGAATCGGCAGATTGAGCGCGGCGAGGCCGGGATTGACGAGGTCGAACAGCGTCGCGTACTCGATCGCGAACATCGCGCTGATCCAGGACTCGGCGGCGTTGTCGATCGTCAGCGCCGCCTGCAGGCAATCGAGGTCGGCGGCGGCGGCGAAGCGCGCGGCGGCCAGCCGGAGCTGATCGGGCTCAGGCTCGTCTTCGGCGTCGTAGACGACGACCAGCGCGCCTCGCGCCGCCGGCAGCGCGATGTTGAGCGCGCGCGGCTTGGTCGCCGGCAGGCCGGGCGGCGCGACCACGATCTCGTAGCGCGCCGCCAGATCGAGCGCCGCGAGAGCCCTGCGCGTCGCGGCGTCGTCGCGTTCGACGACCAACTTGATGTCGAGCTTGCCGCTCGGGTAGTCGAGCGCGTCGAGCGCGCGCACGAGCTTGGCGACAATCCGCTCTTCGCCGCGCAGCGGCGCGATGACGGTGTAGATCGGCAATTCGTGGGCGGCCAGCGGCGGCGCGCCCGGCGTGTCGCCGGCGGAGGCGACCGCCAGATTGCGCAGGACGATTCCCGCCGCGAAGATCAGCCACAGCGCCGCCGACAGCCCGAACGCGAGCGCGTCCGGCGCCGCGCCGAACGCGCAGACGGCGACGAGCGCGAAGAGGCCGAGCGCGACGCGCTGGCCGAAGCTCAGGCCGGAGCGCGCGCAAAGCGCCGGGTCGCGGCGCGCCAGCGCCTCCGCCGCCGCCTCGGCGACGCGCGCCCCCGCGTCGGCGCGAACGCGCTCGCCCAGCATCCGCGGCGAGGCGATCGCCAGGCGCGCCGGCAGCGCGCCGGCCTCAGCCTTGGCGAGAAGGTAACGGATCGCCGCAGCGCGCGGCGCGGCGATGGCGGTGAGCCCAGCGCGGTTCGGCGCGAGCGGGGCGACGCCGCAGGCGATCGCCGGTTCGACCTCGACCGACGCCGCCACCGGAACCTCGCCGCGGTAGTAGGGCAGCCGCAGTCGTCGCGCCAGGGCGCAATAATACGCGTCTTCGCCGAGCAGGCCTTCGCCCAGCAGCGCCTGCTCGGCCGAAACCCCGTCGCGCTCGCCCTCCTCAGAGGCGCGCAGCAGAACGCCCGGCGCGACGCCGTAGGCGGCGAGAAAGGCGATCTCGGGCGCCAATTTGGCGCCAGCGCGCGCCATCGCAGACGCGGGTTCGCCCCGCGAGCGGGCCAACGGACCGGGATGAGCGAGAATCTGCGGCCAGCCTCGCCCCGTCGTGGCCGCTTGCCTCGGGAAATCGTCCACGCTACCAACTCGCGCAACGCACGTCGCTTCGACGAACGCGCGCGCCAAGCCTGCCCCCAGACCCCGCGCGCCGCTCGCGTCCGGACGAGTTGAACAAAACTGACGGGATTCCGCCATGTCGGCCGGCCGTTATTTGACGATGGGCGTGACGCTGGCGATTGGCCTTGCCTCTGGCGCGCTCGCCGACGATCGCCTGCCGGCGCCGAGCTTCTGGGACCCCAACCTGCACCTCGAGCGGCCGGACCTTTCGGCGCTGCGCGCGATCCGCTTCCTCACCGACGACGATTATCCGCCGCTCGATTTCGCGCTTTCGGACGGTTCGCTGGTCGGCTTCAACGTCGAGATCGCCCGCGCGATCTGCGAGGAACTGCACATCGGCTGCACCATCCAGGCGCGCCGCTGGGACACGCTGATCGACTCGCTCGAAACCGGCAAGGGCGACGCGGTGATCGCCTCGATCTCGATCACCGCCGCGACGCGCGCCCAGATCGACTTCACCCAGCCCTATTACAAGACGCCGGCGCGTTTCGTGACCCGCAAGGATTCGCCGCTCGCCGACACGACGCCGGCAAGCCTCGCCGGAAAGACGGTCGGCGTCATCGCCGGCTCCGCCCACCAGTCGTTCCTCGCCACCTTCTTTCCCGCCGCGATCGGCAAGCCCTATCCCAACTTCCCGGCGCTTCACGCGGCGCTGAGCAAGGGCGAGGTCGACGCCGTCTTCGCCGACGGCCTGACGCTGGCGGTCTGGCTGGCGGGCCAGGAGTCGGCCGACTGCTGCATATTCAAGGGCGGCCCCTACATCGAGAGCCGCTATTTCGGCGAAGGCGTCGGCATCGCGGTGCGCAAGGAGGACGCCGACCTCCGCCGCGCAATGGACTGGGCGCTCGCCCGCCTCGCCGCCAAGGGAACCTACGCCGAGATCTACACCAAGTATTTCCCGGTCGGGTTCTTCTGACCGCCGCCGAAGCGCGAGCCGCGGAACCCCCAGCGATCGGCGTCAGTCATCGCCGACGCACATAGTCCTGTAGAGTTTCCGTCGTCGATTCCGTGACCTCGCCTGCCAGGCGCGACTCGATCTCGCGCCGGACATAGCGGTTGATCTCCGGCGCAAACCACTCGACGACATGCAATTCGAAGCGATAGCGCATGGCCGACGGCCGTTCGAAGAATTCGATCTTCAAGGCGTCGACCGTCCGACCGTTCGGCAGATCCACCCGCTCGACGCCCAGCGCCTCGCCATAGCCGATCCAGCTCATCATGATCGGCCCTCCGGCGAGCTGACGCTGGAAATTGTAAGTCCAGTTGTCGCCGACCTGCAGGCTCGGTCGCACGCCCCAGCTGTCCTGCGTTCCTTCGCCGGGGCTGATTTCATCCGGCAACCTTCGCCAGAACAAATCGAAAGTCGCCGCGCCGACGCGCGTCAATCCCGTGCCTGGATTGGTGACGCGGATGCGCACGTCGATCTTGTCGGCCTGCCTTTCGACGACGACGACGTCGAACTCGGACAGCGCCGCCCCCGTCAGCGAATCTTGCGTCACGTAGGTCCACTCGTCGCCGCGGGCGGCGTCGACGCCGGCCGACGGCGCCTGAAGGCTCTGCGCCGCCGGCGAGCCGGTCGGGTCGGCGGTCGCTTCGCCCGCGCCGACCCCGGACAGCGCCGCGGCGAGGATCAAGACGATGAGCGGTTTCGACATTTGTGCGCGACGCCATTGTCACTTTTCGCGGCGGTGATAGTCCCTCAGCGTCTCGACCGTGGCCTCGACCAGCTTGCCGTTCTGGCGGGTTTCGAGCCGCCGCTTGACATAGCGATTGGCGGCCGGCGCGTACCACAACTCGACATGCTGCTCCCACTTGCGATTGTTGACGACCGGCGTCACCGCCGAGTCGAAGACGAGCTTGAACGCGTCAAAGGACAAACCGTTGGCGACGGCGACGCGCTCCCACGAAACCACTTTCGCTTTGCCGGCGAACTTGAAGTTGGCGGGCGCCGTGATCTTCGAAGACTCGAAACTATAAGACCACGCTTTGCCGACTTCGATATCGGCGGGGATCCCGGTTTCCGGGCACGCGGGGCGGCAGATCGTCACGCCGTTTTCCTTCTGTCGCCAGTTCTGATCGAAAACCTGCACGCCCGTCGTTTCCACGTTTGTCGCGACGACCGTGTAGCGCGCTCTCACGTCGATCTCGGAGTCGGTGACGTCGGTGACGGCAAGATTGAGGATGACCCTGAGTTCGTCCGTGATGTCGTCCTTCACCTCATAGGTCCACTGATCGCCTCGCGCCAATTCGATCTTGGGATTGACGGGGGGATTGGGATCGCTCGGCTTCGTGTCGTCGGCGGCGAGCGCCGCGCAGCCGCTGGCCAGCGCGAAAGCGGCGGCGATCGCCAAACGCCTGAACCCCAGCATCTCTCGTCTCCCTTGGGATGAAAGCCCGTACGGATCGCCGGAAACGCCGGCCGCGTTCATATCTTCGCCGCCGGTTTGTACGCGCGCAGCGTCTGCTCGGATGCGTCTCTCAATTTGCCGTCGACCCGGCTTTCGTCGACCCGTTTGACCACCCGGTTGACGGCCGGCGCGAACCACATCATCGCATGAAGCTCGACTTTGCGGCCGGCGGGCGCCGAACGCGGCGCAGCGGCGACGTCGATCTTGAACGCGTCATAGGCCGCCCCGTTCGGCAGCGTCACGCGCTCCCACGCCGCCACCTTGCCGACCCCGGAGAACTCCTGCGTCTGCGCTGCGCCCTTTCGCTGCGCCTCGTATTTGAACGACCATGACTTTCCCACCTGCAGGTCGTCGGGCGCGCCGGTCGAATCGAGGTGAGGGCTGAACAGGAATTTCGCGTTGTCCTTCATGCGCCAGCGCGTGTCAAAGAGCTCCGAGGACGTTGTCTTAGCGTGGGTGGCGAAGATCTGCCGGGTCACTTGGGTCTCGATCCCCGCGTCGGTGATTTTCGTCACTTCGAACACGATCGAACCTTTCGCCTCGTCAGTGACGTCGTCGCGAAGGTCGTACGCCCAGGAATCGCCGCGCGACACCTGGATCGGAGGATTGGCGGGGGCCGCCGGCTGATCGGTCTTGACGGCGTCTTCGGCGACAGCGGTCGATGCAAAGGACACGACGGCGAAGGTGAAAGCAAAAGCCCGTAGACCCGGCACGTCTTCGTCCTTTCCCGATCGCCCGCGGCGCCCCGTTCGGCGTCAAATCGAGCCCCGCCCTTGCTACTGAATCCGCCGCCGACGGGCCAGTGGCGGCGGTCACCGCCGCCGGCGTCTGTAACGCCGGAGTCGACCGGATTCAAAACCGCGTGACCACCGTGACGCCCACCGCCTCGAATGCGTCCATCGCCATCAGCGCCGCGATCGACTGTTCGAGGCTGATGCGCGCGCCGATCAGGCGCTCGGGGCGGAGCTTTCCCGACCGGACCATGTCGAGCATCGCGCCGTAGCGATGCGCCGGCATGCCGTGACTGCCGACGAGCTCCAGCTCGTTGGCGATGACCTTGGCCATCGGCACGCGCGGCGCGCTTTGGCCGGCGAGCGTCAAGCCGACCTGGACATGCCGGCCGCGCTTCCTCAGGCAGGCGACCGAATTGAAGCAGGTCGTCGGAGCCCCAAGCGCGTCGAGCGACACGTGCGCGCCGCCCTTTGTCACCTCGATCACCGCCTCGGCGACGTCGGCGACGGCGTTGGCGTTGATCGTCGCCGCGGCGCCGAGCTCGCGCGCCAAGGCGAGCTTGTCGTCGGCGATGTCGATTCCGATCACGTTGGCGCCGACCGCGCTGGCGATCATGATCGCCGAGAGCCCGACGCCGCCGCAGCCGTGCACGGCGACCCATTGGCCGGCGCCCGCCCGGCCCTGGTCGACGACGGCGCGAAACGACGTCGCGAAGCGGCAGCCGAGGCTCGCCGCCGTGTCGAACGCCATGTCTTCAGGAAGCGCGACGAGGTTGAGGTCGGCGCGAGGCAGCGCGACGCATTCGGCGAACGATCCCCAGTGCGTGAAACCGGGCTGGAACTGATGGTCGCAGACCTGCTGGTGTCCCGTCTGGCACTGGGGACATTCGCCGCAGGCGCAGACGAACGGGACCGTCACCCGGTCGCCCGGCCGCCAGTTGCGCACTTCCCTGCCGACCGCCTCGACGACGCCGGCGAGCTCGTGGCCCGGCACGTGGGGCAGCCGGATATCCGGATCGTGCCCCATCCAGCCGTGCCAGTCGCTGCGGCAGACGCCGGTCGCCCGGACGCGCACGACGACGCCGTGTGGTTCGGGCGCCGGATCAGGAACGTTCGCCAGCCTCGGCGGCTCGGCGAACGCTTCATAGAGCACGGCTCTCATCGCGGCGCCCCCAGCGCCTGAACGATCGCGTCATGTCGGATCCCGCCGCGTGGCGCGCACGGGAGCGACCGCCGCCTCATCCCTTCTGCTGCGGCTCCAAATGGCCGCCGAAGCCCTTGCGCATCGCCGAGATGACCTTTTCGGCGAAGGTGTGTTCCTGGCGCGAGCGAAAGCGCGCGTAGAGCGCGGCCGACAGAACCTCGGCCGGCACCGATTCGTCCATCGCGGCCTGCAGCGTCCAGCGGCCTTCGCCCGAATCCTCGACATAGCCCGAATAGGATTCGAGCCGCTCCTCACGCGCCAGCGCGTTTGCGGTCAGGTCGAGCAGCCACGACGAGACGACGCTGCCGCGCCGCCACACTTCGGCGATGTCGGCGACGTCGAGGGTGAAGCGATGGTCGGGATCGACGCCGGACGCATTGGCGTTGCGCAGGATGTCGAAGCCCTCGGCGTAGGCCTGCATCAGACCGTATTCGACGCCGTTGTGCACCATCTTGACGAAATGGCCGGCGCCGCAGGGTCCGGCGTAGAGATAGCCCTGCTCGACGCGCGGGTCGCGACCTTCGCGGCCGGGCGTCTGCGCAATCTCGCCGCGGCCCGGCGCGAGCGTCTGGAAGATCGGGTCGAGCCGCTCGGCCGTCTCCTGCTTGCCGCCGATCATCATGCAGAAGCCGCGCGTCAGGCCCCACACGCCGCCGCTGACGCCGACGTCCATGTAGTCGATTCCGTCGGCGGCGAGCGACTTGCCGCGCCGGACGTCGTCGCGCCAGTACGAATTGCCGCCGTCGATGACGCAATCGCCTCGCTTGAGCAACGGCCGCAGCAGTTCGATCGTGGTCTCGGTCGCCGCGCCGGCCGGCAGCATGATCCACACCGTGCGCGGCGCCGCGAGCGCCTCGATCAGCGCCGTGAGCGAATCGACGGCGGTCGCGCCCTCCGCCTCCAGCGCCTTGCCCGGCGCCGGATCGCGGTCGTAGACGACGCAGGCGTGCCCGGCGCGCGTCAGGCGGCGAACGATATTGGCGCCCATGCGCCCCAGACCGATGACGCCGAGTTGCATGGATGGCCTCCTGATTTCGCTGACCGTGCGTCAGTCCTTGGCGCGCTCGACATAGGCGCCGTCTTCCGTCTGGATGACGACG
>Ga0182016_10001984_pt1 | contig 24444 bp, 20 predicted proteins | sample 712S2MmetaG_FD_120491 | JGI IMG/M metagenome (GOLD analysis project Ga0182016, IMG submission 120491) | Permafrost microbial communities from Stordalen Mire, Sweden - 712S2M metaG | ecosystem: Environmental > Terrestrial > Soil > Wetlands > Permafrost | place: Sweden: Stordalen | collected...
CGCACGCCGAGGCTACGCAAGTAGTCAAAGCAACTGAAAGGAACCTCAAGCGTCTGAAGTTGTGCTGAAGGATCCAAGCGGGTACGCGGGGAAAGCCAAGCGCAATTTTTTTCGAGTTGGGGGCAACAATGGGGGCAATTTTCCTGCCAACCGAATTATATGTGTTTGTTGAATCAATAACATAAGCGGTCCATTCGGTAGTCGTTAGCGCTACCAGATAATGTCCGCTAAAGCCCGCCATTTCAGCGGGCTTTTCCATTGCGCTCAACACCCATTAGCTGTTGTCTTTGCTGATTAACGCGAAATCTGGGGCACATCTTGGTGCACAGTTCGCTGGGACCTCCGCCCGATGACCACATCGGCGAAATGCGTATTCGAAATCCAAGTCCCGAACCCCGCCTGAACGCCTAACTCCCAAAATTGACCCTACATCCTTGGTCTTCTATACTTTGCCTGTGCTGACCCCGTTCCAAAGCTGTTGTCGTTGCTCCTCCCAGGCGTGTCCTGTGGAGTTGAGCGCCTTGGCTCGAACGGCACGATTAAGCTGACCTGCTCCGGCATCTCAACTCCAGAAAGACAAGCATTCGGGATGTCGAACCAGAGGCTCATCCCTCCATCAAACACAGCATCCAATTCTTTCCGTCTGAATCAAACTCCTGGTTGAGGGCAGTGCTACTGATCTATGCGAACGGAAATCGCAGAAGTCGCACTCGGGTCAGCACCCACCTCTCGGATTGGGGAGACGCCCTTCTACGCCTGGACAAAGTTACTCGCGGACTTGAGGGCGTGACATTGCTCGCCAAAGCCGAATGGATGAATCCGGGCGGGAGCGTGAAGGATCGCGCCGCATCGGCAATTGTTCGCAAGGCGCGTGCGGAAGGGAAACTTGAGCCCGGCAAGATTCTGCTGGACGCAACCAGCGGCAACACCGGAATAGCGCTCGCGATGTTGGGCGCGGCCCAGGGATTTCCGGTGCGCCTGGTAATGCCGTCGAATGTCTCGTCGGAACGCAAGCTGATTCTGAAAGCCTACGGAGCGCAAGTCGAGTGGACCGATCCCGACAAGGGCTCCGATGGAGCGATCCGCCGCGCGCGCGAGTTAGCAGCAAACGAGCCGGAGCTTTATTGCTATGTCGACCAGTACTCGAACGAAGCGAACTGGAAAGCGCACTATGAGGGCACAGGTCCAGAAATCTGGCGTCAGACCAATGGAAGCGTGACGCATTTTGTCGCCGGTCTGGGCACAAGCGGGACCTTCATGGGCACGACTCGCAAGCTCAAGGAACTGAATCCCGCCATTCAGGCGATAGCCATGCAACCCGACTCGCCGTTTCACGGTCTTGAAGGACTCAAGTACATGGCCACATCCATCGTGCCTGCTATTTACGACCCGAGTATTGCCGATCGTCAGATGGAAGTGGAGACCGAGGCCGCTTACGCAATGGCCAAGCAGCTTGCGCGCGAAGAAGGGTTGCTCGTGGGTGTATCCGCAGCGGCTGCGGTTGTAGCAGGCGTCCATATTGCGCGCGAAGAAGCGGCTGCTGGTCGAGCCGCGGTCATCGTGACGGTGCTGCCAGATTCGGCTGATAAGTACCTGAGCGAACGGTTATGGGAGGAAGCCTGAGCGTGCTTCGACTTACCAAACCAGTCTTCGATGCCATACGAGCGCACGGCGAAGAGACTTATCCAAACGAGTGCTGCGGCGCGCTCCTGGGCCGTGCAACGCCTGAGGGCTGGACGATTGCTTTGGCGGTAAAAGCAGGCAACACTCGAAGCGACTCAGCGCATAACCGATACCATATCTCCCCGTTGGAGTTAGTCAAGATCGAGCGGGAGGCCCGCCGTCAGGGATTGGACATTGGGGGTTTTTATCACTCTCATCCCGACCATCCAGCGCAATGGTCGCAAACCGATTTTCAAGAGGCGCACTGGCTGGGATGTTCGTATGTCATAACAGCTGTGGCGCAAGGCAAGGCAACGGTTACAAATTCATTTTTACTGGCAGGCGAGACCGAGGAGAACAAGCGGTTTGAACCGGAGCCGATAGACGTTCGCGAATAGCTAATGAAAGGCGGCATAACTTCCCTTGCCGCTAACTGAAATCGCAAGAGAGAGGAAAAAGAGGAATGACCATTTACATCCCCAGCCCCTTGCGGCCCTTTGCAGCAGGTAAGGATGCAGTGGAAGTTGCCGCCGCAACGGTGGCCAGTGCTCTGGAGGAGCTGACCAATGCGCACCCAAACCTGCGCAAGCACCTGTTTACCAGCGAGGGTAACCTGCGCGCGTTTGTAAATCTCTACCTCAACGACGACGATGTGCGCTATCTTCCGCAAAAAGAAGCCACGGCAGTTTCCCCCGCAGACACGCTCTCCATCATCCCCTCCATCGCCGGCGGTTGCCAGCTCATTCTCAATCCACATGCTGACGTTATGCATCCGTCACTGCGGCTGCGCCGTGGTCCGAAGATATGGCTTGACTGTCTTGTATCCAGGAAAGATCTTGTCGGTTTCCTCGTTGCAGACGGCGCCAGTGATGATCACGTCATCGCCCTGTTTCCAGTTTGCCGGCGCCGCCAAGCGATGCTTGGCAGTTAGCTGGATCGAGTCGAGAACGCGAATGATCTCGTCGAAGTTACGGCCGGCTTTCACGGGATAGGACACAGTCAGCTTGATGCGCTTGACTGGGCCGATAACAAATACTGTGCGCACCGGGGCGTTGAGTGCCGGTGTGCGGCCTTCAGATGTATCACCCGGGTCTGCCGGAAGCATGTTATAAAGCTTGGCAATCGTGAGTTCGGGGTCGCCAACCAGCGGATAGTTAACAGCGGCGCCACCTACATCCAGGATATCCGCCGCCCATTTGCTGTGGTTCGAGACCGGATCGACGCTTAGGCCGATAACCTTTGCGCCGCGTGCCGCAAATTGGCTTTCAAGGCTCGCCACTGCGCCCAGTTCGGTGGTGCAGACAGGCGTGAAGTCTTTGGGGTGCGAAAAGAGCACAGGCCAGCCATCGCCGATCCACTCATGGAAGCTGATTGGGCCCCGGGTTGGTTTCGGCGGTGAAATCCGGAGCGATATCGTTAATTCGCAGTGACATTTCTGTGTCTCCTGCTGGGAAGTCCCATTCAACTAGTTAATGGACCGTGAAATAAGAAACCCACCTGGCCGGTAGGCTGCGGATGGGTCTTGTGCAACGGACGAATCTAGGTTCGATTCCCTACACACACACCCGCATCATGAGGCAGCAACAGCAGCCTGTACACATGCGGATTGGAGAATGTGTGGTCATCAAAGAAGCGCGGTGCCAAATACGCACCAGTCCCAGCAGAGTCGGACTAGAGCCTTGGCCAAACCAATGTCAATCATTGAAACGATAGGCCAACTCTGAAATGCTCTCCTTCCCCTCAGGTGCCGCGACGCCAATTGGGATATACTTCCGAGTCATCGACTCATAGTGCAGACTTAACTCTTTATCGGAAATGGCGTTGTTAGCTCTAATGCATTAATTTTGCAAGAGCAGCCGCCGGCTCCGTTCTTCTCTCAGGTATCCATTCTCTGCAAGTCTGGGGGTCCCGAATCATGGAATTCGTCGTCCTTGCTGTGGTGATTGTGGGAGCTGTTCTGACAATCCCTGTGATTGCCATCATCGCCCTGGCGCGAGGCGCGGAAACACGCAGGCTTCTCGATGACGCAACCGCGAATTCTCGCGAAAAGTTCCTCGACCTGGAACGTGAGATTGCCATTCTGCGCCGCCAAATTGTCGAGATCTCTGCGCGTCCAATTCAACCGGTTCCAACCCGCGCAGTTGACCCGGCAACTGCGCTCAGAACGCCGGAGCCCCGAGCAGCCGCTCACACTCCTCCACCTGCTGTGGCGCCGTTCGAAGCGCCCAAGCCAACGCCGCAACCTGCGCCACCAATCCCAGCTCAACCTGCGCGAGCGATCCCAGAGCAGAGCCTTCCCGTCACCCCGCCTCTGGCAGCGCCCACCAACACCACACCGCCGCAGCCCACTGTCAGCCAAACTTCAGCACCACCGGTTATCCCAGCCGCCAGGCCGGAGCCCGTACTCAATCCTCCACTGGCGCAAGCTCCAATCCCTCCGCCAGCAGCGCCTCCATTGCACTCCGCACCGGTAGCCCCAGGCACAACGCCTGCTCCTGCGGCTCCTGCTCCCGCGCCGCCGCCTGGCCCCTACTACCGGCAGATTCAGTCGCCACATTTCCCGGCAGTTGAACCCGGGCCTCCGCGCAAGACTTTCGCCGAGCGGCTGCGAGCTGTGCTCCCCCTCGAAGAAGTTCTGGGAATGAATCTCTTCGCGAAACTTGGCATCGTGCTGTTGGTTCTCGGTTTCGCATTGCTCGGCCGCGTGGCCCTCATCTCCATGGGCCCCATAGCGCGAGTCGCGCTAATATACGCCGTCGCCGGCGTCATGCTCGGTGGAGGCATCCGGCTTGAAGGCCGCGAGCGTTATCGCCTCGTCGGTCGCACCGGCATCGGTGGCGGTTGGGCACTGCTCTTCTTTACCACTTATGCCATGTACCACGTGCCGGCAATGACGGTCATGAGATCTAACATGCTTGACTGCATGCTTATGTTCATTGTCGCGGTTGCGATGGTCGGCCATACCTTGCGGTACAAATCGCAGTTAGTCACCGGCCTTGCTTTCCTGCTTGCTTTTTCAACTATTGCGCTCAGTCAAGACACCGTCTACTCCCTTGTCGCTGGAGTCATTCTCGCCATCGGCATCGCTGCCATAGCGCTACGCATGGGTTGGTTTGAGCTCGAAGTCTTTGGTATCCTTGCGAGCTACGCCAACCATTTCTATTGGCTATACCGGCTCTTTCCGTACGGCGTTGCGGGCCACAGCTTTCCGCAATTCTGGCCCAGCGTCATCATCCTCATCCTTTATTGGTTGATCTTCCGCATCTCCTACATCGAGCGCACCATTCGCGTACCGCGCGACGAAACTATCTCTACCATTGCGGCACTGCTCAACACCATGCTCCTACTCGTGGTGCTCAAGTATCAGGCTACACATCCTGAGTGGGCCTTTTATGCCTTGCTAGGCCTGGGAGCATTAGAGTTCCTCTTCGGTCAGTTACCCATAACTCGGCGACGCCGCGCAGCCTTCGTCTTGCTGACAGTCATTGGCACTCTGCTCATCTTTGCCGCGGTTCCATTCAGGTTCAGCGGCAACAACATAGCACTATTCTGGATGATTGCCGCCGAAGTCCTTCTGACTGCCGGGATCGTTCAGTTGGAAGTCCTCTTCCGCCGCCTCGGCCTTCTCGCAGGATTCATTACTGGGCTTCTAATCATAGGGGAAGCGCAACACCTGGTCAAATTTCGGGAGACCTCCGAAGCGTTTCTCCTCAAGGACGGCGCGCTCTTGCTTACGGCAAGCGTTCTGTTCTATATCAATGCGCTCTTCATCAACCGTAAGTGGAGGGACCTGTTCGGAGACTTCGATACGGCGCTTGTGACTGGCCAGAGTTACATCGGATGCATAACTGCTTTCCTCGGCGTGTGGGGCCTCTGCACCGGTGACTGGACTGCGATTGGCTGGGCCATTCTCATGCTCTCCGCTGCATTCGGGGTACGTTATCTGGATAACAAGCACCTCCTCTTTCATGCCATGGCCCTCTTTGTTGCGGTAGTGGTGCGCGCTGCGTTCTTCAACTGCGATGTTGTTAATGCTTATCCGCATCGCATCCCCCTGCGGCTCGCCACACTCCCTATCCTCGCTGCCCTCTTTTACGTCACCGCTTGGGCGCTCTCCTGCGTTGGCGATCTGCGGTTTGCTGTGCGCTCACTTGCGCTCTGGGCAGGCACCGCGCTGCTCGTGGCTCTTGCATGGCTTGAATTGCCGCCGATGTTCATCGCCCCAGTATGGATGGCGCTCGCCGTCGTTCTTGTGCTGGTTGGTCGCCGTCTCAAACTTTCAGAGTTCGCCTATCAAGAACACTTACTCGCGGTACTTGTTGCCATGCAGCTCTTCGCGGTCAATACTTCATCGCAGAGCGCTGTCGAGCGTTACTGGCCATTCATTGGCTGCGCTGCCGCGATGTATGCTATCTCGCGCCTTTGCACTTTGAAGGATGCGCTCTATCGGCGTCCGGCCGCATGGGTCCATACCTGGGCAGCCACTGCGTTGCTCGCCACGCTTGCATGGAACGAGTCTCCTCAGCCCTGGCTCACGGCGATATGGGCTCTGTTTGCGGTTTCACTCGCGTTGGTCGATCGATTCTTCGAAGTCGAGGAACTCCCCTGGCAGGCACACGTTCTCGCTCTGCTTGCCGTGATACGCGCGGTCACGCTCAATCTGTACTCACTCGACAAATGGCATGGTATCGATCTGCGCCTCATCACTGTGGCCATCCTCGTCGCCGTACTTTACGCAATGGCTATCTGGATTCGAATGCCGCAGTCGCAACGCGGCTCTGAGGCTCGTCACGCCTATACATGGGCCGCTTCGGGCCTTACTGCGTGGCTGCTGTGGAGTGAACTCCAGCCGATCGCAGTCGCCCCTGGCTTGGCGATCTTTGGTTTAGCTCTCTTCGAGATTGGAAGCTGGCGTCAACTGCGGCAGATTCGCATTCAAGGCTACATCGCCCTGGCGGCATCCTTCGCACGTATCTTCTTCGTCAATCTAACTGCGGCAACTCTCCCCGGCGAGTTACTTGGCCCGCGCATTTACACCGTCGCTCCACTCGCGCTCATCTACTTCTTCGTATGGGCTCGATTGCAATCGGGCAAACGGAAGTCGGAGCTCGAACGCTGGTCACCCAGCGACTTAATCGCCTACTTCGGCACAGGTTCCATTGCCGCAATTCTCTACTTTCAAACACCTGCCGAATGGATCGTCGTGTCCTTTGCTGCGCTCGCTCTTGTGCTTCTCGCAGTCACACTGCTTCTTGACCAGGAAGTTTTTCACCAGCAGGCTGCGCTGCTGGTTGGCGGAACTTTAGCCCGTGGATTTGCTCATAACATCTTTGCAGGAAGCTATTTCGGCGAAGGCGGCTGGCGCGGTAGCTTCTTCGTCCTCTCGCTTGCGTCCGCACTGCTGTTTGCCGCTCTACCCGTCGCGTTCAAGCTCCGCAAGCGCTATGCCGATCGCACAAACATCACGTTTCTTAGCCTCTACACCGGCCTCCAGTATCCCGAACAAGTTCTCTTTTTCGCGCCCATCCTCCTTATCAGCTGTGTGATTGCCGTCAAGATGAATCCGGGAATGGTTACACTCTCATGGGGTGTGGAAGGAGTCGCCGTAATTGTGCTCGGGCTGATTGTGAGCCAGCGCAGTTATCGCATCACCGGTCTAATTCTGTTGCTCGTCTGCGTGGCCAAAATCATCTTCCACGATGCATGGCAACTTAACGAGCGCGATCGATACATCACCTTCATCGCACTCGGCGCTGCATTGACACTCGTGTCCACTCTCTACGGCAGATTTCGTGAGGTTGTTAGGCGTCTGCTATGAAGCGCATTGTGGCTCTCATTTCAATCCTGCTGATCGCCGGTGGATCGCTCTACCTCGCGCAACACCGCAAGCGCCAGGATGTAGTGAGCGTGAACGCGGTAGTAGATGCTGCCGCTGATTGGCAGCGCGATGTTACTCGTGTCCCCATGCATTTAACTCGCCTCTCCGACGAACAAGAGTCGCGTATCGGTAACGCGTTGACGCAACAATATGTCTCTGCTGAGCCTGCCGAGAACGCGGCAAACGCAGCGATGGAGCGCTATCTTGACGAGGTGGGCGGGCGCGTCGCCGCGCATGCTCATCGCAAGCTGGTCTTCCGGTTCCATCTCATGGCAAATGCCGAAATGATCAATGCCTTTGCTTTGCCTGGAGGCCATGTCTTTGTGGGCCAGGGTTTGCTTGACCAGATGACGAGTGAAGACGAACTTGCTTTTGTACTTGGCCATGAGATCGAGCATATCGACCACTACCATGCCGTGGAGCGTGTGCAGATCGATGCGCAATTGAACAACCTGAACCTCGATATTGTGGCCGCGGTTGCGCAGATTCCAATCTCTCTATGGCAGGCCGGTTACAGCAAAGATGAAGAGTTCGAGGCCGATCGCGAGGGCCTTCGCATTGCCAATGCGGCCGGTTATTCAGCCCAGGGAGCTGTCAATCTTCTTGAGCGCTGGGCACACCTGCACGACGAGTATGTCACCCATGCCGAGACCCCGCCTGAGGCGCTGAGCCAGCTCGCTGTCGATGGACTCAACGGCTACTTTCGCACCCATCCGCTGCCCTCAGAGCGTCTGGCGCAAGCTCGCGAAGTTATCGCGCAGGATCATCTCCCGTTGGATAACTGCCTCAAGCCATTCCATGTCGAATACGAAATAACTGGTGGAGAACAATAACACACCGGCGTCGCGGAGTTAAGGTCATCGCATTGCAATCGCCGAGCTACTTCCAGCTAACTCCACCATCAGTCGTCGCCCACGAAGTTCCATCTTCGGCTTCAACTGTACCCTCTTGCTGCGTCTTGAAGCTGATGTGGACGATGGCATGATAGCGGCTGCCCTTTGTGGGTAGAGGTATCGAATGCCAGGTGTTTCCGTTGTCGCTTGAGTGATAGAGCCGTGTGTTATCGCCGCCGACCCACACCTCTCCGTTAATAACCGACACCACCCGCATCTTTTCATCCCCATCAGGAAATAGCTTTTGCCACTCACCTGCGCCAATTGAACGTTCCGCAATTCCCATGTTGTTGATTCGCCATCTGGGGCGCGGTGCAATAGCGGCGAGAGAACTCTTGTTAAGCGCACGGGCAGGCTCCGATGCGACGAACGACGCAGGGGGAGCGGGCATGGACTTGGCTTGAGCCTCGACTCCGGCTTGAGACATCTCCCCGACCTGAGGCTGCTGCACCGCGGCGGCCTCTTCCAGTGTAGCCAGAGCATTTGCTGAATCCGCCTGAACCTTGTCTTCACTCGCATTCAATTGCTTCGCAGGCTCGTCAGTTGCCGCCCCGGCAGACACCGCGCCGCCATTCGTCATCCCAGCGAGCCCGGTTGGAGCCGCTTCTTGAAATGGTTTAGCACGCTTCAACTTGTCCTTCGTTTGCGAGGCAACAGTCGCGTTCATTGCGGTTCCAGACTGCGCTGAATGCGGAGCCGAAGACTGATTCTCGGCGGAAATCTCCGCAGTATTCCCCGCGAGTTTCTCCGCTGCGGCCGGCTCATTCGACTCCATCCGATGCCGATAAACCAGGCCAACCGTGCTTACCAGCACAATGCCCGCGGCAATGCTTGCCCATGGAATCCACTTCCGCAGCGGTGCAGGTGTGGGCCGCGCAACCAGGAATGGCTTCGATTGAGAAACCGGGCTTTCCGCGGTACCCATCGCGACAGTCATCACCTCGCGGCACTCCCGACAGGTGGCAAGGTGCGCAAACATCTCTTCGCGCTCGCGATCAAGTAGCGAGCCTTCGGCAAAAGCGGTCAAGAGATCGGCATCGGGATGAGCCCCGACCTGCTGGCCTCGTGCCAGTTCGCGTTGCAGCGGATTGGGTTCGCCTTGCCTCATCGCATGCATCCTATTTCTTAGAACGTCTCAGCCGAGCGTTCTTGCTTCGAATTCCCGCCTTGCTTCAATTGTCCCGCAACATCCACATTGATTGTGCGTACATCCAGATCCTGCAAAAGCTCATCGCACCGTTGCGCTGCTACTCCTGCCGACAGGAGCCGCCATCGGACACGTTTTCGCAACGCGCCGGTGAGCCTGTCAAGCTTGCGGCTGACTGTCGACTCGTGCACTCCTGTCTGTCGCCCAATCTCGGCCAGCGTGCGTTGATCAAGATAATACGACGCAAGAAGAAACCGCTCGTCCGCCTTGAGCTCGGCCAGCGTATCAGCAATCGCCGGGCCAACCGGACCGTCCGTGTCTGTCGTCATTGGTTCGGCAGGCTGCGCAAACGAAGCCCCTTGCTCAATCTGTTCCTCGATGCTCACGTCGTTCCTGTACGCTCGGCAGCGATCGATGTGCTCGCGCGCAAGCACCGTGCGCAGCCATCCCTCCAGCGACCCGCGCCCCATGTAGTAGGCAAGCTTCGAGACTCTGCGGCCCTCGCGGTTCGGGATTCCATACAAATCGGCGGTCAGCTCACCGGCAAGTTCGCGTGCGGCAGCTTCATCCCGGGTAAGCCGCAGGGCGGTTGCATGAAGCGCTGCGCTAAAACGAGCGAAGAAAACATCCCAAGCAGTTTCGACACCCGCGGTGCATGCCCGCGCCAGCATCAGCTCCTCTACCCGCAGTGACTCAATCAGCTCAGTTCGTTCTTGCTCGTTGAAATCGGCGCCATGACGGATTACGACCGCAGCCACAATGCTCTGGAAATGCTCACGGGAAATTCCGAAGGCCTCCGCGCGGGACTGCTCATAGCGCTGAGCTATGGTGCGATCGACCGCGCTGCCCAGGTTGGGATCTGCGAGAACTTCGGCCGATGTTTCAGGCTCGGGGAGCATTGCAATCGATGTTAGCAATTTTTTTCGCAAGAAACTCATTTTTCTCCGTTCTTCTCACGGGTGGGCAATCACGCCCAGCCCAACGGAGGAAGCGATGGGAGTACTTCAGTTGAACCGGCATGAACTTCGAGGCGTGCGGCAGGTGCGAGAGGAACACGGGCAATCTCTTCGCCCGGGTGTCGCGTTGAATAATTGGATGAGCAGGCTGATGGTCCTGGCCGCAATCAGCGTTCTCTCGACGGCTGTTACGGCAGCAGCAGGCCCGGACCAACAACCGGCCTTTAAGGTGTTGCCGCCCATCGTTCGCGGAAATCTTGCCGTCTTTCCGGTGGTTGCGGATCGTTCCTACGACACTGCCCAGTTCATCACCCTCGACGAGGGCGTTCGCTCCGGACAGGTAACCATCACCGAGGCGGGTGAAGAGCCAGGCCTCGTCCGCCCGGGCCATACAATGTCGATCCGCCAGCAAGGCGCGGAAGTCAACCGCCTCGTTCTTTTCAACAATTCTCCCCACGCGCTGCTTCTCCTCGCCGGCGAAATCGTTACGGGCGGAAAGCAGGATCGAGTGATTGGCTCCGACCACATTGTCCCGCCAAGCACTGGGCCAATCGATCTGGGCGTCTTCTGTGTTGAGCCGGGCCGCTGGGTCGCATCGAGTGACAAATTCGGCTCCATGGGCGCGCAAATGGCCCAGCCCAGCGTTCGCATGCCCGCCTTGGCAGAGCGCAATCAGAGCCAGGTATGGGCCAATGTGCGCTCCTCGAACGCTAAGATGGAAGGCAGTCTTGCTGCTCCAGAAGCTGCCGGCCTCCCGCCGACAACTTCTTACGCAAAGGTCTTTGAAAGTGCGCCTGTGGCTAGGAGAGTGGCTTCTTATGGTGGGAATGAGAGCGAGCAGGAAATTGTGCACGAGTTACGCAGCAAAGGTGCGGTTGGCGTCGTCGTCGCCATCAATGGACGCGTCCTGTGGGCTGACCTTTTCGCCAACACCGAGTTACTGGCCAAATATTGGCCCAAGCTCATGCGCAGTTATGTGGCCGAAGCCATCACCAACAGCGACAAAGGTCCTGCTGCGGAGGTTCACGAAGCGCAACTCTACATAGACAGCCTGAGCGGAGGCCGGGAGATTGTGGAGACGGAAGCAAGCGTCTATCGCCGTACGGATGTAACTGGGGAAGGCTACCGCGTATTCGAGTTAGTCTCTCTGCTCCCCAAGACCGGCTTCATTGTCCACATCACCAAGATGAGGCAGTAGATTGTGTCAGTCGCGCTTGAGGTCGATGCCTAACTGCTGGCATTTCTTGTAAAGGTGACTTCGTTCCAGGCCAAGCGATTTCGCGGTCTGCGAGATATTTCGGTTCTGTCGCTCCAGCTCTTTCAGAACCTCAGCTCGTTCGAACTGCAAGACACGTTCGGCCAGGGCGGAAGAATCATCGATAACGACTGCGGAGTCACCGGTATTCGCGCGCGGACGGGAAGTCCTGGAATGCGCAGCTGGTAACGCAAGTTCAACCGCCGCCGCGTCAACCTCAGGCCCAGCCAGTAGCAGCAACCGCTCCACCACGTTGCGCAACTCGCGCACATTGCCGGGCCATGAATACTGCTTCAGCGCATCAATCGCCGCACCTGCAAATGGAATCGGCTTCCAACCGTTCTGCGCGCTCACCTGCCGCGCGAAATGATCGACCAGTGCAGGCAGGTCCTCCGCGCGTGTGCGCAACGGCGGCAACTCGACAGGAAAGACGACAACCCGATGGTAAAGATCGCGGCGGAACTGGCCCAACTCGACTAACTGATCGAGATTGCGATGTGTCGCCACCACCACGCGCACATCCACGGTGGTGGGCTTGTCCGCACCAATGCGCTCCACCTCACCCTCTTCAAGCACGCGCAGCAGCTTGGCTTGCATGGCCAACGGCATATCGCCAATCTCGTCCAGGAAAAGCGTTCCACGATGCGCCTGCTCAAACTTGCCCGTATGCCGTTGTGCCGCGCCAGTAAATGAGCCTTTCTCGTGGCCAAAAAGTTCGCTCTCGATCAATTCGGAAGGCACGGCTGCGCAGTTGAGGGTGACAAATGGTCCCGTGGCGCGGAGACTCTTTTCGTGAAGCGTGCGTGCGACCAGTTCCTTGCCTGTGCCAGTCTCACCATAGATGCAGACGCGCGTTTCGCTTGCCGCTACGCGCTCAATCTGCGCCAGAACGCGGCGCATGGTCTCGCCAGTAAACACCAGCGTATGCTTGCCTACGCGGCTGCGCAGGTCCTTATTCTCTGACTCCAGTCTTGTAAGCTTCAGCGCATTCTCGACCGTCACCAGCAGCTTCTCAGTCGATAGCGGCTTCTCAAGAAAGTCCAGCGCGCCCAGCCGTGTTGCTCGCACTGCCATCTCGATGTGCGCCTGCCCGCTCATCATCACCACCGGGGCTTGAACGGCTGCGGCCTTTAGATCGGCCAGCAGTGTTAGCCCGTCGCGCCGCGGCATCACCACGTCACTAAGAATCAAGTCGAAGGGCTGCGTCCGCGCCAGGTCCAGCGCGCGCTCGGCATTGTCGCAAACCACTGCCTCGTGGCCAGCAAGGCGAAAGGCACGTGAAAGCGAAGCCAGCGTGTTGGCTTCGTCATCGACGATCAGAATCTTTGCTTTCACAGTCATGATTTCGTTTCCATCGCCTTGGGCAAGTTGATCACAAACGTAACACCCGCGCCCGGCCTGCTCTCCACCGCAATCGTACCGTGATGGTCGGCAACCACCGATTGCACAATGGCCAGCCCAAGTCCGGTGCCGTGTTCCTTGGTCGTATAGTACGGCGTAAACAGCCGCTCGCACTCTTCGGGCGTAATTCCCTCGCCGGTGTCGGCAACGCGCAGCTCCACTGTTTCACCATTCGGTCGAGCGCTGAGCGTGACTGTTCCCCCAAGAGGCATCGCATCCATAGCGTTGAGCACGAGGTTTGAGATCGCCCGGTGCAGGAACTCAGGATCGGCATCAAGCGGCATCGGCTCTGCACCAAGTTCAACTTCGAACCGAATCTTCGCTGCTCCATCGTTGTTTGCATCGTTCGGGCTAGTCGCGGAGGACGCCGTCTCATACAGCGACCGCACGCGCGCAATTACATCTCGCGCATCAATCCCCTCCAACTCCGGCTTTGGCATCCGGCTGAAATCGCTGAAGCGCCCAATAATGGTCTTCAGGTTGGCGATTTCCATGCCCAGCGTCGCGGTGCTCTCGCGAAAAACTTCATCAAATTCAGCTTCGGGCAACTCGCGCGCCCGCACCAGATTCTCGACAGTCAGTTGCAAAGGGAAAAGCGGATTCTTAAGCTCGTGGGCTAGCCGCCGTGCAAGCTCGCGCCAGGCGGCCACGCGTTCCGTCTGCACCAGGCGCTCGCGCTGCGAAACCAGTTGCCCCGTCATGTGATTGAAGCTCCTCGCCAGCACGCCTACCTCATCGCGACCGCGCTCCGCTACGCGCACCTCCCAATTGCCGAGGGCTACCTCTTCAGCGGCGCCTGCCAGCCGCTCAATGGGACGCGAAACCCGCGCAGCAATCCACAGGCTCATCGCAATCGCCAACAGAATCCCTCCCGCCGCCACTCCATAAGCAATGGCGCGTATGTGCTGCTGCGCCTCAACCATGCCGCTGCGCGAAATGGAAACAGTTAGCACAGCCAGTACGGTTCCAGATTCATTCTTGAGCGGAATGGCGGTGGCGTTCAGGCTGTCTTCGCGACGGCCCGAGGGAAAGAGCGTCGCGCTCGTCTGTTGTCCACTCTGACGCGAGGCGTCAATCAACGATCGATACGCCTCGGCACCAATCACAGCACCCGAAGAACTGATCAGGCGCTTCGGATCGAATGCGGCGAATCCAGCCGATCCCGCGACGGATGGAGCAACGGGCACTGTGGCAGGCTGGCCGCGGTCTGTGCCCTGATCGAACGCAGCATCGCTGTACAGACTCACCTGCATTCCCGGCGCGACCGGCAGATCACCCAGAAAGCTTTGGTCAAGCCGCCTACCGCCGACGAGCCGAACGGCCCCGGCACCATGTACCGGCCGCACTGCAAACAGGCCCAGCGCCGTCGTTTCGTCCGGCAGTTCTTCGCGCTTCATAAATGTAGCTGCAGTCTGCAATGCTGCCGGTTCCGGATAACCAAACCGCGCAGGCCATTGCGCAGAGCTTGCGATCTTTCCATCCGGACCGACGATTTCGAGGAAGTCCAGTTGTGCGTCCTGGGCCAGCGCTTCTGCTTCAGTCACATAGGGCGCAGCGTCCCCTGTCTGTGCAAGTTCCATAGCCATGGAGCGCACACGATCTCTCCAAGCGATGCGGTCCACCGCCGCCGCCACTTCGTCTGAACGATGCTGGAACTCGCGTTGAAACTGGCTGACAACGAGCGCCGTCTCTTCGCGGTCGCGCTGCTCAAACACCAGCCGAATGCGCACCAGCACCGTCCACGCCACCGCGGCCACCGCAAGCGCAACAGTGAGCGAAAACAAGAGTAGCATCTTTTGCCGTAAGCTCATGGGGCAACCCTCATCGCTTGGGCCTCATGGCACATCCTGCAGTGAAACACCCGCCAGCAGCGGTGTTCCATCCGCGCTCAGGCTGAAGTCGCGCACGCGCCCGCCCACTGCATAGGCTCGCGGAAGATAGAGCAGCGGAACCAGCGTATGCGTCTGAAGAAACTCGCGCTCCACTTTGTAAAGTCCAGCCGAACTGTCATCGACCACGGGCGCTTCAACACCAACGCCTCGAAGCAGAGACTCAAGCGCAGCGCGCGGCTCATTTGAAGCAAGAGTCAGCCGCAGCAGAACCATGTCTGTGCGGTGCACGGTTCCCGGCGCGGCCACCTGCACGTTAAATCCTGCCTCGCGCAAGTTGAGAGCAATCCGTTGTGCAGCCAACTGCATTTGCGCGCTGCTGTCTGTTGAAATCGTCAGCACAGGCGGCGTGAGCCCGCCACGCAATTCGCGAGCCTTGTTGATGTCGCGGTCCGCCGGAAAGAGAAATCCGTAACCGGTAAGCTCCGAGGGCAGCAGGCTGGCAGTGATCTCGCCCTGTTTTTGAAAGATCACGTTGGAAAGGGAATTGCGGTCGACCGCGAGCGCAATGGCCGAGCGCAGGTTTGCATCGCTCAGAACTCCACCATCGGCAACCGCCAACGCCAGCAACGACACGGGCCCGGATACAGCGACAGTAAGCCGCTGTTCATGGGCCTGGCGCAATTGCTCGGCGGGCACTTCAACCAGATCCGCGCGCCCCAGGCTCAGATCAAGCCATTGATCGCGGATCGACCGATGGAAGTGAATGTCGATTTCGTCAAGGAACGGCCTGCCCTGCCAGCAGTTTTCATTTGCAATAAATCGCTGAACGTCGTTGTTAGCTGCCTCACCCGTTTGCTGAAACGGTCCTGTGCCCAATATGCGAGACCCATCGTCGGCGTCGAACCCAATGAGGTAATCGTCGTTTGCCAACAACTCCGGGAGATTCGGCACCGGCGAGTCGCCTGTGAATACAATCGACGTACCGACGACTCGAACGGCAGTCCACGGGCAGTCAGCCTGGCAGGACCTTTGCAGCGATGTCACCACCATCGCTGCGGTAAGCATCTCCGAGTTCTGAAGATGGACGCCCCGCCGCAAGGTGAATTGCCAGCGATGATCCTGGTTCTCCGATTTCCATTCGACGGCCAGGGCCGGATGCGCGGAACCGTCCGAGTCGATAACAGTCAGTCCATCAAGCACTAGCCGGCGTGCTAATCCGCCTTGACGCTGCCATTGGTCGCCCTCGATCTCAACGCGCAGCGTGCCGCCGTAATGGGGACGGGTGCGTGCCGCTCCATGCAGCGCAAGCGCGGCCAGCACGCAGTTAATTGCAACTCGACGTAACACGATCCACCTCATATTTGTCTGCTGCTGCCAGACTGACGGGCCTGCGGACAACAGTAAAAACACTCTTCCCATCAGGCGCCGTCCACAGCGCCATCACCGTTCCGTCCATGGCCAATGGCGCGCTTGCGGGAATCGCCTCCTGCGCAGGCAACTCGTAAGCACGCAGGCTGTCTGCGGCCGCTTCGCCTGAACCCGAAGCCACCACCTGCGCGCCGATTCCGCACCCTGTATTCAACACGGCATAGTCGCTTCCCCAATCGCGCGCCCCGCTCACCGGCTCGAGCACGCCTGCTTCAGTCAGTTGCACTTTTCCATCAATCCCATTCACAAGCAGCGCGGCCAAAGACCCCGAGCCTGCGGGGCGAGGAACGATTGCAGCAGCATAAAACTGGGGCAGGTCCGCTCCCAGGCTCGGAGCAAGCACGCCGGTGAAGTAATCGCGCGTGGAATTGTAGAAGGCCTTCAGCGGCGTGACTTCGATGCTTTCGCTCTGATTTGTCGCCGGCCCACGCGGTAATGGCGGCACAGAAAGTTGCCAGGGATCATCGCCTTCGCGGCAGTGCACGGTCCAATCGCCTGCCATTGGCCCCCGCTCATAGCTCCCTTCGCAAACCATTCCCGCAACGAAGGCCTCAAATTCCTGACCATCGTGTAATGGAACAATCACGCCGCGAGGATCTCGAGTCAGCGGCTTTCTTTGCCCGATGGCCACTCGCTTCTGTTCTTTCCAGCCCTCTGCCGCATGACCGTAAATCACTATCTCTTCCGGTTCGACCACAACCAACCCATCCGCGGTTTCAAGCGCTGCGAGTACCGGATCTCTCGCTGTCAGCACCGCCTGTTTGCGCAGTGTCAGGCCGGTTCCAGCCGGAACCTGCCGCGCCGTCTCCGGCTCAACCTGCACCATCGCAACCTGTCGCTGATTCCCCTCAATCACTTCAGCCACCCATAGCCGTTCGCGAGTGTTTTCGCTCAGCGTTACACGGATGGCATTGGCGCTTTCCGCGCCAGAAGTGAGAACGCCGTGCGCCTTCAAGTCTTCTTCCAGCAGCAGCCGGATTTTGGGAATCTCCTCCGTGGGAATTGAAGAGGCGTTGCGGATTGTCAGGCGCACCTGCCCCGGGCCAAGTATCGCGGCCACTTCGTCAGCAAGCGCCGCGGCAGGCTCTTGCCACTTGCCGGGTGCTGGCGCTGCACTCCCATCCCGCCCAGCCAACTCGGCAAGCATAAGGCAATTCGCAACAGTGAGAACAAGCCACGCGAGCTTCATTGGTTTTGGCTTTCTGCGCATTGTTCGATTGCGCGGATTATATCGTTTGGCCCTGTCAGCCACATGCGGCGCCACGACGCTATCGCCATCGTCTTTAGCGGTGCAAATCCGCGCCGTACATCATGTCCAGTTCGCGCATGTGATTGCGCGCTAGCATCAACTCGCACTGCATCTCGAAACTCGGCCCGCCTGTGCCTCCGGAGAATTGATGAAAGGCAGTTGTACAGGCGGTATCGCGGTACCCTCGCCAGCTTTTCTCCACGCGCTCAAACTCTTCCGAATGCTGCTTTGGCGTAAAGGAGGATCCAGCAGGACCATTCGTATTGATATTGGGCTGCCCCGGCATCTCAGGCCACGGCGCCAACAATCCCTGGATAACCCCTTCATAACTCTTCAAATTCTGCTCCGTAATCGTCAGCTCTTTTCTCATGCAGACATTGACGTTATAGGTCGTGTCGGCGTTTGGGCAGTCTCCAGCCTTGTCGCGCGCCATCTCCGCGCCAAATATCTGCTTAGCCTGGCCTTGCAAGCTCAGCCTCCTCGCCCGAAATACCTCAGTCTGCCTCTGATAGGCCAATTGGTCAGGCGTGAAAACTTTCTTAGGCTTTGCCGTGTCCTGCTGACCAGAGCACTGCTCACTCGCAAAGACTGCAATCAGTATCATCGCACCTAAATGAGTTACAGCCCAATTGCATTTATGTCTGGTGCTCATATCGTCCTCAATTCCGGTTGTAACTCTCTCACCTTCGATGCTATCCGTAGCACCGGTCATCTGCCCTCACGACGCGCAAACGGCCGGTGCCATGGACTACAAAAACCATGCATCAATGGCCGGCATGAGGTGCGGGATCATCCTGAGCGTCCATCTCCTGCTTCATTACCGGTGTGTTCGCCATGCTCTTAAATACGTCGTTGGCAAAGAAGAACTTGCCGTCCGACGGCACCATAACCACTTGTATCTTGTCAGATAGCCGTTCCGCGATGATCTTGTTGATCAGCAGAGGAGACTTGTTCAGCAGTGCTGCTTCGCTGGTCATGCGCTCGGCGTTGGCCGTGGCCATCAGCCGAATGCGGTTGGCCTCAGCGTCGGCCAGCAGATTGCGCCGCTCCAACTCTGCCTTGCTGTCAATCACCTTGGCTTGGGCGTCAGCTTCGGCATTCTGGATTGTCGCTTCTTTGCGCGCTTCGGCCTCCAGCTTGCTCTGCTCAATCTGCTTCTCCTTCAACGGCAGCGTGTACTGCATCGCGTCGGACTCGCCTTTTGCCTCCACCACCTTCGATTGTGCTTCGCCCTCGGCCTCCTTCACCTTTTGCACGGCTTCCGCTTCGGCCTGTAACTCAGCAATCTTCACCTGCTTCTGTTGTATGTCGGTCACCACGCCGAGCTGATCGTCTTCCTGCTCCTTCAGAAGCAGCCCCTCAAGGCCCTTGGCGTACTCTTCCGGCAGTTGAATGTCAGACAGCATCACCTCTTCCACCACGATGCCATCGGCATTCAGCTTTTGCGTAATGATAGTCGCCGCTTTCTCCCTCACCTCTTCGCGCTTCGTCGAGAAGATCTCGCGCACAGTGTACTCCGGCGCAAGCTCCCGCCATGCACTTGCCACTACCGGCGGCACCAGCTCCTTATCCACCGGCTGAGGCATGTGGGCCTGCACGCTTGAGAGTTTATTGGGATCCAGACGATATCGCACCGTCACCGCCAGTCCAATGTTCAACCCTTCACGCGACTGCACGCTGAGTCCATTACCCTGTGCTCCAGCCTTGCCACCCTTCTCAATAAAGTCGGCCGTGAACAAGTGATCGCGCAGGCTGAATGTCTCCACGCTCTCAACCAGTGGAGTTACAAAATGCACACCTGGATAGAGCGTACCCGGAATCGTGCCCCGGATCTGGCTCACACGCACGCCGCCCATTCCGCTCGGCACCACCACGATGCTTGTCGCCACCAGTAATGGCAGGCAGGCCACTAGCGCCAGGGCCAAGGGACCACGCCATGCGATCTCGGTCGGTTCTGGTTTCTCGGTTTCTTGCAATTCTGTTTCGCCCAAGGCCTTGCGCCGTGCAGCGCGAAAGCGAATCCAAATTCCATACATCGGAATTCCCAACGCGGCAGCAAGCAGCAGCACTCCCGCGATCGTCAGCAACATCTTCAGTGCGAGCATCGACCTTCTCCCTTTTTGTGTTTGTGTTCCCTGATTTTGCGTCTCAGTGACAACGACCTGTCGCTGGTTAACCCACCTTTACCAGCCCCCGGCCGTGGAGCCACGAGCAACCGGACCAGCCCTCCGAATGTCAACTCTTCAAGCAGCAGCGCTGCCACAACCTGCAACAGCACAGCCCCTAGACTCCTCATTGCTTCCATCAGCAGATTCATGGCGATCCCTCTCACTTCGAGGCCACCGCGACTGAAGCTGACAAGCCCGCATCGGCAGACTGTGCGGGCATCTCCGTAACCACTACATTGGCGTCAGCAGCCCCAACCATCTCCTCGGACTGAAGGGTGGCCTGTAACGGCGTTGCATCCGGTGCCGACATCGCCAGCAGAATTGCTTGTCCAGTCTGCGGTGCGACTGGATTCTGCTCGCCAAACAGATGCGCCGTCTCCTCGTTGCGCTCGCCCACTAACTCCACCGTGTCACCGACTGCTACCAGTTCGTAGAACTCTTCGAGGTCGGCTTTGCTCATGCGAATGCACCCATGCGACGCGGCGTTGCCAATCGACTTCGGTTCATTGGTTCCGTGGATGCCGTAGCCACGAATGCTCAAGCCCATCCACCGCGTGCCGACCGGATTGTGCGGCCCTGGTAGCACTGTCTTGCCGTCGTGGTGGTAAGTGGGATTCGCAATGCGCCGCTCGATCGTGAATGTTCCCACCGGGCTCGGAGTCGACGGCTTGCCCACCGCCACGGTGTAGACCTTCTTCACTTGCCCGTCTTCCACCAGTGCCAGTTTCCGATCCTCGAGGCTCACTACGATCCGCCGAACCGGCGCGCTTTGCTGAGGTGCCGCGGCCTGCTGAATTGGCGTGCTCTGCGCCAATGCCTGTCCCGCCAATACCACGCCCGCCACCGCCGCCACTGCCAACCGAATGAGCCCCAAAGTCGCCATCCTGTCCTCCTTGCCAAATCGCTTACGCACGGACAAGTTGCAACATGGGCGCCAATCGAGAGTGACTGAAAGCAAATAGGTTAGCGAGAGAGCAGCATTGATTAACCGTGTCACCGCTGACACGCTGTCTGTGCGTTGACACGCTTGGCTTTGCAAATCGACTTGGCCCACAACGCTCAGTCAAGCCAGAAACTGTATCGTGCCGTCAGAGAGTTACGGCCAAAGAGTCGAGATCAGAGCGGCCGCGGCAGGGAAGATGAGTATCTCTCCAGAGTTGCCGCCGCTGTCTCCCCCGCTTTCAAGAGCCAACTTCAGGGCCGTCCCTACCCTAAGTCGGCAAAAATCCTTAACTGCAAATCTCTTTGATTCCAACTTCGATGGCAGGGTAAGCTTGTTCGCATGAGACTCCGCAGAGGCCTTATCTTCGCTGCCATTCACGTGGGTGTTACGGTGGGGCTTCTCTATTGGCAGGAGGCGCCCTATTGGGATTACATCCCCATCGTTCCGGCCGCCCAGAGAGGGGTCCCGCACGAGACGACGACCGACCTGGATGATGCGGACTTCGAGTTCCATGACAGGGCTCCGGTCAATCCTTGCGAGGCAGCAAATGTTTCTGAGCGCCCGACTTCTCCGCAGGAAAGAATCCTTGCCATCGACAACCTCCCCATTGTGTTAATCACCGGCTGGCATTTGCCCTGCGGCATCCCCTCACGCCTCGACAGTAAAGTTCAATCTTGGTACGGCTTCACGCAAGAGGCCGAATCAATTGTTGGCAAGGTCATCTCAATCCTGGCGCTGGTGCTATGGTTCATCGTTGGCGGCTTTCCCATGATTCGCGGCAGGCACCGTCGTTGGTACAACGAACCCGGCATTTTCATGACGCTGTGTCTGCTCCTGTCCATGCTCATGCTTGGCATCGCCTGGGCCTTCTCCCGCGTCCCGGGAGACCTTCGCCCGCCCATTCCCGAATACGCAACCGAGGCCAAAGAAGTCGTGCTCCAACTCGCCGTGCTCCCTATGCTCCTGGTTGCAATCGGGTGGATCTGGTGGGTTGGGCTCTTCTTCTATACAAGGTGGAAGAAGACGCGCCGCTGGCTCGACCGCAGAGCCCTGGCCGCGGAGTCATAACCGCAGTTCAAGGCCGGCTGTATACGGTCCCTGAGCCTCTCTTTGCGCGGATCCCGGCACGGCAACCGTCAACACTCCGCCACCTCACTCGTCTAAAGGGATGAAAGTGTGTACAACTTGATGACGATGCCAAGAACGTTTTTCTTCCGCAGGATCTCCCCAACAGCCCTTTGCGCCTGGCTCGTCCTGGCGCTTGTGGCTCCTCTTGCCCCGCTGGCTCCTTTTGCCATCGCCCAATCCGCCGGAACAGACCAGCCCGCAGCCACCCTGAAGATTCAGGCGCGCGAAGTGGTGCTGCCCGTGACCGTCCGCGACAAGCATGGAGCCTTAGTCAGCAGCCTTCAGAAGTCCGACTTCACGCTTACCGAGGATGGCCGCCCGCAGACCATCAAGAGCTTTACCCGGGAGACCGATCTGCCGTTCCTGCTCGGCCTGCTAGTCGACACCAGCCGCAGCGTCTCCGGCGCCATGGAGTCGGAACGCAAGGCGGCCGGCAAGTTTGTCGACCAGATGCTCCCTGCCGATCCCAAGAACGCCAAAGCTGGCGACCAGGCCTTCCTGCTCCACTTCGATCATGAGGTGGAACTGCTTGAGGACTTTACCAACTCGCGCGACAAGTTGCACAAGGAACTCGATGAGATGGGCCCGTCTCGTGTCGCGCAGAACGACACCCAGGGCCCAGAAACCCGAGACGACGACCGTGGTTCACGGCCAAGCACTCGTCGCGGAGGCACGCAACTTTACGATGCCATCTTCCTCGCCGCCGATGAGTTGATGAAGCCCAAGCAAGGCCGCAAGGCTCTCATCGTCTTCAGCGATGGCGCAGACCGCGGAAGCAAATCGACTCTGAACGACGCTGTGGATGCCGCCGATCGCGCCGGCGTCGCCGTCTACACCATCTACTTCAAAGGTGAACAGGAAAACAGCGGCATGAACAACGGTTATCCCGGCGGCGGGCGTCACGGTGGCATGGGTGGCGGAGGCTATCCAGGCGGAGGCTATCCCGGCGGAGGTGGTGGATACCCCGGTGGTGGTGGCCAGCGCCGTCCTGACACCAGGAGCGAGGCAGGTGTCGATGGCAAAAAGATCATGGAAAAGATTGCCGAGCGCACGGGCGGCCGCTTCTTTGAGGCCAAGAAGAAGGACAACCTCGACGAGATCTACGCCCAGATCGCCGAAGAGCTCCGCGGTCAGTACCTGCTTACCTACACTCCAGACCAAGTTGACAACGACGGCGGCTTCCACAAAGTAGCGCTCAAGGCCAGCAACAGCGACCTTCAAGTGGTCACGCGCGAAGGCTACTACGCTCCCGGTGGCGACTCGAAATAACCCCTACGCTGGAGCCGGCTGCGAATCAGCCGCTGACTCCGATATAGATGCCTTCGATTCCTCCTCAGCCACCACGAAAAAGGATTTCAAATCGGCACGCCCAAACGACGTCGTCATCGCCACGTCGGACGCATCTCGCCCCGTCGCCATCAGTATCCGGCCAATCCGCGGTTGGTTGTTACGGGCGTCGAATGACCACCAGCGTCCGTCGAGCCAGGCCTCAAACCATGCGCTGAAGTCCATCGGCATCACCACCGGCACGCCAATGTCGCCTAGATAGCCGGTTGCATAGCGGGCGGGGATGTTGAGTGCGCGGCAAAAAGTAATGGCCAGATGCTGAAAGTCGCGGCAAACGCCCACCCGCTCTGTGTACACATCGAGGGCCGTCTTTGTGGGCCGCGCGTGCTGGTAGTTGAACGCGACATGGCTGTTTACCCAGTTGCAGATGTACTGCACCCGGCTCCAGCCCGTGTTCAGCTGCCCAAAGTGCTCATAGGCAATGCTGCTGAAGCGATCCACCTCGCAGTAGCGGCTGTTGAGCAGGTAACTCAGCACCTCGTTGGGCAGGTCGCCGACCGGCGCCTCGCGTGCAGACAAGTTGATGACGTCGGGATTGCCTGAGTCGCGGACGAGCGTAGTGCTGCTCAGGCGCAACAGGCCAGGCTGCGCCACAAATCGCGTGCACCGGTTGCCAAAGCTGTCGATGTAACTGGTGGTCGGCAGTTGCGGGTCGGTGTGCAGTTCATCTGGCTCCAGCAGATCGTGAACGCGCGTTGGGTGCACACTGAGCAGTGTCACCATGGCAACCGGAGCAGGAATCTCGAACTGAATGTCGTAAGCGAGACGGATCAGCATGTTTGCGCCTCTTGTCTTGAAACTATTGGAGCGGAGACCGTCTCACTGTCCCATTTTGAACATCGCGCTGTAACCTGAAAGCGGCAACTTCGGATGCTTGCACTTTTTACTCCGCAGCAGGTTTGGCGTGGGCCTTTGTGGGAACGTTGGCGAAACTGCGGTAGCTGTCATCATCTCATGGTCGAGATGCGCCGAGTGGGTCGTCAGGTCGCTCCCGGTTGAGAATTGGGATGGATGGCGTACGGCCGGGTCACAAATTTAATGCATTGAATGCCCCCATCGTTAACAAAACATATTTCATTAATTCACGCTGTCAGGTCGCAAAACGCACAATGGGCGTCCACTTTCGCGGACGCCCATTGGTCATTCCCTGTTTGACC
>Ga0182016_10001985_pt1 | contig 24435 bp, 23 predicted proteins | sample 712S2MmetaG_FD_120491 | JGI IMG/M metagenome (GOLD analysis project Ga0182016, IMG submission 120491) | Permafrost microbial communities from Stordalen Mire, Sweden - 712S2M metaG | ecosystem: Environmental > Terrestrial > Soil > Wetlands > Permafrost | place: Sweden: Stordalen | collected...
AATAAGTTCGAGCGTGTCCTAAATGCGAAGAATCGTAAACAGTCGGTCCGCAAATGTACCACTTCACTTGTTTTCCTTCAGAGGGTATAAATTCATCCTTTCTATCGGTAAGACTGTTCGAAAGGACAAGACCTGAGAGAAATAAGGGATCAGTATTAACGTCACTATGAATATTAGTATTAACGTTGGTATGGACGACGGTATGATCATCCTTTTGATCAAATACCTCATCACTGGGTTCACTGGGTAGAGTAGGAGTCTTGCTATGTTTTCTCCGTTTGACTTTCAAATATCGGTGGTTATGTTCATTGGGAGATACTTCCAGAGGAATCGAGGTATGGACGACATCCTGAAGAGCATCGATCTTGTGACCATTGGTAGTTAAGAGATCTATTTTAGAAATTCCTAAGGCCTTAATAATGGCTCTGGCAGTGTCATACTTACGATAATCTTCAGCGAATCCTAATTCGGAGTTGGCAGCATAGGTATCTAAGTTCTTTTGCTGTTGCAAATGATACGCCATGATCTTATTAGCGAGACCGATACCCCGACCTTCATGTCCGGCGTTGTAAATAACCACTCCACGGTTCCGCTCCGCAATCATGGACAGGGCAGCAAAGAGTTGATCTCCGCAGTCACACCGCTGAGAACCTAAAACATCACCGGTAAAACATTCGGAATGAATTCGCGTAAGCACAGGTTCATCCCTGGGAAAATCGCTGCTCGGAGAACCGTCATGAACACCTTTAGGTGTTTTTACTACCACAATATGTTGTTTTCCATCGAAATGAGAGTAGAAGCATTTAGCGGTCCAAAATCCCAAATCACGGCCTCGTAATTTAAGGGGGAGTTCACACTGGGAAACGAGGGTAACTCCTACAAGATCCTGGACGTCTGAATTAATATAGTTCAAGGAATCTTCCCACTCTAGGTGAGCGATTAGCTGTTCAATGGTAATGATCTTCAGAGCATATTTCTGTGCAAAGGCAACGCAATCGTGCAAGCGCTTCATGGAACCATCCTTATTTACCAATTCGCCAATAAGACCGATCGGTTGAACGCCGGCTAATCGACAGAGGTCCACCGCTGCTTCAGTGTGTCCACGGCGCTCCAGGACACCCTTAGGACGTGCAATCAAGGGAAAGATATGTCCAGGTCGACGGAAGTGTTCGGCTTTCTGACTGGGATCAGCAAGTTTAACAAAAGTAGCAGCCCGATCAGCGGCACTGACACCGGTACTAGTACTTATATGATCGGTACTGACGGTAAAGGCAGTTTGGTTGGGATCGGTACTATTCTGTACCATGATATGTAGTTTGAGTTCGGCCGCTCGCGCTGCTAACATAGGGGCACAGAGGATACCGGTGGTATAATTGACGCAAAAAGCTAACTTTTTCTCGTCGGCAAACTCTGCCGCCATAATGAGATCCCCCTCATTCTCCCGGGATTCATCGTCCATCACAATGACAAACTGTCCATTCCTAATATCGGCGATGGCTTCGGGTATGGTTGAAAACATAAGGACTACGTGTAACAAGATATTTACATTTACACTTAGTGATTGTAATTAAGAATCAATTACGCAAATATAAAATGTTTTACGATGAAGTCGTCCCACAGATGGCCCCCTGTAATACGAAATCTATTTTATAAAATAGATTTCGCGGAGATTTTTATACTTTTATGCTAGTATAATAGTGTAATAATGTAATAGTGTAATAGTGTAATATCATAATGTTATAATAGTGTAATAGTGTAATAGTGTAATAGTGTAATAGTGTAATAGTGTAATAGTGTAATAGTGTAATAGTGTGACGGCATAATATGATAATAGTGTAATATCATAATAGTATAATAGTGTAATAGTGTAATAATATCATAACGGTATATTAATCTTTTACCAATACTTGTTCCTTCATCAGTACTTTGAAATCACAACGACCCGGTCGCAAGTAGCAAGTGTCTAGGATGTCCAAACTTTCGGGAGTACTGTTCATGGTTAATACAAAGATAACATATGGATACAGTCCTGTATTGACCTTGTCCATGAACCCATTGTATGAGGGTTTGTCATACAGAAAAGGAAGATGCTTACTTCGTTGCGGCGTATACTGGTGATGGATTTTGGTCAAAATAATGTCGAATTCATCAATCGACACTACCAAGGGTCTGGAGAAACTGGGAGTAACAGTAGAGTACAAATTGACAAAGGCACTTGCCGGTTTAGTAGGATCATAGGAGGAATACAGAGATCCATTCAGTCGAGAGGCTAGTAGAGTCGCAGTCATAGTTTTACCCGTACCACGGTCGCCGTGTAGTAATACCACCATGCTCTTGGAAGACTTTAATTTTATCACCCATTGTAACATCATGCTTCGCAATACAACCTCTTGTTCGTTTGTGGGGATGTACTTTATCCCTATAGATCGAGAAATGTGATAGAAGCTAACTGGAGTAATATACTGTTCCCATAAAGTCAAAGATTTTTCCCGATGAATATCATCACCCCGCAAATAGTTATAGAATCTTCTTGTGGTGAGAATATATAGGGTATAACTATGATTGGGATGTTTGATGATATATCCCAGGTAAGGCCATCCATAGAGATATCCCCCAGGAATACCGTCTCCATTGATAGTACTATACCCTGATAAACGTTTACTCATTTGTCGTACCAGATAATCTGGACACACTTCGAAGAGTTCAATACCAAAACACTTGAATACCATCAAAAAGAAGACTCCTATACAGGTGAAAATAGATCCCAAGTGGAAGAGGGAGGCATAGTACAGGTTATACATACGTCATGCTATTAATATAGTATAAGAATACAATATCAATTTCTAATTCCACATCCTAATACTCTAAAGGATATAGGCTAAACCGCTGGTAAATCTGCGAGATAAGGAAAGTAATTCATATTAGTGAATAATATGGATTGAGTTTTCATGCGAGTCTTAATGAAATTTGTACACGTCTGTAACAAAGCGACGTCCTCTATTGTCTGGTGTAAGGTCCTTTTCATAGCATCCAATTCAGCATTTAGCGTGGCATGGTCCGCTCCCATAGTACCCAATTTAGCATTTAGTGTAGCATGATCCGCTCCCATAGTACCCAATTTAGCATTTAGTGTAGCATGGTCCGCTTCCATAGCATCCAATTTAGCATTTAGTGTAGCATGATCCGCTTCCATAGCATCCAATTTAGCATTTAGCGTGGCATGGTCCGCTTCCATAGCATCCAATTTAGCATTTAGTGTAGCATGGTCCGCTTCCATAGCATCCAATTTAGCATTCATCGTGGCATCGTACGCTTCTAATTTAGCATTTAATGTGGCTTGGTCCGCTTCCATAGCATCTAATTTAGCATTCATCGTGGTATGGTCAGCTTCCATAGCATCCAATTTAGCATTTATTGTAACATAGTCCGCTTCCATAGCATCCAATTTAGCATTCATCGTGGCATCGTACGCTTCCAATTTAGTATTCAGCGTGGCAAGCTCTGCTTCCATATGGTGCCACTGCTCTGCATCGATATCGCCATCGGTAGTACCATTATTAGTAGTAGTAGTGTTGATGACGGACTCCTGGGGCGTTGCCATTATTTTCTATCAACATTTAATATAATCTCGCGAAAAATGATCATCTAATATATTATCAATTATCCAGTGATTATACTAAATGTTAAGAAATGGCAGTGGTATATATACTGAAAAGCACGCAGTACAATAAAACCTATATCGGCTGTACCGTAGATATGACACATCGGCTTCGACAGCACAATGGGGAGATTGTCGGCGGAGCGAAGAAGACAAGCAAGTGGCGTCCTTGGGAAATCATTATGGTGGTGACTGGATTTACCGATAGATCACAGGCCCTCCGATTTGAATATCGCTTACAGCGTCCCAAAAGAAAGAAGAAAGTCCGAACGGACAGTACCACCTTCGTTCTGGAGAATTGTTTTACATTAATCAACCGAGGAGAGGGGGTGTCTCATGATAGTGCCCCTTGGCCACAATTAACTCTATATTGGTATCAGGCCAAGTATGAAGCAGCGTTCAGACGGTAATTGGTGATGGTATCGAAGGATAATGGAGTTGATCATGCAATACGCGGATTTTGAGAAATATAGTTCGCTGTGTGACTAAAGCAATTAATTCGACAGGATTCACAAATTATTGCTGATAGGTATTATTCGCCCTCCAAGTTGCATATTGAAACCCCTTTTACTGCGTTACTATATTACTATATTACTACGTCGCTGCATTACTACGTCACTGCGTTACTATATTAATGTATTACTACGTCACTACGTTCACTGATCTCCCATAATAGTACATTACAAAAGAGTAATGTATAGGTACTAATAGCATTATATCACAAAAGAGTAATGTATAGGTACTAATAGCATTATATCACAAAAGAGTAATATAGGTATGAATATTATTATAGTATATTGCAAAAGAGTAATATATAGATATGAATATCATTATAGTATATCACAAAAGAGTAATATATAGGTATGGATATCACTATGGTATATTACAAAATACTATAAAACAGTAATATAGGTATGAATATTGTTATAGCATATTACAAAATACTATTAAATCTTCGTTGTCAAACGGTATTACTTTAAAGAAATTATGAACGTGTAATGGCAAAAACACTATCTCTGTGCGTAATATTATAGTGTGCCAGAGTGTATTCATCCTGAAGTTGTTTCCCTCGAAAGATCAATCTGTGACACTCAATTAGTATAACATCAGAGATCTTCTGTCTAAGATATGATATGGTATAGAAAGACTCCATCTCTAAATTAAAACTATCCCCAGTAAAAAATTTCACCGTCACCAGCATTTGCATGTTGATCCTTTAAACATTTATCCTTACATTGTAGTGACGATGTATTACATTACCAGAAAGATCATGTTTCAAGTAGACCATTATATCACCAATCTGCCTCCTTAGTCTGACAAATGATATTATCACATGAAAATTGATTAGATATTTATGCATCTGCTGCACCAATACAACTGTTCGCTTCTGATAATCGTGTTTCGAATAATGAGTCGACTCCATCCCGGTCTTTTGCTTGCTGTTTCTTTGGTGGCGACACTTATCTTTTGTATCACATTATATTATGCTATTCTAGAACATCGAACACACTTGCAGTCCATTTGTTTTAGTCATGAGACTAACATAAGTAACCATTGTAACATAAGCTGTGTCGGGAAAAATGAAACCTACAGCACCATCGCCTCCTGCGATCGTCTTTACATCTTAAAGACTGGTACTAATACCATCGTACAGACTGGTGGCACCAGAGATGCTAGTCTCTATCTTGTTATTGCACTATGTTTTATTGTTATTGCGTGCTTGACTGTAGTGATAATGTCCATCATCATCTGTGTACGTGCCGCTAACGATCGAGTTAGACTAGATATCGCCGCTACCGCCCAAGTTAAACCAGATATCGCCGCTACCGCCCAAGTTAAACTAGATATCTTAGAAATAGAGGTATAACTGCAAACATATCGAACCATCCAGGATTAAGTTCGGAGGATTTTCTGTTCGCAAAATATTTGCTCTTTACAAATGCAGGTGTCTGTACCTGGATACGGAGCGAACGCTCTCATCCCTCACGGAGAGTTACCCAATCTCAGCATCGAGACCTTTGATCATATTAATCGTAATAAAGTCACCTATCACACCATCATAGTTACTAAGACCGAACCCTCAGCTTCCAACAAAAGCGGAACCACTACTAAAAATGTAATTTCTATTATCAATATCCCCGACAATGACGTCCGAAAAGGTAATTTCATTATCCATGAAAATTTTCCATACATCTACAGTGGTGATGTAGATTACTTTGTGCATTACTTCCGCCAGGCTGACCGTGCAGACTCTCGCAATGTCAATTCTATCAAGAAAAATAGTGATGTCATCGCAAGTATCGCTATTCCCGTGAGTGCTCAGGGATTCGAAATCTTACCAGCCTTAGATCAGAACGACATGGAACCATATTGCCGTTGCGTACTCGATGTCTTAACCAAATTACCCCAGTCCTGCCTTGACTCGGGAGAAGGTTGTGTTAATCCCTATGCCATCTGTGCTCATAGTACAAAAACAACCAGCCGCACCTGCGGTCTGAAGGATAATGTAAAATCTTTGAGTCGTAATCAACTGGTCCGATATGCACACATCAATAATATTGCAGTCAACCCCCGTGATACCGAAGATCAGATCCGTGAGATTATACTAGCCACTAAGCGCATATAAATAATATTACTCTCGGAGTAATATATGGCTATAATGTCACGGTAATGTTACCAACGGTGTAATGTGATAATAATATATGTAAACTCATAACATACAAAGTAATCTCCCTGGGAAGTAAAGGGATAGATATGCCTATAGGTTCAAGATCACGGGACCACATCGACAAGATTACGGATATATTCCTCAGCAGAGGCACATATTTATGTAAATTAGTACCAATGTGCGGTGTAAGGTTGGGCCACTTGAAACGGAAAAATTAATACATTAATACATTAATTGTATGTATTCACATGATTCAATGTGTCGCTATGAAATAAACTTCGATATGCTCCCTTATGATCGCTGGTTAGACATCAATGCATATCTCACTTTCGACGATTTGGTACCTTTATGTGCTGCGAACCAAAATATCAGGTATCAAGTGCACGCCCTCGCCACTCTCAGAGGAGAGTTACCGAAAAAAGCGAGTAGTTTCATCGACTGGATAAGACATTTTAAAAAGTGTTATACCCTTAATATAGAACGTTTTGGCAAGAACTTGACTGAGTGGGACTCGAATGAGTGGTTTTCGAATGGGTGGGTCTTTCGCTAAAAAGTTAACACTAAAAATTCCATACTTCTCATGACTGTGCCCTCCGTCAAACACTTCAAGTTTGATTGGCACCTATTGCGACCAGTTGCGGATTTCTTTCCCCTACGCCAAACGGAAACCTCCACTCGTACCTGCCGTTCAGGAGATGAGGACTCATACCTTATCGAAGTAAGTACAAGTACCACCAAAATTTTCGAGAAGCAGGATCTGCTTTCCTTCAGTTTTGCGCAGCAAAATAGTATCTATAACTTTGCTAATCTTCCCAAATCACTTACCAGTCTGGACGTGAGCAGCACCGTAGGCACATATGCACACCCACTCTTAAGAACAGATTTCGAACCCTGGAAACACATTTCCAGGCTAGTCAATCTGAAATCATTAGACGTTTCTAGGGTCGAAAATATTCAAAATGACTGGATCCAGTACCTTCCTCGTGGTCTAACTACTCTGAAAATGAATTTCGCTCGTGGTATTACTCAAACCTGTGATTTCCCGAGGACATTGACCTATTTGAGCTTGGAGCTGGCCTCTTTAAGTGATGATGCAATCCCCGATCTTCCCCAGGGACTTACTTATTTAAATCTGAGAAATAGTTGCTACCTTACGGATGACAGTATCGCTAAATTACCGCGCTCCTTAACTTACTACAAAAATAATGCCCCCACATATACCGATAGATGCATACGACATCTCCCTCCGCGTTTGAGAGGATTAGATTTGGGAGAAGCCCAAAAGGTTACTACCGAGGCCCTGAAAGATCTACCCCGAGAATTAATCTGCTTAGTTCTATCGGGGATTCATACTACGCAAATCAAAGACTTGCCGTCTGGAATGTTACATTTAGTACTGATGGGTCGTGATTTAGTTGTCAACGATCTTATGAGTTTGCCCACAAATCTAACCTATCTCGGTTTACCTCACGCAGGTATCACAGATATTAAAAATCTCCCTGCAAAATTGCTCGAGTTGAACATATCTCGATCGCAAATATCAGAATTTGAACTGGAGTGTCTCCCTGACCACTTAAACCATTTGGACTTGTCACTTAATGAGGTAATTACCGGTGAGGTATTATCGATATTGCCAAAGTCATTGAAATCCCTGATCTTACCTCATAATTTACAGCCTACTGAAGCACAACGCCGTTATCTTCCGAATACTACGATCTTGCAATTTCCCACATTAGGAGCCATTTAGAAGCCATTTAGATCGGTATCTGAGGTCCCAATTTTCTGATGTGGAGGTTTTTCAACACTACGAACGATAGAAAGATGTATTTGTGGTTTGGACTTCACCACATCTTTATCATCTTTATCATCTTTAACTATCTCATTTGAATGGTTTAAAATTGACACCATGATACCATATTAGCGTCATAGTAAAATGGCTTCGGTACATAGTACTTACAAGATTGTGATCGCAGGGAGCCCCGGTCTCGCAAAATCCTGTTTCTTAAAACGTTGTGATACTCTTAATGATGCGAAGTGGAAATCTATCAACTCTGTCAACTCCATCAAGGTGACCTGGAAAACTACCCAGGGAAAAATTTCGATATGCCTATGTGCTGCTCCTTGTGGTGATGAACACAAGGAGCTACGAAAAGAATTATATCAGGGTGCTCACGCTGCCATTATTATCTTAGACACTGATCAGTTTAATGACGACGTCTTCGTCTGGATTAGGGAGATCCGAGAAGTTGTTCCCGACATCAATATTGCTGTTGTACTCTATTGGGTTAAGGTGCCACCCGTGGATAGTGTCCCATACGATGGCTCCGAATACGAGGATGTCAGTAAACACAGCAAAGTAGCTGTGTTTACTGAAGCCTGCTATGATTATGAGAAGCCCTTCATTTATCTCATGCGCAAACTGACTCATGACGATAATCTCTATGTCCTCCGGGGACTCTAATATATACTAGTACTAGTATGTAACTGATTTCGTAGCCACTCATTACGTGACTATACGTTACTATACGTTACAAAATTCATTGGATGTCAAAGATATATATATAAAACTGATGTCTCTAGTTTTATTTAAAGAATTATAATTGTCTTGTAAAGAAACATGCTCTCCTCCGCCATCCGTGTCACTGTCGCTCGTTCCACCCTTGCATTCAAGTCTGTCTTCAGATCCAAATATACTCAGTTTGTCAATCTGTCCGCCGTCCGTCATTCTCTTTGTCGGTATGGAAGCACCATCTGTTATTCTGTGTCTGAAGAAATTATTCCGGATTCCTTCGCCAGGTCTTCTAAGTGGCGTGCCGCCGTGCACCATACTACCGGTCTACCGTCAAACATCCGCACATCATCCTCTACATCCCCTATATCATCACAGCATCCTTGTTCCCAAGGGCGCGAAAACCCGCAACGGTTTGATGAGCCATGCTCCATTTTTGAGCGCACGGAGTCTTTCATCCGAAGTAGCACGCTGCGCTCCTTACCTGTGGAACCATCCGATTCGTCCAACCTTTAGATCATATGTCTCTACAAGAGATAATAGAAGCACTTTTCTAAAAGTATTGCATTCCCATGAAAATACTTGGGGCAAGATCTCTCATCGAACTTTTGTCTTCATCGATCATTATACCCTCCCCCGTGAAGTGTCTTTGGAGGCGGAACGCTCCCTCACAGTCGAGAATGCTGGTGGCAAGAGCGCAATATCGGAGATGTTTTCCATCGATTATATGGTGAAGAAATATCATGCTAATTCCATAGTTCTAGAGATGGAAGTAGTATATAGTATAGATTATAAGATGGTGGATTATATTGCTCTTGTTGATGATATTCGCGTGGGGGTATCTGTTACTCGAGCCATGGGATTTCCTACTGCGGCTTACTTCACTTCTGAGGATGCGGATCGACTATTAAGGAAGAAGCTCAATGGATTGATTGTCGCCCGTAACTCAGTATCCAAACATCAGTCTTTTATCAAATCCATTCTTCATGTATGGTGTCAGTCTCCTAACATCGCTCGGTTGTTGAAGGACTCCTTTCGACGTCTTGATGATAATGACTTTGGTCTTGACATTAAGGGAGTGGTCATCCTCCAACTCACCGTCTGTCAGGATACCAGAATATATCTAAACTGCTTATAAATATGTACACATCGTATATATTGCCACCATATTACTACCATATTACTACCATATTACTACCATATTACCACCATATTACGATATCTCTGTAACACAATATATTAGGGAGTCTCCGCAAATAAATTAATTGTCCCGGTCCCTGTATATGTTATATATTATACCCCTATATAAAATATATAATAGGGAAAGTCCCATTGATTTATTCGCGTGAACTCCCTAGTATATACTAGTACATACTAGTATATCTATATATATACACATATACGTATATGGTGGCATCCGAGTCACCAACATTCTCATTTACCTCTTATCATATACTATATATCTATAACATAGTATATACGTATATGGTGGCGTCCGAGTTACTTACATTCTCATTTACCTCTTATCATATACTATATATCTATAACACAGTATGTACGTATGTGATGGCGTCCGAGTCACATACATCCTCATTTACCTTTTACTATATATTATATATCTATAACACAGTATATGATGGCGTCCGAGTCACATACATCCTCATTTACTTTTTACCATATACTATATATCTATGTTATAGATATATAGTATATGGTGGCACCCGAGTTACTTATATCTACAATATGGAGATATAGTATATGATGGCGTCCGAGTCACATACATCCTCACTTACCTTTTACCATATACTATATATCTACAGTATGGTATGTACGTATGTGGTGGCGTCACAGTCACTTACATCCTTATTTACCTTTTACTATATATTATATACTATAACATAGTATATCGAGAAGTTCATGCGAATAAATCAATGGGACTTTCCCTATTATATATTTTATATAGGGGTATAATATATAACATACACAGGGACCGGGACAATTAATTTATTCGCGAGTGGATTAGGTGTTCCGGTCATAAGTCAGTCTAGGGTATATCACACCATGTAATATATAGATCTAGGGTGTTCATATACTTACTATAAGTATATATACTTAAGGACGTTTGAGTGTACAGCTATCACCGGTACATCCGCCCTCCCCTTCTGGTAATTCTAGAGTTTTACTCCAATCTATGGCCGTAGTTGCAGAGGCCATCCTTTCATATTCATCCTCAGTAATCTCTTCATACGGTAATTGCTTATAGGCACTCTTCCCACTATGGGCCATGCTAGATAATGTTTTAACTAAGGGAATAGTGGAAGCGATTAGCTTTTCCACAACATGGGCCTCCGAAGCAGGATCGAAATACAAGGTTACGGATACGGCATTATCCGACCATACCCGTTGTAATAACTGACTTATAGAAGCTTGTTCCCAGACGGACACTTGGGAAGCGGGGCGAGTTTCCTGTTTAACGGGGAATGAAATTACTGTAGTATTGGCTGATACAACATCAGGTTCACAGTGATATCCTGCCGCTTTCAAATATGGAATCATGTCAGAATTGTCGGAAATCCGCATCCTACGAATATAATGCTCATAAAGACCGAAGTGACAGCCCGGGGTAACTCCCACAAGTAAAGAAATGGTTCCTGAAGGTTTGATAGTAGTTACTCGAATGGCTTCCCGCACTCCCGCTTCTCGGGACAAGTCCTGATTAACTTTACGCACAGTCTTATACATATGTTTCAACATTTCCGTTAATTTAGTAACACCGAATCCTCGACCGTCATATAGTTGCGCAATGCCTCCGATAGCAACACCGATACGATGATTATTACAAATTACTTGATTGGTGAAACTCCAGTGTGTTGCTAATAAAGAAACCGTGCTCGCGTAGAAGGTGGCAAATTCAGTAGCCTCGTTAATCTCTTGTTCATTTTGGCATCGTGTGGGGAAGATTTCCGAGAGGCAACATAGTTCACCCGAACACAAAGGAATCTCTCCGCACGGGTTAATCAGATTACCTTGATCTGCTTCCGCCTCTCTACCTATGGGATTCTTCCTATCTATGCGTCCCCACCGAGCGGCTTCCCGTCGATTAAATAGGCCAGGTTCTCCGTTATCCTTAATTCGTCCAGCAATCACGGGTAGGACCTGGAAATCCTCGTCGGAATCAAGCGTAACCGTATTATTGCTCATCCATCCTATGGCACCCCGTTCGGGATTAAACTCATAATTCTTAAGATCTATGAAAGTGGTATTGGAAGCACTGCCAAGGGAAATTAAGGCACTACGCCTGACATTTCCACTAATAACACATGCTCCCACCCGATTCATAATATCTACGATCAGTCGTGTAGTATCATATGTTTTAATGGGACCACCGCTATCTTCCTTATCAAAGACCGCATCCACCGAAGATTTACACCAATCTTGACCCGTCCTCTCACATAAGACGTGAAATGCTGCTTGTCTAACCTTACGTGACTCTGTGGACATACCGATACTATAAAAAGCTTGGAAATATGCTCGGATGTCAGAGTGTAGTTTTTGTAAGGGTTCAGCACCACTAGCAGTTCCTCCGAATCCAGTGATACGAGCCCCCTTGGGACGCACTTTGGAATAGTCAAACTGTACCGGATTGACATATTGTCCGGAATGATGGAGACGATTAACATATGATTTTAAGAGGAGTTCCACCGATTTGACCCAACCCTCTCTACTATCATGTACAACGTAGGTTGTGTACTTACATGAACAACTTAAAGGTTGTGAAGAGAATCCACAGATTTCACAACCGGGACGTCCTACCGCTTCTGCTGGTGTTGGCTTCCAATCAGTATCAAAGCCGATACCTACACCACACATCAGACCATCCATTGTAAAAGATACGGCTTTTACCAAGCCTTCCTTAGCGGTAGAAACCGCTCCACAATTATTGAGAGCCATACTACCTCGACTATACACGTACTCGGTACCACAAACCCAGAGACCACGACCAGGTGGGAGGAAATTCATTTTCATGGCCGAAATTCCTAAGCGCCGAGCATAATCTTGCCAATAATCATCTTTCCACTCAACACCTTGACGCAAATACCAATCTTTTCTAATGGACATCACACCTTTGACCACGCGAACTATAGTATCAGGAAACTGTTCTTTTCTAAGGTTTCCCCCTTCAGAAGGAATAACTTGAGAATAAGTTCTATAATAGGTAGTTTCACCGAGACCACCAAAGCCAAATGAATAAGGGGTAGCGCGAATAGCCGCTTCCGATTCTTCCGTGAGCTCAAATCTTTGAATTATAGGACTTATCTTAACCATACCGTCAACAAGTGGCTCGTTCTCATCTATAATGATAGTCTCATTGGAGACAATTGACATGGTTCTGTTGGTATAATATCCGCAAAATGATGTTTTTCTTTGACATCATGATCATAAAAGAGTCATCATTTTTGTGAATATTATACCAAATATCTTATTATACCCTCGGATTCCTCATATGGAATATTATAGAGTATTATAGAGTATTATAGAGTATTATAGAGTATTATAGAGTATTATAGAATGTTATAGAGTATTATAGAGTATTATAGAGTATTATAGAGTATTATAGAGTATTATAGAGTATTATAGAGTATTATAGAGTATTATAGAGTATTATAGAGTATTATAGAATGTTATAGAGCATTATAGTGTAAGAAAATTTACATGTGAATTCATAAGATATAGGGCGCTATGATGTATCTCTTCCACCATTCTTTGGGGAAGAGATGCAGCTCTACCATAATATATTACAACATGCTGTAATATAATATTGTAGTATAATATTGTAATATGGCATACGTGATATGGTTAGAGTGGTTAGAGTAGTTACAGTGGTTAGAGTGCTTAGAGTGGTTACAGTGGTTACAGTGAGCCGGTTAGAATTAATCTTTCGTTTGCCTTCTACTATATACTGATATACTATATTCTTCTAATATGACATATACTGTAGAACCCCGCGAGAATTAATAAACCGGTTCCCCTTTATACATATACATATATAATATATAGGACATAATATATAACATATATAGGGCATAAAATAATTAGTTCATTCTCGATCATTCATACATATTATGGTTAATATGTAACTTTAGATAGCCTACAACTCTATTAAGTGGATGATGGAATACAGGAGGAGAGCGTCAGTTAAAGCGGAGTGTTGGTGCAAATGCTTATAGAACTCCATTGGTGCTACTAAAATATCGTATATCTCTCCAAGACAGGCTCGATGATTTGCCGAAGCATAGGAACCGTATCTATTCATAACTTCACATAATAATGCCGATAAATCTACCGCTTTCATTCCCACGGCTTGCGAGTATACTACATCCATACCGGCAACGAAATAACCCACGGGAGCATTTGGTAATCGTTTGACATACTCTATGACTTTGGTAGCAATCACAGCCTTGTCATACAAGCGATATAGATCTTTAATGTTCCATAAATCGTTGTGCTCGTGGGTCCATTTTACTGCAAACTCTAAGCCTTCACGAATTCGCACCGGCTGCACCACTGACTTATAAGGATTGTTCAGATCTACCACAGCGTAATCAAATATATCCCCTCCATAGAATTCTGTATCCGCCACATACATATTAGGGATCTTATGAGTAGCATTCCTTCGATTCCGCATACTAGTAATGAGATCGACTTGAAAACGAATGGTACCGTAAGCATCGATAATATATTTCCATAAAGTGGTGTCTTGAGGAGAAACGATATACTCGACTACTCCACTGTGTAAATTATATACTACCGTATTGGCTTGTTCATTACTTAACATGGCATTATACATCATAACCTGACGACGATGTGTCTCCGTTACTTCTTTAACCGTCTTCAGTTCCATGATAGTATCGGTAAAGAGGATATCATACTGTCCCCTAATGAGAGCAAAACTCACCCCGCCCTCCACTGCCACAGGGCTTCCAAAGACACCTATCAACTCATGAACAATTTGTTTATAAACTTGATAGGGAAAGGGTTCGGTATTGACTTCTGCCATATCATAACGGGAATTCATATGATCACCACATAAGAAATCGTATATTTGAGTCAATAGTTTCCAATCGCTCCAGGTCAATGTAGCTAGAGGTAAACTCAAGATGTGTTTCAACGACGATAATTCATTGGTTCTCAAAGCGTTGATTCCACTAGTATTCACGCACAAACATCCTTCCATCATCCCATTAATAATGGTACCATTACGAATCAAACTATTATATTCTTCCGTAGTCATGACTATATAGTTCTCATTAGCTAATAGTAATAAGGGAGGAAGATGCTTATTGATGAGAAGAGTTTCTACAATCAATCCACACATTATTCCCCACAAGCGTTCATCTATAAATGCCGGCTTATCTGGTACTTTAGATAACTGCAGATATTCTTTTACAGCCACAGTATACCCATTAGCTTCTAGTAATTGGGGCCACGAGTGCGAGTTATTGATATCGGTGACGGCATAACCGGTAACTTCCATATCTATATCCTTTCGCGATTCTGCCTTAACATTAGACAGGTCGATGTGTTGACATGGAACATTTCGTGGGCAAATAAAACTATCGTTACACAGATACATCATTTCACACTTGGCCCGAGTGTGGGCAACATATATTAAGCTATCGGCCTCTTCGTGAGGAATCATGGGAAACCACCGGGGATACTCCGACATGCAATATAAGATGACTAATTTGAACTCTTTCCCTTTAATAGATTGAATGGTAGATATCAGAACTCCATTGGGACAAAAGGCTCCTTCATTACGGACATAGCAGCTGATCCCGGCATCTTTAAAAATGGCACAGAGTCGTAGAGCTTTGCGACTAGTACAATTCTCGGCAGCGATACTAGGAATAATCACCGCGATATCCGAGGGTGAGTACTCCGTTCTTGTTTTGAGATATTGCGCAAAGGAAGATAAACCGGTATCATTACCGTAATGGCCAATATTAAAGCATTTGATCAAGCCTCGATCTTCAAGAATGGATGGGGAAGTAAGATCAACATGCAAGTCCGGTCTCGTTACGGAAAGATCATTGTGCAAACTAATTAAACGTTGATTGGTAAAACGGTGGCTGACATTAAAACCGATCTTATTAACCTTATATTCTGTATGAGAAGTTCGGTACAGACCTTCGGTCCATAATTTAGCATACCAGTATCCTGCTCCCTTCTTGATACGTTGCCGAGGATCTCCAAAGATAACGACACTGTAACAGTATTTAGCCAAAGATAGTATGAGGGTGGCGCGTTCATCATCAACGTCTTGGGCCTCGTCAACGATAATATGTTTAAAAGGAGTAATCTTTCCCCAGGAATTCAGGGCGATGGCCCTGCGAATATTATGATCATAACTATCGGATGAGGGTTGATATCCGCAAATATATGCCGCTAAACTATCTACCGTAGTAACCACAATCTTGGATTTTCCCATCTTCTTATGACTGACGGTTCCCCTGACTCCAGGATATTTCTTAAATCTATTATACACTTCCCGTACCGCTTCATTGGAATAACTTACAATGAGAACTCGTTCTTTTTGTAGACGATATGCTCTTTCAATAGCGGTGGTGGTTTTCCCAGTACCCGGTCCGGCATTGATGAGGTACAGACCTTCGTGAGGGGTAATAGCTTTGAGTTGCTCTTCATTAAAATGAGTGAAGGTGTAAGGAATCTTGTGTCCACCGAGATGATACAGTGCCACAATATGTGCCGTGTCTAGGAAAGATGATATGGGACAGGAATATCGAGTCTCCATGGCTAAATATATCGCCACTTCACTAGACGTGTAATGCTTATAATAATACTCGCAAAACTTACTATGTAAAGTCGCCACATCATGCCAAGATCGTAACCATATTGCTTCTTCGCATGAAATACTTGATATTAGAGCTTTAAGCTGATATAATTTCTGAGTTGGGGAGATTTTGATTTTACGAAGATATGCTATATAAGCGTAGTCTTGCTTCCGCATTAATATAAATTTATAAATTTATATATATCAATTAGAATAGTCAATTTTGGATACTATGAAAGGATACAGGCTTATAGATCATCGTCACGGTAAATTTCGAGCGTACTTAGAGATGGAGACTTCAGCACTGTCAGGTTGAAAAGTAATAGATGTCTGTGCTGTTCTATGGAAAGATTTATGGTAATTTGTAAGATAGGTTATTCGGCAATCTGGAACCGATTTGAAGTCCAAACGGCATAAATGTCTTTGATTTGGCACCAGTTGTAGAATAATCGGCACATCTGATATCGGTGATATCAGAGTGCAGAGGATGATAAAGAGGATTATAAAGAAGATGATAACGAGGATGGTAAGGAAGAAGATGATGAACATGATAATGAAGATGATAAAGATGATAAGGAAGATGATAAAGACGAAGATAATGAAGATGATAAAGACGAAGATAATGAAGATGATAAGAAAAGTATTTCACCCTCCACCACTAATATTCCTTGGTACCACATCGCTTGATATCAAGTAATTGTTATTATAAACTACTTCAGGATTACAATATTTTAAATGTATATAATCGGGTTCAGTGTCACGTTGTTGGATATTGTATACCTCAAAATTTACCTGATTCCCAATATATCTACTGATATAATATGATACGATATGATACAACATGATACGATATGATATAATATGATACGATATGATACGATATGCACAGTACACATATATATATATATATATATACATTCACTGTATCATAATATCAGACTGTACAGTGGTATTGTCACATTTATTCTGTATATATCGCATAAATCGTCCCCATATTCTCTTGAACCAACGCCACAAGGAAGCAAATATATAGAAGGGACAGCCTTGTCGACGCAGTGTAGCTATCATAATGTTGATATCATTTCTTATAGTCTCCTGTACGGCATCACGGTCAACAGGATCTATGTCAGTAATACGGAAATATCCATGGTCCATGAGACCATCTTCATCTAGGACAGGATAGCCGAGAATACAGGGTCGATAATGTTCTAACAGAGGACCTGCTACTATAGCTCCATGGTCACAAGTATCCATAGTAGTAATTGTACATATAACCATTATACATAAGAGTTTCAGTTTTAAAATATTCACATAGATATACTTCAGAATAAAGTATATATTAGTTAAGGATTTCTTGATAGCATACTACCGCCGTTTCATACACACCCACATCAGGGGTAGGAATCTGATAGTAGGTCATACTCAGAACATACTTGCCATCCACCATCTTACCTTCCAAGACACCGAAGCTATTAGAGATAGTCTCTCCGTTATACTGGGTATGCCATTCATCTCCTTCTACCAATTCTGGTACGGGATATTTACCAGAATATTTATTCTGAGTATATAAGAGATCAAGATTACTATCGGTATTGAAGGAGCCAGCTCCGATTAGACGGGCCTTCTGCAAAACCTCACCATTCGGGAAAGTATAAGGTTTGTAGAGTTGGAACTGGTGCTGATGCCCCCAGAACCATGCCGTTACTTTATCGATACAAGGAGCCAGAGCCGCATACTGATCTAGATCCAGACAGTCTCCGCTGATGGTACTATTGTAACTGAAGAGGGGAAAGTGTTCACACATAATAACATGCTTGTTGGTATCCTTAATGTGCTCAAGGTGCCAGCGAACTTCATCGGCATTTAGATGAGAAGCCTCTTCGGTATTGAGGGGATCGATATTCTTCATGGCGGCATCGATACCATGAATTTGGATATGATCATTCTCTAAGATAAAGTAACTATGTTTTTGACCAAATTGGGAGCAGGCCCACTGATATCCCTGTGAACCGGAATAATAATCGTGATTACCGGGAACACTAAAGATCTGAGTATGAGGCAGATACTTTTGTAGAGGGGTGACATAGTTGAGATTCTGCTCGTCTACAGTACCAGTGTAGTATACATCTCCCAAATGAATAAAGTAATCTGGAGATAATTTAGCCGCTTCCTTAACTAGGAAGGTCGCGTTAGAGTTACCGGTACCCCAATCCCCTACCAATATAGCTTTAAATTCATTCTTGATCCTATAGGTATCATCTTCATAGGATTGCGGAGGGATATATTTGACACTATGGTCCCTCTGCAATTGATCTACAATATACCCCAACCAATGAGGATCTGACAACTGATACTTGAAGATATTATTGTAGACATTGAGATATTCTACACTACTAAATCCGTAATAGCTACCGATAAGAGCCAAACAGCCGTATAATTTGATCTCATTACTGGTAGAACCGTCGCTAAGATCGAAGGTTTTTCCACTGATAATGTTAGCATATAAGGTGGGAACATTGAGAACGTGCTCCTCGAACTCCTTGATTAGATCTAAAGGAATATGGAAAAATGATTGCAAACGGGCAATGAGGGGTATGTGACTGGCCATTTATGATAGGGTAAAAATGATTGTTAGATATCATTAATTAATCCGCAAAAAATGTCATAAATCTCAACGAGGATTTGCCATTTTTGTACACGCTAATTACTCTATCCATATCATTTACTGTTCATGTACCAAGTATCATACATCACAACAAGGTTACATGTCCTCGTACGATTAGTACGATCATCTCGCGTTTTAACAACTATTACCAACTACTATCAACTATTATCAACCATTATCAACTATTATCAACCATTATCAAGTAGAACTGTTCTACTTGATAATAGTCGTCTGGGTGTGAGATCGTGTCCTCCCCACCATATTATTACACGGGTATTTACACAGTAAGCGCTTACTGTGTAAATACCCGTGCGCTATCATCCTGATGGTCAATCCCTTGGTATCTTCCCGCTTGGGGAGTTTATATCTTAATGTGTATAGTATACATATTCTTCACTATTATCTGACCAGGAACACTCGTAGAACTGAATATATTAGATACTAATATATTTTACATATTTTATATATTTTATATCCTAATATATAAGATGAGTTGGGGCAAGTATACTTACGGTTCCCCTCATGTAGTTTGGGAAAATTCTGAGGCCAAACTACGTGTAGGAGCGTTCTGTTCTATTGCCAGTGGAGTGGTGGTCTGGTTAGGGGGTAATCATCGAAACGATTGGGTGAGCACTTATCCTTTCGGACACATACATCAAGGAATTTTCAGTGGATTTAATGGTGCTGGTCATCCCGGTACCAAAGGGGATGTAATTATAGGAAATGATGTTTGGATCGGGGCAAACTCCACGATCATGTCAGGAGTTACTATTGGAGATGGTGCCGTTGTTGCTGGAAGTAGTCACGTGGTCAAGGATGTCGAACCCTATACCTTAGTGGGAGGTAATCCCGCCCGATATATTAAACATCGCTTCACCCCTTCACAGATAGAGAAGTTGCTGGATATAGCATGGTGGAATTGGGAAGATGCCAAGATCGATCGATTTACCCCTTTATTATGTCAAGGCGATATCGACAAGTTTATCGAGGCGGCTCTGACGGATACAGGATAATAACATATAAGAATTCATATAAGAATACATATAAGGGTACATATAAGGGTACATACAAAAGGACATCTATGGAAACCTGCTGTATTATATGAAATATAGTTTCAAAGTATATACCAGATCTGGTATATTATTTTTATTGCAGGACAATTTCTCGACCATGAGGAATAATAGCAGATTACTGAGGCAATTCAACTTTAACATAGTCGGGATTGATTAGTTTCAGAGTGGCCGGTTTCTTCTGTATCGAGTTGTAAACCTTACCATTTCGCCGTGTAGAGGTTTGGACTTTACAAATCCCTTCGTACCTTAAAACGGCATCGCGCTTCGTATTGCGTAATTTTAAGGTCACGCGGTTGAAATCGCCAGCGGTCCAACTAAGGACCAGACTGTCCTTGGTGATTTTCTCCAGTGATCCGAAAATGCCCTCCGCTTTATTATCGATGACAATTAGAAGTTTAGTTCCACCGACCCAGGCGATGTGAATTTTCTGAGTGTTACCAATATGGATGCTGGCAGTCTCCTGGGCCTGTAGATGTTCAAAGAGTACCGATGACACGGGTTTATCCTCCTTATTTCTACTATTTCCCATGATGTGCCATTGAGGTGATGATTTATTGAAAATAATATCTCAGTTTCTATGATCCGACTGGACACAGATGCTCCTTACTATTAACATATCCTGTTTATAAAGAAGTTAAAGCGGAAGTCTCTCACATTTATGTAGATGAATGTATTTAGATGATTAGATGACTAAGTATTCTTTTGCGTTTGATCAATTAGAGTCATCCAGGTGTTTAGATGTGGAGATCACCGCATTTCACATGATTACGGAAATCTTCAGTTAAAGGACTGAGAGTAATGTCGGTTATATGATGACACTGTCCGGTTATAATGGTAAACTCCTCTTGAGAAAAAGGTACTGCCGACATACAGATGAAAGTTTCCATATTTTTAGGAAGACTGTGTAATCTAGTATCTCTTAGAGTGACGTCTACATGCTCTAAAGTATCGGATAGGGATGATAAGGAGATTCCGGGAATAAAGTACATGATGCTTTGGGAGTTGATACTACTGTAATATGACATTTTAAACTTTCTGAGTGATGCCGGGAGATACCTAAATGTCTTCTGAAATATAATATCATTGAGATCGAAAACCTCTTGCTGACGTGAAGAAAATATCTCATGATAATAGGGTAACGGGTGCAATTTCTCGGTATTACGATTGAAAATATTTTCAGATACATCGTAATCATTCTCGCAGTGCTCGATATCCAGGGTTAGTTCTCGGATATTATTTAATGAAACAAATGCATTACTAGGTAACACAACATTATATAGGGTTAAAGTCAAAGAGTGCAGGGTATTAAAATGGTCGAAGGTCCCAGGGGGAATATATTTGGTTATCCAGGAATGTATATTAAGTACCACCTTGCATGCCAGATTATTTTTGACTATATTCTGGAGGTGAGATTGCTCCGAATCGATATAAGAGAGAAAAATCTGATGATAGGCGACTTGTAAAGTTGGAGGAACGACTGTGGATAGAGAATGGATTTTACTGATGCTTCTAATCTTAGTAGGCAAGTTCATGTATGAACCACAAAAAATCCCAATATCCAGAACTTCTAACGAAGAATCTTTAAATGTACTATCATCTACGGATATATCTTCCATAGGAGGATCATCGTAATACCCTCGAAGGTGAAATCGCAAAGTTCGTAGTTGTGGCATTATGAGCTTACCGAGATTTTTTAGGAGATAGATTCTTGATTCAAAGGCTACCGCAGAAATATATAGATCTCTCAAGGTTTGGGGTAATCTTAAATCTGTAGTTAAGCGATTACCTTTATATCGATATACCAATGCTAATTGCTGAAGATTAGTAAAGCGCGTAAGAGGACAGGCATCCGTAATTGCCGGTGCTGTTTCTTCAATAATAAGAGTCTTTAGGCATGAAGGAAGATAAGAGCAGTGAGCATCGGTAAAGTCGCCACTGGCCTTATAATTGGGTTGTACCAGACTAAAATATTCCAAGGGTAAATCTAGTAAGGGCTCATATTCTGCAGGATCATAACACCAAGTTAAGGTTAATCTTCGTAAGGGTGGTAATTGCATTAAGCTCAAAGGGAGAATCTTGTACAAAAGACCATTATCACTATAGGAATCTATATTACTAAAGAAATCATAAGTAGCGCGGTGAAAGACACCAGGAATCCCCACACTGAGTTCTTCCAAGTGAGGGGGAAGACTAGGTCCAAGTATAGGATGACGATAGTTATCGCAAGTGGAGCCTTTGCCTCGACTGACATTACATAGCTTTAAGACTTTTAAGCTATGAGGTAACGCGTTCAGAATCGCCATAGAGACAATATCTCCATTTATTTCTAGTATTTTTAGTTTCGAAGGAAATGTACAAACCTTGAAAGGATTAACTGTAAGATTATGGATATCTAGGTGAGTGACACTATTACTGATGGTGAAATCATGAAGATATTGTAATTGCGGTAGTCGTAGAGTATGGAGATAGGGTAAGTCTTTAAAAGGTGTTATATCAATATGAGAGACGAAAAGACTTAAGCTCCGGATATTGTTAAAGGGTATACGCTTGGGGACTAGGTTGTTCTTATGGAAGATATACTTACTATATGCACTATGTAAGATAATACTGTCGTTATAAGGGTAAATCCACGATTCCACTGCATACTGGAGTTTACGATTTATGGAAGTATTAGAGGAATGTACTATGAGAATATCTCCAGCGTTAAGGTTATTCGTTATGACGATAAAAAGTTCTGTGGGGAGTTCTGAGATTACCATATTACTTATAGTAAAAATATGTGTTTATAGAATATATGTTTATAGAATACACGTCGTGAGATATACTATATACACCGAAGTTTACATTACCCTTCTATGCAACATGTGAACAACATATTATTATACTATGTAGACTATTACCCTATTACCCTATCACCCTATGACCCTATTACCCTATTACTCTATTACTCTATTACTCTATTACTCTATTACTCTATTACTCTATTACTCTATTACTCTATTATTCTATTACTCTATTACTCTATTACTCCATTACTCTATGACTCTATTACTCTATTACTCCATTACTCTATGACTCTATTATTCTATGAATCTGTGAAGAGTATATACTGTGGAGACTATTGCTCTATGAGGAATATATACTCTAATGTATATATTATACTATGGAGACTATTGCTCTATGAGGAATATATACTCTAATGTATATATTATACTATGGAGACTATTGCTCTATGAGGAATATATACTCTAATGTATATATTATACTAATACTATGGAGACTGTTACTGTATGGAGAATATATATGTATATTGAAGTATATATTGAAGTATATATTGTGCCATGAAGAACATCACTATATGAAGAACATATAAGTTTGTATCCACACAAACAGGTTAAAGATCGGGAGACAATCGGAGTATCTGTGACTATAGGAAGGCCTTAATATGTAAAAATATGTAAAATATGTAAAAATATCTATCCGATGATCCAGATGAAATAGACGGCGGCCACCCAAAATGTCATTTTTCACAACCGGAAACCTTGATACTATACTAGAAATTCTGTTGTGGAAATGCTATTTATAATCGTTTGTGGGGTAGAGGTCGGAACGCCACCCATCTAATTTTCTCCGATTGGAAAAATGAACTTAGATAAATTAATATATTGAAAATTCTTAAGTTAGTGCTATGAAAATTATCATATGTATGAAGCATCGATATATAAAAGATCCTCCAGATGAAATAGATGGCGGTCACCCAAAAGGCCATTTTTCACAACCGGAAACCTTCATACTATACTAGAAATTCTGTTGTGGAAATGCTATTTATAATCGTTTGTGGGGTAGAGGTCGGAACGCCACCCATCTAATTTTCTCTGATGGGAAAGATGAACTTAGATAAGTTGATATATTGAAAATTCTTAAGTTAGTGCTATGAAAATTATCATATGTATGAAGCATCGATATATAAAAGATCCTCCAGATGAAATAGATGGCGGTCACCCAAAATG
>Ga0182016_10001986_pt1 | contig 24412 bp, 20 predicted proteins | sample 712S2MmetaG_FD_120491 | JGI IMG/M metagenome (GOLD analysis project Ga0182016, IMG submission 120491) | Permafrost microbial communities from Stordalen Mire, Sweden - 712S2M metaG | ecosystem: Environmental > Terrestrial > Soil > Wetlands > Permafrost | place: Sweden: Stordalen | collected...
CAGACTAGACAGAATCTTCAAGCTCATCCAGAGTTGCCGCTATTCCATCCACGATCTCTCCAGAGTCGAAATGAGCGTTGCGCCAACGGCCGTGCCAAGGTTTAACATGCCGCTGGAATTGGGCATGACAATTACGTGGGCCAATCTTTACCCCAGCCGCCACGATTGGTTCGTTTGGGAGTCAGAGTCCTTTCGAATCCAAAGATCGGCCAGCGATCTGAACGGAACCGATGCCTGCATTCACAATGGCACGCCGGAAGGCGTACTCCGTGAACTTTCCAATGCTTTCTGGCGTGATTGGATGCCGTCTGTGCCGCAAATGCTAGCAGTTTATGGCCTTGTCGATAGCGCGCTCAATTCGATTTTCGTGAGAAACGGAACACGCAATGCTTATGACAGAAGCGTCTTCATGGAATTGTGCCGGTTGTCGTCGAGTCTAACAACTTTTTTCTTGCCATCCACTAAACCTGCGGTCTAACTACCATGACTCCCACCATCGGTGTCTTCGATTCCGGCTTTGGCGGTCTCACGGTCTTGCGCGCTCTTATCCAGCGGCTGCCCCAGGCCCGCTTCGCCTTTCTTGGCGATACCGCGCGGCTGCCCTACGGCTCCAAGTCCCGCCGCACCATCGCCCGCTACGCTGTGCAGAGCGCGCAGTTTCTGGTGCGCGAGCAAGGCGCGGAGTTTCTCGTCATCGCCTGCAACACGGCCAGCGCCCTTGCCCTCGACGCCATTCAGGATGCCGTGCCGGTCCCGGTGCTGGGCGTCATCGAGCCGGGAGCTGAAGCCGCCCGCGCAGCCTCCCGAACCGGCGACGTGCTGGTGATCGCCACCGACGCCACCGTGCAGAGCCATGCTTACGCTGCCGCCTGCCGCGCCCATGGCCTGCGCGCCATCGAGAAGGCCTGCCCGCTGTTGGTGCCGTTGGTCGAGGAAGGCTGGACCGATCATCCCGTCACCGCAGAAGTCCTCCGCATCTATCTCGACGAGTTGACCGCCGAAGCGGCCTTCGAGGGTCTCAAGCCCGATACGCTGGTCCTCGGCTGCACCCATTACCCGCTGCTGCGTCCGCTGCTTGAGGGCGTGATCGCCAGCGCTGTGCCATCCGGCATGACAGTCATCGACTCCGCTGAAGCCGTTGCAGAGGCTGCGGTGCGCCTTTTCTGCCCGCAGCAAGCCGCAGCTCTCTCGCCCGCCGCGCAGCTTCGTTTCTTCGCCACCGACTCGGTTGAAAAATTCGAGCGTCTTGGTTCGCGCTTTTTAGAGCGCCCCGTTGGCAACGTCGAACTGGTGGACTTGGGCGGCTGATATTCTCTGAGTGGCTGATATTCTATAAGCCGGTTGGTCCTGCATCCCCCCGACAACGGACCATGGAGGAAGAAAGCAAGCATGATCAATCTGGCGGGTAAGACGGCTGTGGTCTTCGGGCTGGCCAACAAGCGTTCTATTGCCTGGGGAATTGCCCAAAGACTGCACGAGGCCGGCGCAACCCTGGCCATCTGTTACCAAAACGAACGGATGAAGCTCGAGGCCGAGGGCCTGATCGCCGAACTGCCGGGAGCCAGCGGATTCCAGTGCGACGTTTCCAACGATGCAGAGATCGAGACTCTCTTTGCCGCCTTCAAAGATAAGTTCGGGAAGATTGAAATTCTTGTCCATGCCGTGGCCTATGCGCCCGCGGAAGATCTGCGCGGCTCGTTCACCAACACAAGCCGCGAGGGCTTCCGCATCGCGCTTGACGTGAGCGTTTACTCGCTTATCGCGGTTACCCGCGCCGCTGCGCCTCTCATGACGGAGGGCGGCAGCGTCATGACTCTGAGCTTTTACGCAGCCGAAAAGGTTGTCCCCAATTACAACGTGATGGCCATCGCCAAGGCCGGCCTCGAATGCACGGTCCGCTATCTGGCTTGGGATTTGGGCGCGAAGAACATCCGTGTCAACGCCATCTCCGCGGGACCTATCAAGACCCTGGCCGCTCGCGGTGTGGGCGCTCTGGGCGATATGATGAGAGCCCACGCCGACCGCGCTCCGCTGCATCGCAATGTAGACCAGCTTGAAGTCGGCGGCGCGGCTCTCTTTCTGGCCAGCGACCTGGCCAGTGCGATCACCGGCGAAGTGATGTATGTGGATTGCGGCTATAACGTCATGGGATTTTGAGCGCAATCATAACTGCGAGCTTATTTTCCGCAGCACTTTTTGTATTTCTTGCCGCTGGCGCATGGGCAGGGGTCGTTCCTGCCAATCTTGGGCCCAATGCGTTTGTACCCTGTATCGATAGAGTCGCGCCACGGATTAACGGGCTCCGACGGCGGCAGGCGCAGGGTCTTTTCTTGGTTAAAGCTTGCCCACCCTTCCATTGTTTTCACGGTGTCGTCCACGAGGCGGCGATGGGAGTTCCTTACAAGACTGGCAAGCGCCCATTCCTCACCCCGGGCAAGATCGCCCTTGACATCGTCCAAGGTGATCATCGTGGTGTCGATCAGACCTTGCTCATAGGCCTGCTCGATCTCCCCGAGCAACTCCGGCGCATAGAGGTCCGTGCTGTAAACGACTAGATCGCTCCACACAATCTGGTTCCTGTCGGTTAACCTCCCGTGGAACAGGCGCGCAAAATAATCGAGTATCTCTTCGCGGCTTTTTACTCCGGCGGCGACAAGGGTGACCAGCGCAGCCAGCGCCGAGCCTCTTACCCATTCGTCGGCATCGGGGTTCTCAATGATGGATTTAATTCCTTCCAGGTCGCCGCCACAGACCGACGCAAGCACCGAGCCGAAATTTTCAGTAATGCAGTCCCCGAAGAGCGCCTCAAGAAGATCGCTCGGGAGCAATGCAATTTTGAGCATGAGCGGATAGGCGCGGGTCTCGCGAAACTGCGCCAGCAGAAACATGGCATACAGATGCGCCATGTATTCGCCATCCGCATTGAGGCCGGCCGCCAGTTCCGGGTCCGCGATCTCTTCAAGCACGCGCAGAAGCTCCGGAACGATTTCGTCCCTCCGGGCAATCGCGGCTTCGACAGCTTCGCGCTTGAACTTCCTGTCAAACCATGCAAACTCTTCGAGTATCTCGTCAATTTCCACTGATATTCTCACCTTCCTCAGTTAACGATGGGCGTGTACCCACTCCATACCGCTTTTTTTGTTTTGCGATGGCAGGGATCTCACTGTCTTTCCAGCCGGCCGGGTCAGATAGCCAATATCTGCGTCCACGCCGCCGGCTCCACGGGTAGGCCAAGTTTCAGATTTTCAGCGCGGGTGCGCAAGGTTTGCTCTCCTGGATAGCGTAGCTTTTTTCCACTCTCCACTGCCGGGCTGTTATGCAGCGAAGCTACAATTTCGTCGGCGATTTGCGAAGTTACAGGCCCGTCTCCGAGGGCCGCTGGATTGATCGCCAGGAAGACCTGCGAGAGGCTAGTCTCAAGAAGCGGATCGGTCGAGAGCCGGTGAGTTGCATCGCCCAGCGATGTCATGGCCGCCACCATATCCAGCACCAAGGAAAGCCCCGCTCCTTTCCAGTATCCGATAGGCAATGGGCGATGCGATTGCTCGATGGCGCCGGGATCCCGCGTCAAGTTTCCTTGCGGGTCGAATCCTCCATCCACGGGCAGCAGGTCACCGCGCTTTCTGTAACTCTCAAGCGCGCCATAAGAAAACTGCGACATCGCGATGTCGAGCACGACATGCCCCTTCTCGCGCGGCACGGCAATCACCAGAGGATTGTTTCCGATGCACGGCTCGGCTCCGCCCCAGGCCGGCAGGTTGGGCTGTGTGTTGGTCCAGCAGATGCCTATGAATCCTGCCTCCGCCGCCTGCCAGCCGTAGCTCCCTCCGCGCATCCAGTGATTGGTATTGGCGAGGCACACATATCCGACTCCATAATCGCTGCTCAGCGTCATGGCGCGATCCATGCAGGCCCGCGCATTCAGATTGCCGGGGCCTTTGCAGCCGTCCCAGCGTTCCAGCGCGGCGAAGCCCGCGAGCCGCTTGGGCTCTCCATGGACATCGATGCAGCCATTGCGCACCATGGCGACGAAGCGGGGAAAGCGGTTGATGCCGTGCGTGTAAACGCCGTCGCAGGTGGTCTCAGCGAATAGCCTCGAACAGGATTGCGCGCGGAGATCGGAGAACCCCAGCTTTCGCAGGATGCTTGCGAGGGTCTCTTGCACTTCTTCGAATGAGATGCGATTCATAGTTTTCGGGAAGAAACAGGGAAGGGATGCAGTCGAACGGCTTTGCTATCCTTTCAGCGTGACGGTGATCTGTCGCGCATCGCCGCCGGCGGAAGTTATAGCAATCTCCCCGGTGGATTTTTTGCGGATGCTCTTGAATTTTTCGCCCCACTCGATCAGCACCAATGCGTCCTGAGTTAGTAACTCGTCCAAGCCGAGAGTTTCAAGCTGACGCTCGCCTTCGAGGCGGTAGACGTCCAGGTGAAAGAGCTTGACGGGTTTGCCGTTTTGCGCGCCGTCGTATTCGTGAATCAAGGTGAAAGTGGGGCTGGTTACTTCGTCTGCCTCGGCGGCGTCGAGGGCCTCGGCGATGCCCTTGACGAGCGTAGTCTTGCCGGTGCCCAGGTCGCCCCGCAGGATGAGCAGTTGCGGAGGCACGAGCAGACGCGCAAGCTTGCGGCCGACCTCGATGGTGTCCGCGCCGCTGTGGGTGGTGAACTGGTGAATCCGGCCTTCGGCCTCTTGATTTTTCCCTGCGGCGATGTTCATTCGGCTGCCTCGCGGTGGGCCCTGGCCGGTGACGAATCCGGTGGCAGCCCCTGCAACCAAACATACCCGGTCTGACCGCGAGAGCGGAAGCGAAAAGCCCGAGAAAAATACGCAAACGTGTCGGTGGCAAGCAATGTGTGCTGGTCGGTCTCCCGCACGGCAAGATCCGCCGCCAGGCCATGGAGGTAAACCGCCGCCTCCACCGCCTGTGCCGGCTGGGCAGGATATTGGGCCAGCAAACCGGCCATCAGCCCTGTGAGCAGATCGCCGCTGCCGCCTTTGGCCATGGCCGGATTGCCGCTGGTGTTCACGGCCACGCTTCCATCGGGATGGGCGATCAGCGTCCGCGCGCCTTTGAGCACTACTGTCACGCCCACGCGCTGGGCAAAGCCGCGGGCTGTCTCAAGCCGTTTGGCCTGCACCTCAGCCACAGTCATTCCCGCCAGCCGAGCCATCTCGCCGGGGTGCGGCGTGAGCACCAGAGTGCGGCCTTTGGCGAGTTTTTCCACAAGCACAGGCTTGGCCGCCAGAATATTGAGAGCATCGGCGTCGATGACCGCTGGAATATTTGTACCCGAGAGCAATCCGGTGGTGAACTTGACTGTATCCGGGCTTTGCCCCAGGCCTGGTCCTATAGCCAGTACCGTCTTTCCCGCCATTAGAAGCGAGAAAATCTCAGCGGCAAGATTCTCCGCCGCGATCTGTCCCGACGGGGTTGCCTGGAGGGGATGGGTCATCAGCTCTGGAGCAACCGCTGCCACCAATGGCAGCGCCGGAGCTGGAACCGCTGCCGTGATCAGGCCCGCTCCGGCCCGCAAAGCCGCCAGAGCCGCCATGGATGGAGCGCCCGACTTGCCACCAGCCGAGCCGAGCGAGCCACCCACCACCAGCACGTGTCCGAAGTTGCCTTTATTGGCGGCCATTGCGCGCGGCGCCTGAACAAGTGAAAGCGCGGAGCCGGCCCAGTGCAATCGGGGGGAATTTGTGTCCAGCGCCGAGACGATGGCATCTTCGGGGGAGCCGATCGGAGCCACCACGATGGGCTGGTCCCAATGGCGGGTCAACTGGCCAAAGAGATGCGCCGGCTTGGGCGCGGTGAAAGTAATGACCGCATCGGCGGGAAAGACCGGACCGTCCACGGCAGCGCTGGTCTCATCTGCCCGCCAGCCGGAAGGAAGGTCAACCGCCAAGACCGGCACTCGGCTGTTCTTGAGCCACTCCAGCGCCGCCAGAGCAAGCCCCTTCAGGGGCGGCTTGAACCCAGTGCCCACCAAAGCGTCCACCAACAGGTCGGCTTCGAGAGCGCTGCTGTGATGGGGCAGATCCTCCGCCGCTGTGACAACGCGGATGCGGCCGTGCGGCGGGCTGGTCAGTTCCAGCCAGGCCTGGGCGGCATCGCCGGTAAGCCCGTCAGGCGAGCCCAACAGCAGAGTGGTTACATCCAGACCGGAGTCAGCCAGCAGGCGCGCGGCCATCATGCCGTCACCGCCGTTATTGCCCTTGCCGCACAACACCGTTACCCGCCGGGCATACGGAAAGCATCCCAGGGCAAACGCCGCAACGGCCGCGGCGGCGGAGCGCATCAGGTCCAGCGACGGAATTCCAAACCGCTCGGTCGTTGCGCGGTCGCAGGCACGCATTTCGTCAGCTGAGAGAACGCGCATGGAGACCATGTTAGTGCAAGACAGGGAACAGTTGTCAGTGACCAGAAGGAGTTAGTGTACGCCGTGGCTGTTTAACCACGGGCCGTACTCGCGGTCCAGGCCCTCGATATGCTCGATATACCAGTCGCGCAGGAAGCGGAGCAAGGGGCGCATCTCGACTCCTTCGCCGTATTGCACACGATGGGCCGATTGCAGGATTTGCGCCAACATGCTGTGGTGTTCGGCGCGGTGCTCGGCCAGGCCGGGAAAACCGGTCTGCTCCATCAATTGCTCCTCGCTCCAGAAGTGCATGCGGGTAAATTCGATCAGCCGGTCGAGCAACTCGCTGATTTGCTCGCGGCCGGAACCGCGCACCAGCGCTAGGCGAAGTTCGTTCATCGTATCCATAAGGATGCCGTGCTGGTCGTCCATAGCGCGGACGCCGACCGAGCAGGCGTGGTTCCAGGTCAAAAGGTTCACGCGATTCTCCGTTAGCCACTAGAGGTATCGGTCGGGCTCGGCTGGGAGTGATAGGTAAACTGGCGGCTCTGGTGACCAAGGTTTGGCGGGCGGAGGATCGGCGGCGCTATTCTAGGATGACGTCGGGGTCTGGTTCGTGGCCGCGCGTGGTGAGGGTGATGGCCGCGGCCAGAATCAGCGCGCCGCCCGCCCAGGCATAAGGGCCCAGGTGTTCGCCGAGCAACTCGACACCAAGCAGGGAGCCGAGCGCCGGCTCGATGTTCAGGAAGACGCCCGCGCGCGAGGCAGGCACGTGATGGATGCCCCAGTTCCAGAGCAGAGTGGTGGTGGCCGTGCAGAGCAGGCCGCTGACGGCCAGCGCTGCCCAGGCGGTGAGGCTTACGCGGGCGAAAGGCGGGGGCTGGAATTCGTGATGGGTGAAGGAACTCAGCATCGGATTCATCAGCCACGGGCCGAGAACCACGACGGCCAGCATCGCCGTTCCAGAGAGGATGGTGTAGGCGGTAACCACCGGCGGGCTGTGGGTTTGCATCAGCTTTTTGCTGAGCAGAATCCAGGCGAGGGCGACGATGAGCGAGGCAACGACCAGCAAGTCGCCCGTCAGGGAGGGCTGGCCATAGACATGCGCGCCGCGCTGGCCGCCGAGCACAACCAGCGCCGTGCCCACCGTGGAGCCGCAGAGGGCGAGCCAGCCGATCCAGTCGAGGCGTTCCGCATGGGAACCACTGGGCGCAAAAAATGCGGCGGCGGCAGCCAGCATCACCGGCATGGCGCCCACCATCAGAGAGGCGTGGCTCACGGTGGTGCGGGCCAGGCCATGTAACTGGAGCAAGAACTGGATGGGGATACCTAAGGCGGCTGAGATCAGCAACAAACGCAGTTCGCCGCGCGTGAGGCGAAAGCGGCTGCGATGGATGAACACGACAGGCGCCATGCCCACACAGGCAAATAGAAAGCGGTAGAGCACCATGTGCTCCACGCTCATCTCGTTGAGCGCCAGCCTGCCAAAGTAGAAGCCCGTTCCCCACAGGCACCCGGCCAGCGCACAAGCGCCGTAGCCCAGGAACCTGACGCGCGGGTTTGTTGTCGCGTTTTGCTCCATCCCTCTTTTTACTGTCGCACATGGGGGACGAAGGTGATGGATCAGATTGAATGGTCGGGTGTCGAAGCTGCCTGAAAGAGCGCACGCGATTCAAGCTCTACAGGAAGCCCATATCGTCTCAGGTTGGATCGGCAGGCACTGACAAAGCACGCGCCGCCTCTTCGATCTGCTCTCGAGTGGAGACACCGTGTGAAAGGGCAACGAAGCTAAGCAGGCGGAGTGGCTTTCCGCTTTCAGATGCGGCGTTTAGCTTGTGGTGTCCGTCCAAGAGATAGTGAGTGAGACACCAATGTTCCACTGGATCTTGCTTTTGGGCTCCCCAAGCGATGGGGGACCGAACATCGAGCACCCCGATGGAAACAGCAGTCCCTGAGGCCTTGGTCCGAAGTGCTTCCATGTATTGCGACACGGTTGACATAGCAAGCCACTTCGCCGGAAACATTGGAACTATGAAGTTGAACAGACGCCTTCCGCTTCCTAGACACTGGTCGCCGGCCCGATAGTAAGGCACTCGCGGGTCGTGTGGAAGGCACCAGAACGTGTCCTGGCCCCAAACCGCGACCTGCTCGTGGGTGAAGTAATCTTTTTCATCACCGGGGCGCACTTGGGTCACAGAAGCCTCAATGAGCATCGCATAGTATTCTCCCTGCGGCATTCCTCGGCCGATGACATCCACCACGGCCTCATCCAACGTATTAATGCCCAAGCGCAGCGTCTCAGCGGTCTTTTCTATTTCGACAACCTGATTAGCCCCCGCGAGCCGTTCAAAGAGGAATTGGCAGGTTTGGCATCCCATTCCGAGGATATATGCGCGTTTTCCGTCAACGAGCAGGTATCGGACGGGGAGTTCAAGTTCAAATTGCAGCCGCGATGTTGGGCTTCCCGTCGCCACCCACTTGCGTTCTTTAATGCGGAGCATAACTGGAATATAGCGGACGTCCCTGTCTGTTGGAATCCTCTTGTCCGTTAAATTGTGGATTGAGTAGATGAATCGTATCCCGCGTGCTGTTCTGGGCTAGGCTTCTGTTTCCACGAGGAAAATCTGTGTTTGGGATACTGCCAGCGAATTCGAGCATGTGGGAGCTTTGCACTCTTGGATTAAGATGATTGGTCCTTTGATACGCCCGGTCACTGCCCAAACTTACCCCCATCGGCGAAAATACTATTCGATGGTGAAACGGCATCTTGGGACGAGTGTTGGGTTGAGGGCGAGACTGTTGCTGGCGGTTGCTGGACTCCTTCTGTGCGCTCCACCCGCCGCGCCGGCGCAGGAGAACGTCCCGTTTGCGCCGAACCCATCTTCGGTTGCCAAAGCTCCCCAGCATCAGTCTCGTAAGGCAAAAGAGCGCCCGCTGCCCGGCCGGCTGCCCGACAAGCCTTCGCTGCCGCCCGCGTATTCCATTCCTGTTGGCCCGCTGGGTTTTTCCGCTCCTGGCGCACTCTATCTGGGCGCGCGCAATAGCTTGGCTTCGCTGGATTTTCTGGACGAGAACCGTCTGCTCTTCACCTTTCGCGTGCCGGGACTGATGCACCGCGAGCCTGGGGACAGCGCAGGGAGCGAGGAGCGGCAGATTCGCGCCGTGGTGCTGACGCTGCCTGAGGGCAAGGTCGAGGCCGAGGCGCTATGGACCGTACACGACCGTGAGCGCTACCTGTGGATGCTCAAGGACGGGCACTTTCTGTTGCGCGACCGGGACGGGCTGGCGCAGGGCGACGCCACGCTGGTGTTGAAGCCGCTGCTGCAGTTTCCAGGGCCGCTGGTGTGGCTTGATCTGGACCCAACCGGGCAGTATCTGGTGACCAATTCGCGCGAGCCCGCGGCGGGTGCGGCCAAACCGGGCGCGGCCGATCGCCCGGATTCAGCTTCGGCAAGCCTGGTGGTGGATGGACAAAAGCAGGACGGGGAAACCGATCTTGTGGTGCGCATTCTGCAACGGGAGTCAGGCAAGGTGATGCTGGTTAGCCGTACCCGCGCGACGGTGCATTTGCCCATCAACGCCGACGGCTATGTGGAGAGCTTGCGCGGCAATGGGCAGCAGTGGCTGCTGAACCTGAACTTTTTCAGTGGCGGCAGCAGGATTTTGGGACCGGTGGAGTCGGCCTGCTCGCCGGCCTTCGACTTTATTTCGCAGCGGGAGTTGCTGGTGACCGGGTGCGCTGGCGGGGGCGGCCGCAAGCTGGTGGCCATGGACACCGGCGGCCGACGGCTGTGGGAGGTTTCCACCTCGCCCATGGAGGTGTGGCCGCTGCTGGTCAGGTCGCCGGATGGTTCACGGCTGGCGCAAGAGACTCTGGCAGCGGACCACGCCGTCAACGCTTACTCACCCATTGATTGGGAGGACGTGAAAGGGCAGTTGGTAAGGGTTTTCGATGCGGCCGACGGCAAGGTAGCGCTGGAGACGCCGGCCAGTCCCGCTCTGGACGCGGGCGGCAACGTGGCGATCTCGTCCTCCGGGCGGCGCGTGGCTGTGCTCAATGCGGGGGCGATACAGGTATTCGATCTGCCCGCTCCGAGGCTAGCGGATGCTGTCGAAACCCAGCTTGGCCGCTGATTCGAGTCTCTCGCGCAGATTGAACTGCTGGATAATCAATCCAGCGGCGATGGGCCGGTCTTAGCGCGTCCCCTACGCCAGATAATGAACAGGACGGCCAGCGCGATTACGCCAGCGACAGCTACAACTCCAGTCCACCCCATTGCGTTAGGTTGAGCGGGTGGGGAATCGGCGCATTCATAACGATTGTATTGCCAAGCGTGCAAACAGGCCGTCAAGTGTAAACTGCTGGTGGGAGATTGTCCTTGGCTACGGCTCTCGTCCACTATACGGCTGCGGCGGTTTCCGATCGCGGCCGCAAGCGTCCCTCGAACGAAGATGCATTCGGCTTGTCGGTCGAGCGCGGGGTCTATCTGGTTTGCGACGGCATGGGCGGGGCCGCCGCGGGCGAAGTTGCGAGTTCCATGGCGGTGGAAGAGATGTTTCGCCTGCTCGCCAACCGGGTGGAGGATGTGCCGCTGCGTCAAGCCGCCGAAGAGGCGGTCTGCGCCGCCAACGAGGCTATCTTCTCCCGGTCCCAACGCAACCGGAAGTTCTTCGGCATGGGTACCACGGCGGTAGGGCTGCTGACGGAGGAGCGCTACGTACTGGTGTTCAATATCGGCGACAGCCGTTGTTACCGGCTGCGGAATGGCAGGTTGGTGCAAATCACCGAGGACCATTCCTATGTGGACGAGCAGGTTCGGCTGGGCCAGATGACTCGCGAGCAGGCGCTGCATTCCAACTTCCGCAGCGTCATCACCAGGGCTTTGGGCACCCAGAGCCAGGTCACTCCGGATTTTTTCGAACTGAAAGCCGAGCTGGGCGACCTGTTTCTGCTCTGCTCCGATGGCTTGACTCGGGAGGTTTCCGACTCGGAGATTGCGGCGTTGCTGGGCATCGATCTTCCTATCGAAGAACTTTGCGCCAGTCTGGTGAGCGCAGCCAAGAAAGCCGGCGGGAACGATAACATCACCTGCATCCTGGTGCGGGCCGGGGTGTAGGCTTTTCCGGCGCGATCGGTTTTTTCAGATTGAAGAGGTCGCGCTTCGGGTTCTTCGGTTGAGCCGCGAAGATGCCGATATTCCAGTTCACTCGCCGCCAGCCTCAACGCGCTTGTGTTGCTTGTGGCGCAGCCGATGCAGGAAGAAAATCGGCGGGATGCAGAACAGCGACAGATACCCAAGCAAGCGGAAAACGTCGGCATAAGCCAGGACCGCGGCCTGCTGCTGAACGCTGCGGTAAAGCGCCCCAAGAGCATCCTGACGGGCGGCGCAGGGGTTTGCCCCCGCAACAAAGAACTTTGCCGCAAGGCCCTGGAGCGCCTGCGATGCGGCGGGAGTTGTTGCCGTGAGGTTGGCCGTCAAATATGTCTGGTGAGCCTGGGAACTGCGCACCAGAAGCGCAGTTACAGTGGCAATGCCGATGCTGCCTCCCACATTGCGCATTAGGTTGTAGATGCCGGCCGCATTGCCGATCTCCTGTTTGCGCAGCAGGCCCATGGCCATTGTGGTTAGCGGGACAAAGACAAAACCGCCGGCAAAGCCGTTGATGAAGTTGGGCACGGCAACAGAACCCATCGATATCCCAAGATTGATGTGGCTAAGCAGCAGAGTCGAGTAGCCGAAGATGGCGAATCCGCATGCCATGAGAATGCGGCCATCGATGCGGTTGACCAGGACGCCGACCAGAATCATGGAGAGCATCGAGCCCATGCCGCGTGGACTGACGGCCAGGCCGCTATCCAGCGCCGAATAGCCAAGGAGCGTTTGCAGAAACAGAGGCAGCATGGCGATGACGCCATAGAAAGTGAAACCGTAGAGTGTGGCGATCAGCGTTCCCAGGCCGAAATTGCGATTGGCGAAGACGCGCAAGTCCACGATGGGATCGCGAGTTCTGAATTCGCGAACGATAAAGCCCACCAGGGCGAGCGCGGATACCGCAGCCAGCCAGCGTATCCAAGTTGCCTGAAACCAGTCCGCTTCCTGGCCCTTATCCAGCACCAACTGCATCGCGCCCAGCCAGACCGCCATCAAACCGAAGCCAAGATAATCGATGGCGCGTCGAAAGGCGTGACGAAGGTAGGGAGGGTCTTCGACAAACAGGTTGACCATGAAGAGAGCCAACATTCCCACCGGAAGATTGATGTAGAAGATCCAGCGCCAGGAATAGCTGTCGGTAATCCATCCGCCGAGCGTGGGACCGATCACCGGGGCGACTACAATTCCTATGCCGTAGACGGCCATGGCGGTGCCATGCTTGCGGGGCGGGAAGCTCTCAAGCAGGATGGACTGCGCCAGGGGCTGCATGCCGCCGCCTCCCACGCCTTGGAGCACCCGGGCCAGGATCAGCATCGGCATGTCGATGGCGACGCCGCAGAGCAGGGAAGCGGCGGTAAAGACAAGAATGGAAATCATCAGCAGGCGCTTGCGCCCGATGCGCCGAGCTATCCAGCCCGAGGCGGGCAGCATGATGGCATTGGAGACGAGATAACTGGTGAGAACCCAGGTTGACTCGTCGGTTGAGGCCGAGAGAGTGCCTGCGATGTGCGGTAGCGCGACGTTGGCAACGGAAGAGTCGAGCACCACCATGAAGGTGGCTAGCATTACCGAGGCAGCCACCATCCACGGATTCACCGAGGGCTTCCACTCGCCGGACTCGGCCCCCGAATGCGGATGCGTTTTACTGACCATTAAGTCAGTACAGTATACTATATAGTCAGAAAAACTCCTTGGCCGCCGCGATGGGAGTGGCAAGGCGCGAGATGCGATGAAGAGCAAGAAACAAGTTGTTTCGGAATTTCGCCGCGCGGAGATCGTCGATGCCGCGCGACGCGTATTTGCCCGCCGAGGGTTTGCGCGCGGCATCATGGACGAGATTGCCAAAGAAGCGGGAGTCGCCAAGGGAACGATTTATCTCTACTTTCGATCGAAGACGGAAGTCTACAAAGCGGTTCTGGATCACGACATGAAGGCGCTGAAGAAGAGCACCCTGGAGCGGATCGACGCGGCCAAGAGCCTGCGGGAAAAGATTCGCGCTTTCACCCTTGCCAGACTGGAGAATGCGGAGGCACGAAAGGAGTTCTTTCGGATCATGGACTCCGAGCAGGGCAACTTGTCTCTAACGCGCGGTCAATACCGCGATTGGCTGCGAGAACCGGCACAGCGGCTGGCGTTGGCAATCGAAGAGGCGGCAGGGCGCGGCGAGATACGCTCTGTGCCTTCAGACAAGGTTGCCTGGATCGTCGCCGATATGACCAGAGGCACCATTCAGCGAAGGCTGCTGGGAGCAAGCGATGCGCCGCTGGAGGAGGACTCCGCATTTCTGGTCGGCTTCATTTGGGCGTCATTGGCCAAGAGGCGGGAAAGCCCGCACTCCTGACCATTCTGGACGCGTGTTTGTTCCGCAGGGGGCTCCTGTTTTAGACAATCCCGCCGAATCGCGAATTTGACACAGTTCGGGAGCACGCGTATTCTTCGGTGGTCGTAGTTAGCGGTAACTATCTGCCGCCAAGGAGCACGATGAGCACAGTCGGCAAGGGGGGCGGGGAGCCCATCAATCCAGAGGCTGTTCCGCAGAGAATGCTGTATACCGGGGCCACGATGCCGGCAATCGGCTTGGGAACCTTCGGCTCCGATCATGTTACCCCGGCCCAGGTTGCCGAAGCTGTCAGGGGGGCGGCCGGCGCCGGCTACCGGCACTTCGATTGCGCCTCAGTCTACGGAAACGAGGGCGCCGTGGGCGCATCTTTCGAAGAGATTCTTCGGGGAGGAGTGAGGCGCGAGGATCTCTGGATCACCTCAAAATTGTGGAACGACAAGCACGGAGAGGACGATGTTATCGCCTCATGCCGCAAGTCGCTAGACGACCTTCGCCTGGAGTATCTCGACCTCTATCTTGTGCATTGGCCTTTTCCCAACTTTCATCCGCCGGGCTGCGATGTAACCTCGCGCAGCAAGGACGCCAAGCCTTACATCCACGAGAATTACATGAAGACATGGCGCAAGATGGAAGAACTGGTTGACTTAGGCCTTGTGCGCCATATCGGCACGTCGAACATGACCATCCCCAAGCTCAAACTTGTGCTGCGCGATGCGCGCATCAAGCCCGCGGTGAACGAAATGGAACTGCATCCGCATTTTCAGCAGCCGGAACTGTTCGAGTTTGTCGTGGAGAACGGGATGCAGGCCATAGGCTATTGCCCCATCGGCTCGCCGGGCCGGCCAGAGCGCGACCGCACTCCCGATGACACCGCGCCCACCGAAGATCCGGTCATCGTAGAGATCGCCCGCAGGCACGGAATTCATCCCGCCGTGGTTTGCATCAAGTGGGCGGTGCAGCGCGGGCAGACGCCGATTCCGTTTTCGCTCCATAACTACGCCGCCAATCTCGCGGGCATTTTCGGCGTTCCGCTGACCTGCGAAGAGATGCAAGAGATTGCCGGGATCGATCGCAATTGCCGGTTGATCAAGGGGCAGGTTTTTTTGTGGAAGGATGGGCAAAGCTGGGAAGCGCTGTGGGACGTTGACGGAGTAATAACTCCGCGATAGTTGAAGCACAGCAGCGCTGCCGAGCCAGTTGAAACAAGGGAGAAGAGTTAAGTGAAAGAGACTATGACCGCCGCGTTCCTGCCCGGTAACTCGACTGTCGAGATGCGCACCGTGCCGGTTCCGTCTCCGGGGCACGGAGAAGTTTTGTTGCGCGTGAAGGCTTCGACGATTTGCGGTTCGGATATTCGCTGCATCTATCACGAACATCTCGGCAAGGGGCCTGAAGGCTACCAGGGCGTGATTGCCGGCCACGAGCCGAGCGGGCAGATCGTCGCCGCCGGGCCGGGCTGCCGCCGTGTCAAGGTGGGGGATCGCGCGATTGTGTACCACATCTCCGGATGTGGAGTTTGCAACGATTGCCGCCGCGGCTACATGATCTCCTGCACCAGCGCCCAGTATCGCCGCGCCTATGGATGGCAGCGCGATGGCGGAATGGCCGAGTACATGATCGCGGAAGAGAAGGATCTGATCGCTCTTCCCGATGAGCTCTCTTATGCCGACGGCGCCCAGGTTGCGTGCGGGTTTGGTACCGTCTACGAGGGCTTGGAGAAAATTGGGATCGACGGCAATCACGCCGTGCTGATTACCGGCCTGGGGCCGGTGGGCCTGGCGACTGGCGCTCTCTGCCGCAAACTCGGCGCAAATAAAATCATTGGCATCGACGTGGTTCCCGAGCGCATGAAGATCGCCCTCGACATGGGTCTCTGCGATGAGGTGCTGGCCTCGGGACCGGACAATGTAGCGCGGGTGAGGGAACTGACTGGCGGCTTTGGCGTGGAGCGCGCGGTGGATTGCTCAGCCAACGCCGCCGCGCGGGCAACGGCGATCCGCGCCACGCGCAAATGGGGAAGGATCGTTTTTCTCGGCGAGGGCGGAACTGTCGAATTCAATCCGTCTCCCGACATCATTCACGATCAGAAGACGGTGTACGGATCGTGGGTGACATCGACCTGGCTGATGGAGGAATTGGTAGAGCGGCTGGTTCGCTGGAATTTGCATCCAGCCCGCATTATCACGCACCGTTTCCAGTTGGAGGCAGCCAGCGAGGCCTACGCGCTGATGGCCTCGGGCAAATGCGGCAAAGTTGCCGTCTGCCAGGATGAAGAGCTGATCTAGAACAGGCGCGAGGAACGAATCGATGACTGAGTTAATAACTACAGCATTACCCGATTGGGAGCGCAGACTACATGCTCTTTTGCCGCTGTTCGGGCATCGCAACTGGATCGTGGTTGCCGATGCGGCCTATCCCGCTCAATCGAAGCCCGGTATCGAAACGATCGTTGCGAACGCCGATCAGGTTCATGTAGTTCGCCGAGTTATCGAGGCTATCCTCTCGTGCAGCCACATCCGGGCCAACGTGTATGCGGACAAAGAGCTTGCTTTTGTGGAGGAGATCGACGCGCCGGGCATTGCCGAGTACCGCAAGCAACTCGACGCCGCGTTGTATGGCGCCAAGGTAAGCCACATTCCGCATGACGAGATCATTCACAAGCTGGACTTATCCGCCGAAGTCTTTCGCATTTTGATTATCAAGACCGATATGACGATTCCCTACACCTCTGTCTTCTTCGAACTCGACTGCGGTTACTGGAATGCCGGCGCCGAAGAACGTCTGCGCCAGGCGATGCTGGTGGCCGATTTGAGTTAGACCAGGCGCATCATAAAATCAGAAAACCCGCACCAGGCGCTTTCCACCATGAAAGCTGCCTTGAAAGGAATGAGACCGCAATGGCAGTGAACAGGCGCGAGTTGCTTCAATGGATGGGCGGTGCGTTTTCCGCGCTAGCTCTCTCAAAGTTTGCACGATCTCAGGCTGCGCAGGGCGGATACTTCCTGCCAACCAGGTCTTCCCTCCAGGGCTACCGGATTCCGGACTGGTTCCGCGACGCCAAGTTCGGTATTTGGTCGCATTGGGGGCCGCAGTCAGCCATCGAATATGGCGATTGGTACGCGCGGAATATGTATCAGCAGGGATCGAGACAGTATTTATACCATGTGGAAACCTATGGGCATCCAACCAAGGTCGGCTACAAGGATTTGGTGGATAACTGGAAGGCCGCAAAGTGGGATCCGGATCATCTGATGGGGCTTTACAAGAAAGCTGGCGCGAAGTACTTCGTCAGCATGGGCGTACACCACGATAACTTCGACCTTTGGGACTCGAAGTATACGCGCTGGAATGCAGCTAACATGGGGCCGAAGAGAGATATCGTCGGAACCTGGCAGAAGGCGGCACGGAACCATGGCTTGCGCTTCGGTGTCAGCGAGCATCTTTGGATCAGTTACAAGTGGTTTTCCGTGAGCCACGGGGCCGATAAGGATGGGCCGCTGGCAGGCGTGCCCTACGACGGCGCAGATCCGAAGTATGCGGATTTGTATCACGATGCGGATTGCGCAAGGCTCATCGAGAAGCTCGATTGGAGCGACAACGATATTCCCGACTCGTGGAAGAGCCATTATCTCGACCGCATGACCGACCTCATCGACAAGTATCAGCCGGACCTGCTTTATACCGACGGGCATCTTCCTTTTGAGGATACCGGGCTGAAGATGGTCTCGCACCTCTACAATGTGAGCGCCAAGTTGCATGGCGGCGTAACAGAAGCGATCTATACCAGCAAGGAGAGCACGGATTGCGCCATCGGCACCTGCCTGCTGGATCATGAACGTGGCGTTTCCGATGCGATCGCCAAGAACCCGTGGCAGACGGACACGTGCATCGGCCAGTGGCATTACAACCGCGGCGAGAAATACAAGACGGCCAAGAAGGTGATCGATTTGCTCACCGACATTGTGAGCAAGAACGGCAATCTGCTGTTGAACTTCCCTCTGCCCAACTCCGGCGAACTGGACTTCGAGGAAATGACCGTGCTCGAAGGCATTACCACGTGGATGGCGGTGAACAGCGAAGGCATTTATAGCACGCGCCCGTGGAAGATTTACGGCGAAGGCCCATCGACGCAAGTCAAGATCGAAACGGGCAATTTCAACGAAGACAAAAAGAAAGATTTGACGGCGGAGGACGTCCGCTTCACCGCCAAGAACAGCACGCTCTATGCCTTTGTCATGGGATGGCCAGACAAGGCGGCCACTGTCAAAGCACTTGGCCTTGCAAGCGATCAGAATCCGGGCAAGATTCGCAATGTGGAACTGCTTGGCTACAAGGGCGACCTCAAATGGAGCCAGGATGACTCTGCCTTGAAGGTTACGATGCCGGCGGAGAAGATTTCAGATATCGGCATTACGCTGAAGGTCGAGCTGGCATAGCGAACGATTTGCTCTTGGCTGGCATGTTTTTGCGAAAGCAATGGTAAACGCACGGACCTGGATGGGTCTTGTTCTTCCGATGTTATGGAACGAACAGGTCCGTTCTGGTCCTCGCGTGCTTTGCGCAAAGGCGAAGCGCATGGTTCTACAATCGTTCTCATGCTTCTTGCTGTTCTGACCGTTTCCGACCGGTGCGCACAGGGCCTGCTCGAGGACACAGCAGGCCCGGCCGTGGTAGCGCTGCTGCGGCAGCATTGGGAGGGCGCCGATATCTGGACCGGGCTTGTTCCGGACGACGAAGAGGAGATCGCAACCACGTTGAGGCAGTTGAGCGGAGAGGGCGCGGCTCTGGTGCTAACCGTGGGCGGGACCGGGCTGGGCCCGCGCGACCTTACCCCTGAGGCCACGCGCCGGGTGATCGATCGCGAGGCTCCCGGACTGGCCGAGGCAATGCGCGTTCGCAGCGCAGAGCGCAGTCCTTTTGCATGGCTTTCGCGGGGAGTGTCTGGCCTGAAGGGAAGCACGCTCATCGTCAACCTGCCCGGCAGCCGTCGCGGCGCCGAAGAAAGCCTGGACTCCATAGTCAACCTCGTCAAACATGGGCTTGAGATTGCCGCCGGCGGGCAGACCCATCCATAAGTGGCTTATTGCGCGGTTTAGTTCTCGGAAACATGTTTCCTCGCCTTGAAATAGCCTTCCCGATTCTCTTGAATGGTGCGGATCAGACAGCCCATGGCATTTTTTCCACAGTCATGGCCGGGAAACAGGGGAAAAAGCATACAATCTTGTTACCCATGAGCACGCCAAGGAACAAACCTTCAAACAGACGTCGGCCCACGTCGGTAAGCATCCGCGACGTAGCGGATCGCGCCGGTGTTTCCATCGCGACGGTTTCTCGGGTGGTGAACCGAATTCCTACGGTGGACTCCGATCTTTCCCGGCGGGTATGGCGAGCCATAGAAGAAGTAGGTTATCTGCCCAACACCCAGGCGCGAGCGCTGGTTTCCGGCCGCAGCCACATGCTCGGCCTTATCGTTTCGGAAATTACCAATCCATTCTTTCCAGAGTTGGTGCAGGAGTTTGACAACCTGGCCGTGGCGCAGGGTTACGAGGTGATGATCGGCTCAACCAACTACGATCCGGCACGCACGGAGTCGCTGATTCGCCGCATGTTGCAGCGCAATGTGGATGGGGTTGCGGTCATGACCTTTGGCATCGAAGAGGATCTGGTGCAGAGGCTGGTGGAGCGCGAATTTCCGCTGGTGTTTGTGGATGCAGGCCCGGACCTGCCCAATATCCGCTTACTCAAGGTGAATTATGGGGAGGGAATTCGCCAGGCTGTGCAGCACCTGGCCGCGCTCGGCCATCGAAGCATCGCATTCATTAGCGGCCCGCTGCACTTGCGCTCCGCCGTGGCCCGGCGCGACGCCTTCCTCAAGTCGATGTCGGAGTTGGGGATTACCGTGCCGGCGGAACACTTGGTCGAGGGCGATCACACGATGGAAGGCGGAATCCCGGCGATGGAGCGGCTGGCCAAATTGAACGAACTGCCGACAGCGGTGCTTTGTTCAAACGACATGACCGCTATCGGCGTTCTTCATGCGCTGTTCAGGACGACCCACAGCGTGCCTGGAGACATATCGGTGGTTGGCTTCGACGACATTCACCTGGCGCAGTTCATGCTGCCGCCGCTCACCACGGTCCAAATGTCGTGCAACGACCTGGCCACGGCGGCGGTCGAGGCGCTGCGCGCGGGCATTGAGCGTGACCACCCCAAGAAGCCTACGATGGAATGGGCGATTCCAACCCGTCTGGTCGTGCGGCAGTCCACGGCCTTTCCACGGGGAACCCTGCCGGCGCTGGTGGAGCGCGCCTCTGGCACTCACCGCGGCGACGGGACGAAGTAGGGCGGGTTTTTCGCCGGTGGACCGGTTCGGGTTTCCATCGGCTCCAGCGAGTCGATTCTGGCCGATTCGTCATTTCCAATAGAGCGCAGCCGGTCGCGGCTTCTGCTGGAGAGAGCGTTTACTAAAGATGGAGGATATTCTTTTCATAACGAAGACAGTGTGCCGGTCACGCCGTTTCATTTTCGACTGGCATCATTGTATTTATATGTACACTTCGATGGAGCCGGTGAGATAACCTATTCTGGTAAACGATTGCCTAATCGCCCTATCTCATTGATGGCAATATGCATAAGTCCGAACAATTGCCTGGATTCCGGCCACAAAAAATACCGGATTGGAAATAGTTTCAAAAAAATCTTGACACCCGTGCGTTTTCGGGAATAGTGTTGGGCGATCATGAGGCCAATTACGGATACACTTCGCTATTGGAATTCTGCCCGGTGTCTGGCGATCATTTGCATGTTGATTGTTTGTGCCGCGGCGCGCCTTAACGCACAAGGATACGCAAAGATCGTCGGAACCGTAACGGATACAAGCGGAGCGGTGATACCGTCCGCAACGGTTACCGCGACTCAAACCCAGACGGGCACCGCAACAACGGTGACTTCGGGAGCGGACGGCGCCTATGTCTTTCCAGCGCTGCTGCCTTCCGACTACACGATTAAGGTCTCCGCAAAGGATTTTGAGAACTACTCGCAGACTGGCATCGTGCTGCTGGCCGACCAGTCTGTAACCATCAACATCAAGATGGCGGTTGGATCGTCGGCGGTAACTGTGAGCGTGATCGGCGATGCGCCGCAGGTCGATACCACGTCTGGAACGCTCTCGCAGGTCATCGACGAGGCGCGTGTTGTGGATTTGCCGTTGAATGGCAGAAATGCCGCCTCGCTGATCACACTGGTCGCCGGCGTTACCGACTCGACCAACGAGGGCAACGGAACCAACCAGGGCAATGGGAAGACATTTCCCGCGGCTGTGATTACGAGCGCCAACGGAACCCTGACCAACCAGTCGAATTATCTTCTGGACGGCGGCAACAACGTGGATGAAATGACCAACGTCAATGGGCCGTTTCCATTCCCAGACGCGCTGCAGGAGTTCAGCGTTCAAACCAGCAACTACAACGCCGAATTCGGCCAGAGCGCGGGCGCGGCGGTCAACCTCGTAATCAAGTCCGGAACCGAGAAGTTTCACGGCGACTTGTTCGAGTTTGCGCGCAACGGCTACTTCGACGCCAGGCCATACTTCGCCACGGTTGCCGACTCCCTGCACAGGCACCAGTATGGCGGCACCATCGGCGGACCGGTCATCATCCCCCACTTCTCCAAGGGAAAGACCACGCAGTTCTTCTTCGGATATCAGCATACCCTCCTTCACCAGAATTCGAACGCCAGCACAGTCACAGCTCCAACCCTTGCGGAAGAGGGGCTCTCCAGTTCCGGTGCACCCACGGCCTCCGCGAGTTATGCCAACTTGTGCACGGGAACCAGTTCAGTGACTACGTCCGGGGTCGCTTCCGCGTACAACATCGGATTCTCCTCCGGCATCTGCACCTATCTTTCCGCCAATTCAGGCCCCGGGCCGCTGGTGGGCACAGAGGATATAGCCGCCCAGGTTACCAATCCATTCACCAACGTGCCGTACCAGAACAATGTAATCCCCGCCAGCGACTTCAATACGGCCTCGCTGGCATTCGAAAAGGCTTTTCCCACCTACACCGGGACGGAAGCCGCGGGAGCGATCGGAGGGCCGCTGAACATTTTCAAGCCCACGATACAGTCCTATAACGAATACGTATCCCGCGTAGATCATCAGTTTGGTGAAAAGGACCACCTTTTCGGCCATTACTACAATAATTATTTTCTGCAGTCGGCCATTTACAACCCCACCGATCTTTACACCTACTCGTCGTACTTCAACACCCGTTACCAGAGCGCCCTGCTTTCCGAATCGCATAGCTTCACCAGCAACCTGCTGAACAACCTAATCGTCAACTATCAGCGCGAGGTGGCCCTGCGCGGCGGACCGCCGGGAAGCCAGGACATAACCGCCTTCGGTGTGAATGTGTGGCAGCCGAACACGGGCCCCTACATGGCGGTGAGCGTCAGCGGTTACATCGGGGAAGGCTCGTCGGCGTTTGCTGCGTGGGGGCGCAATAACTACACCTTCAACGACGATATTCACTGGGTTAAAGGCAAGCACAACGTCGCATTCGGCGGACACATCGAGTTGAGCAAGTTCGACGTGACCAATGTGTACCAATCGTACGGCTCGTTCGCTACCGGCGGAAATATTACCAACAAGATCGGAAGCAAGACCTACGAGTACCCCAATGCGATGGCGAATTTCTTGCTGGGCTTCGTGACTTCATTTTCCCAGGGAAACTTCGAGCAGGTGAACGACCGCAACCACTTCCCCGGCATCTATGCCGAGGATAGCTGGAAAGTCAGTAACAAGCTGACACTGGATTACGGCGTGCGTTGGGAGGATTTCGCTCCCTGGGCAAACAGGAACTCATCCGAGCAGGAATTCGTTCCTTCCAACTACGTGGCCGGGATTAGCACCCCCCGCTTCAGCACTCTGCCTCCTGGCATGATGCTCGACGGCGACCCCGGCATTGCCAAGAACGGAGTGAATTCCAAATTCCTGCAGTTCATGCCTCGTTTGGGCTTTGCCTATGACGTCTTCGGTAGTGGCAAGACAGTATTGCGCGGCGGAACCGGCATCTTCTACCAGGATCGTTTGCCGGGCTTCTTCAACCTCAGCCAGGCCAGCTTTGTGCCCAATAATGAGTCTGTTTCTTACTCCAACGGGGCGATGTACGCTGGTGGCGCCGTCACCCCAGGAGGGCCGTGGAACGATCCCTATTGCGCCCAGACTGCCTTCTGCTCGGCCGGAAAGATCGCCAATCCGTTCCCCTACACCCTGCCATTCCCATCCACGCAGACTTTCCCGAACGGGATCACGCTTGTCGAATACGATCCTACCGGCAACTTCCAGGTACCGGTCACCTATGACTACAACGTGACCATCGAACACCAGTTTGCTCCCAGTTGGGCGGCGCGGGTGGCTTACGTCGGATCAGGTTCGCGCCATCAGTTCGTCAATCTGGAACTCAACCCGGAAGTCAACAACGGCGTCTCGGGATCGGCGAATAACAGAAGGGTATACAACACTTCGCCCGTCGTCGGCCCCTGCACTACTACGGTCGGCTGCAAAGCGAACTACTCCGACATCATCGAAGCCGCGATGATCGGATCGGCAAAATTCAACTCGCTACAGGCCTCGCTGGAAAAGAAGATGGCGAACGGCCTATCGCTGCTGCTCAACTACACCTGGTCGAAATCGTTGGACGACATGCCGCAAGCAACCAGGGTCTCCAACACCGAGGATCTGAATGCGGGCGAGTCGTATGTGTTCCCGCTGTATCCCTCGAACGCGGCAAACATGCCGTTGGCGTCGCAGGTTTTGGACATCAAGGCGTTAGACCGCGGACGTTCCGACATCGATAAGCCCCAGGCCATCTCATTTTCCTATGTGTACGCGCTTCCGAAGCTTCACAATGGAAACAGCGTGCTCAGGTACATCGCCAACGGCTGGCGCACCAGCGGACTGATCCAGCACCACTCCGGAGACGCTCTGACCGCTTACTACGGATCGGATAACTCACTGACTGGCTTGAGTCAGGATCGCGACCAGGAGGACTTTACCAAGCCGGCTTATCTCAAGACGGTCGGTTACGGTCAGGGCGATTGCAAGACAGCAGGCAAGTCTTGCGTCGCCTGGCTGAATCCCGGCGCTTTCTCGCAGCCCCAACAAGCTGGTGCGGGCACCGGGTTCGGCAACGTGGTAAAGGGTTCGCTTCGCGGCCCCGGCTATACCAACTGGGATGCAGCCATGATCCGCGCCTTCCCCGTATTCCACGAATCGGACTTCGAGTTCAGGGCGGAGTACTTTGACTTGCTCAACCACAACGATCTTGGAAACCCGTCTGTCACCGCGCCTCTTTCGTCAAGCACGTCCTTCGGCACCATCACGGGGTCGCAAGGCGGGCCGCGCATAGCGCAGTTCTCGCTCAAGTACATCTTCTAAGGAACCTCTGCGCAGGTGCGTGGTTTTGTAGTGACGATGCGACTTCAGATGATTTCTAGATTTTGAATCTGTTTTCTGTCGAAAATTGCGCGTTGCCGCTGATCTTCTTGGTCTTTGGGGGCC
>Ga0182016_10001987_pt1 | contig 24406 bp, 22 predicted proteins | sample 712S2MmetaG_FD_120491 | JGI IMG/M metagenome (GOLD analysis project Ga0182016, IMG submission 120491) | Permafrost microbial communities from Stordalen Mire, Sweden - 712S2M metaG | ecosystem: Environmental > Terrestrial > Soil > Wetlands > Permafrost | place: Sweden: Stordalen | collected...
CTTTGGTGAAACCTCTTGCTGGTAAATCTTCAGAATGTGCTCCTTGTAAAACCCGCCCTGTTTCACCGCCATGTAGGACGACTGCAGCAGCGCATTGTGGTAAATGGTCAAATTGTGCAGGATGTGCGGCAGGGTGCTTTTGGCTTGGGAAGTCAGCTTGCTGTCCTGGGTGGAAACGGTCCCTGGGCGCCAGGTCTTTGCGGAATTCACGAGTTCGCGCGCCACGGCGACGTTCAAGCACGTTTGAATGAGCGTGCGGTCAACGCGCGCCTGACGGAAGGCTTCCTGCACGCTCGGTTTGTCCAAAAAGGCCTGCAGGTCGCTGTTGCTATCGATGAACTCCTGCAGAGGGACAAAATGCGAGGGTGTGGTTTTGGAAAGAAAACCCAGCATATCGTAGAGGCCTTTGTCGCTGCCGAGCGCGCGCAACACGTGTTCGTCGGTCTGCCCCGGCTGTGGGTCCATTTCCAGCGGCCGGATGATGCCTCGGTACACTTCTGCCATGAGGTTGGCATTGAACTTTTGGTTAAGAGCCGGCTCGGCGGTCCATGGACAGATGGATTCCTGCAGATTCTTGAGCATGTTGGTGCCGGCGAGGACTGACTTGTATATCTCCCCTTTTCCTTCCTCCATGGGCTGGTAGTTTGTGGGCCTGGGTTTGAGCCCAAAACGGATGTAAATCTTGGTGCCATAGAGCCCCTGCAACTCCGAAGAAACCTTCAGAGGAATGGAATCCAGGCGTTCCTCAAAGAATTCGTTAACCCCGGTGACGAAAAGAAAAAGCTTTCGGGCGGCGATCAGGCTGGCCGTATAGATGAGGTGGCGGGCAGTTTCTCCCAACGTGGGAACTCCCCCTCTTGGCCTGGTCCTTTCCTGCACGGCTCTGGAGCGCTTTTCCGCGTGCGTGCTGGCCTCGTCGTAGGCCGCTGGACATTGTTCGTGCCAGTTTACCAGTTCCTGTTCCTCACGGACCAGATAGGGGGTAAATCGCTGGATGCGCCCCGCCGTTTGCCCAAAAAGCCACTCCAGCGCGATTCTCTGCTGCACGGCCGGGTCCTTGAGCGCGGTGTCCATGTCCGGCAGACTTTTGAGAAGGCGGCGCGCGCAGGACGCCCGCAGCGGGTCTGCGCCGAGGCCCTGCAGCGCGTTCGACCACTCATAGCCAAAGTACTTCTCCTCCAATGCCGTCCGGCCCTCCAAGGCGTTCAAAATCGTTTTCAGCGCCAGCGGGCGGAGCTGCCGGACAATGTCCTGCTGAACCTCCGGAGCAATGAATACATAGCTGGTTTTGCATCCATCTATGATGCGTTCGAGCTGGCCGCGGGCTTCTTCTTCGATGTTGTTAAACCCCTTGTACCTTTGTATTTCGTTTTCTTTTTCTGGTTGCACCTGGTTAAATTATAGGCTCCAACTGCTTCACTTGGCGCGCCGGCTTCCTTGGGCCAGTGCGACTCTTGTTTCGACTACGTTTTCCCAACGGATTGGCTGATGACTTTTTCCTGCATTTCCCTTGGTATGATCCCCTGCACGGCAAAAAGCGCCGCAACATGAACGGGCCTCAATTTCATCTTCCTGACGGAGGCGTTGAAATCAATCTCCCCACGCTTGTAACAGTCAATGATGCTCTGTTTTTCAGGATCAACATAGAACTGCGCTCCCGGCTCGGACTGAAACAACCTTCTTCCTGGACTTGGCCCTCCGCCATTGGGATCTCCCAGCAGGGTAAAGCAACAGGGATGCGCCCCTCCTCGGCGGGTATGAGGTGGCCCGGCTTCGAGAAAAACAACCTCGCCATCCTGCCGGACCATCCAGTCGCAGGAGAACTCCGCGGGCACGGATGGCAGGCCCGATTCGGGAGGTACTTTGAAACTGGCCAGCCGCTGCGTCAGATGGACGGCCCGCTCCATTTCGGGCGCGTATTTTTCTGAAAGCGCCCGTTGCGGGTAGTAGTTGCAGGCCGCGATCCCACCCCCCTGGAAAAACACGCGAAACTCAACCGGAAAACCGTCATCCATGGCGGCTCTGATCCAGGGCCTGGCCACGAGTCCAATCTCCGTGGCTTTTTCACTCCAAAGAATGTGGAATAATCTCTCGTCGGTATGGAATGGAATTCTGGGCAAGCCCTGGTGCCGCTCTTCGGTCCGGCGCAGTCTGGCCATCAATTTGAGCAGTTCCGGGGCGCAGCATTCCCATCTCCAGGTGTTGCCCTGCTGGCGTTGTTCCTCGATCCAATTGGCAAGCTTGTCCGTGGTCGGCGTGGGCTGGTGCGTCTCGGCGAACGCCTCCAATTCCTTGACCGAGATGCTGGGTCCGCGAAAAACCGGCACTGCGGGTATTCCAGCCAGCCTGCAGATGGCTTCCCATTCGCTTAGTTTTTCGATGGCGTCCGGAAACAGGGTGGGCAGGGCCATGATGGCCTCATCCAGTGCCTGATCGCACGATATTTTCTGGCCGCGGGCATAATGAAATAGTGCGATCAGTGGTTTAAAGGCTGCCATGGGGAGATGCAGGAGCAGGTTTAAGAGGCGGGACACGTCCTTTTCCTCCTGCTTGAGGTCCGGCTTCCGGTATGTCGGCGGCAACTCGATTTCCAGCGATTTCTCGAGTGCTCCCCGATGCAAACTGACGGCGTTGAGCAAGGCGGCCTTGCGCATCTCGGAAGCCGGGTGGGCAGTGTCGTCCGAGGAACTGATGACCCCAATGAAAGGCGCCAGCAAGATCGGGCCGGCAATCCGGATCTGATAGATCCGTTTGGAGTTGGTCCCACGCATGATGGAGACGGCTCCGTTGGTTGCTTCCTGTTTGGGTTCGTCGTTGACTGTGTACTGGAACTCGATGACCGCGCAGCCGCTGTTTCGGAAGGATCGCACGGCCCGTGGCCTATCGTGCGGCGAAAGCGATACGCATCCTGGAGTCACGTCCGCTTCGGAATAGCCAATGTTCAGCCATTCTTCGTTCATCTGCGGGGCGCCCTTTCCTCTTGCAAGCTATGGTTCATGTAGTAACTGGTTGAGTTGGCGCAATCCGTTGCAACTTCTTATGATAGTTCCTTTTGAGCTTTGGTAGGCGGAGCCTTCATCGGGTGGTAAAACTTTCCAGGAGGTGGTAGGCTGGGGCATCGTATAATGAGCTAGAAGTCGGACTCTCAAAGGGGAGTAGATGTTGAAGTTAAAAAAGTATGAACGCACCGGTAGATCCAAATAGCCACGCTCCTGATGTCCATTCGAAAGAGGCAGTTGGAGTGGTAGTTTTCCCCGCCAAACCGCGTGTCAGCCAGGCCAAAAGCCCTCTCCGCGTCCAGCTGGAAGCGCTGCAGCCGGGGTCGGATCTTGAGGTCGATTACGTGAACAAGAAGACACCGTTCTCCGTGCTGATTGCCATCAAGCGGCAGCAACTGAGGAAGCGCTTCATTTTTGAGAAGATTTCCGCGGGCCGTTACCGCGTGCGCATTGGCACCAGTGCGGAGCGTTCCGTTAGCCTGCGCCCGGAAAAAATCAAGCCTTCGGCGCCGCCGGAAGCTTGAGTTCCATGTTGGTCAAATGAAGGGTAGCACAGTAGGTGTTATCCTTCACTCGTCCCCGCAGGAAGGCGAAGCAGGGCAATCCTTCGCGGCGAAGTACTAACGGCTCATTCCCCTTCAACCCAGCCCCCAATCTGACGTAGCCCAACGGCTCGGCAGCCGAGCACAATTTCAGCATAAAATCAAAACCTAAAGAATCCACATGAGCCAGACTGTAAACCTTGTGGATAATGAACTTTGCGACCATGTCGTCGGGTGATTGGTGCCCTTTAGCTGCCATCAAAATGGGCAGTTCGATGTTGGGCTCCGTGGCCTTGTAGGGCTTGGTCTCCTTGAGTTCCCCCGTCGGCAAAAACTTGTCTTCCAGAACCCGGAATTGAGTGACCGGCTGTCCTTTGCTGTCCAGGAACACTGTCGATCGCACTTGCACTGGGCGGCCAACCGTCTTGGTGTCGATTTCCGGATCGCCTTTGACAAGCGCTTCCGAGATGGCTTCCGGGGTCATGCCCTTGGACCAGCCCGGTTTCCGGCCAAGAATGGCCTTGCGCTGCGGTTCAACCGGCCCTTCCGGTGTGGCAACAACAGTTTTGACGGGCTTGGCCTCGTTCAACGACGTTAAATAAAGCTCGGCGGTCCGTTTTTCGGGGTTGGTCAATTTGATATACATAAGGCAATTCGATGTGTTCGATGTTTAGAAAAGCGATCCAAAGTCTCCGTCTCCGGTTTCCGCTTCGGCAGGCTCCTCGGCGATGAGCTGGGAGTCGACTTCCATGCCTACGAAGGGGGCCTTTTTGAGCGTTCCAACCAGCAGGAACACGCCGTCGGCGTTGCTGATGATGGCCGCGTCCTTGCGCTCATAACCGGCCCGGTAGTTAAAAGCTCCCAAAAGCTTGGTTCCTGCCGGCAGCTGTACGTTTTCCAGCTTGTAGAGGCTCGCGGCTTCAAGCAAGGCGATCTCATCGGCCGTAACGGTTTTGAATTCCGCCGCCACGTTAAACGAGCTTGGTACTTGCTGTGCTGGTGCGCCATCGAGCGTATTGACAACCTGGGTGGTTTTGAGTGTGAACTCATCGCCGAAGGCCAGCGCGTATTTGATATCGCCGCGCGAAACGTAGTCCCGGCCGTTCTCGGAGACGCCGGCTTTGGTGAGTTGCTCATCCCCAGGCCCCAGCACAAGGGTTTTGGTGTCGCCATAGAGAGCCTCCCGCGTAATTTTCGTAAGCTCCGAGGAGGTTTCGGTTCCGTTCAGTTTGAATTTGGCTGCTGGCATAAATTTAATTCTGATGATGGTTAAGCCGCGACCCAGCCTTTGCCGATTTCTTCGGCTGTCCAGGTCTTGATGAATTCATCGACTTCTGCCCTGTCGTTGGTGGCTTTGGTGTCCTCCTGCAGGCTGTCCGCTCTGCCCTGCGAATAGTCCACGGTGTGGATGACGAATTTCGGGCCGCCGTTGCCCTCGTTTTCCCAAGCGACGATCTTTTTGACCGCCGTTTTGCCCTTGAGATTCTTGGTGTAAACCGCGCGCGCAATCTGTTTGGAGTTGCACTCCTCATAGCCCTGTTTCAGCTTGAGCGAGGCGCTGCCGGGCAGCTGGGCAAACGTGCAGGCCGCGGGGGCCTTGTCGTCGCGAAGACGCTCCATCGTGGGATGGAAAGGCTTGAGGATTTCTCCATGACCCTGATAAATCAACTTGCCTCCGTCGAGCTTCAGCACAGCATTGGTCCATGACGCGCCTTTTGTGTCCTGCCATGTCGTGTCTTCGCAATTGATCTCCACGGTTTTTGTGGGTTTTACCCAAACAATGGGCCGGCTGTCGGAATCAGTTTCAACGTAGTCCGATTCGACACGATTTTTGGAGAATTCCTGAAAGAGAGGCTCCCGAACCGACGGATCGGCTACTCCAACGCGGGCGACGAGCTGGTAAGAGCCGTCACTGACAAGGGCGCCCATAACGGAAACAGCGTGGCCTTTGAGCTCATCCGTCCCCTCGACGTATCCCACAATGGCGAGATCGAGGTTCATCAGGGACTTGACCTTGTAGGCTGTCTGGGTCGTAAGCTCATGGTAAACGATGCCCTCCTGGCCTTTAGCCAGTTCCCCGGCGTAGAACTCGTTAAGTTCCTTGAGGGAGCTGACTTCCTTGAAGTCGGGCACGAAGGCCAGCGGTGTGGAGGGAAGCGTCTTTAGCACCTTTACCCGCTCCGCGTAGTCCTTGGTCTGGATGTCCGCTTTATCCAGGAGGATAACGTCAAAAATGACGAAGCGCAGATTCCGCAGGTCATCCAGTTTCTGCGGGGAATTGATGGCGCGAATGACATCGTAGGAGTGCGAGCGCTCTGCCACTGTGGAAAGCTCGCCAACCAGCAGGGCGCTTTTGTGGCCGGCTTTCTCGAGCGCGGCGGCCAGTTCTTCCACCGCCGGCAGGCCGGTTTCCACCCCGAACGTATTGTGGAACAAGAACGGCTGCTGCCCGGTTTCCCAGTAGAAGAAGCCAGCGATGCCGTCATACTTGCGGCAGGCAATGCCCTTGCTGACCTGGATCGTGGTGATGACGTTGGCCTGGACGTATTTGAAAGCTTTGAGAAATTTTTCGTAATGCCGGGCGGCCAAATGCTGCAGCGTTTGGTGGTTCAATGCATAGGAGCGGGCCACCTGATAACCAGGCAGCTTCGTTCTCATTTGGCTCGCTTTGATAAACGGGTTCATACGTTTTGTGTTTGACGATGATTGCGGTCATGGATGCTCGGCTTCGCAGCCGAGCATTTGGGTTTCTGGTGCAGAATAATTAGCGGGATTAGGAGTGCGATACCGATGAGCTTGAGCGTAATGCTGTTGAATGCAGTTTGCTTTTGATTTTCCACACGCGACAGGCTGTAGGAATAACTGGAATTCAAGTTGGAGCTCAGATTTTGCACGGTCAGCGCATAACGCCCAAAATGGCTGATCTGGAACAGAGGCCCGGCGTTGAGATAAGGCTCACCGGTTACGTTGCGGCCGGCAGCTTCCAGATTGGTGACGGATACGACTTGATTGGTTTCGTTGCCGCCTAATTCGATTTGCAGATGCGTTGCGGTTGCGGAAATCTGGTCCAGGTTGGCCATCTCAAACCGGCTGCCCAGCTCAAGCCTGTAAGCTCCCGGCCAGGCGGTAAATTTGCAAATCTGGGTGTTGCCTTGGGCCGGCATGGGGGCGTTCACAACCGGCTTCCATCGGGCTTCCGAGTAATACAGGCAGCTCCATAACAAAAGGGCAGTCCCGAGAATCGCGGCGATGAAGCAAAAATGAGATTTTTTCACCGTTTACTCCCATTTTAGTGCGGCAGCAGTTCCGGCAACCTGGACAGGCACCTGTTGTTCCGCAAAGCGAGGTTGTAATTGCCGAACATCGGATCGTCGGTGGCCTCGATGCCCTCTGTCCAGTGAGGAAGGGAAACGGGGGCGTCCAGGCTCTCCACTTCAACTTCCAGCATCCAAAGCCCGGCGAGCTGGTCCAGGTACTCATCCAGTTCGTAGCAGCGCCGGTTGTGAATGAAGCAGTGGCGGAGTTTGCGGATCGTTTCCCGTTCTGGATCGCTTTCCTTGGCCAGCAGAGCGATGTATTCCGAACCGCGCAAGAACTGCTCTTTTTCGATGCGCGTCCCCTGCCCCACCTTGCGCTTCAGCCCCAGCGTATAGATGGCGCTTCCATTTTGGGTGCGTTTACGGACTCGGCGCTCGTCTGCGGTGCAGGTAAGATAATTCTGCTCAATGAGACTGGTGGCGTGGACGGCCGGCAGTTCCGCGGGTTTCCTGATGAGAAACTTCCTCTCGATCTCGAGCGGCTCCGGCAGCCCCAAAATCCGACATATCTCAGCCTCGACCCGGAACAGCTTGTCAGTAAAATTGGTTTCGTTGCCGATGATTTTGTGGTGGCCATGGCCCAGATAGGCCATCTGCAGCCGGAGGTCTTGGTCAATGGCCTGAGCGGGCGTTTCGTTGCGGACGCCTTCCAGTTTGTAAGCTTCCGGAGCGCCATCTGCTGTGGTAGCCATGTGGATGACGGCATCGTAGCGAATGTCCCGCAGCGTCACTTCGTTTTGTCCCAGCTCGTCCAAAATCGCCTGCCACTCGGCTGGGATCAGGAACGCTTTTCCGTCCAGCGCTCCGCGGTCGGTCAGCATCACGCTCCTGGGTCCGTCGGCCAGCGATTCGAAAACTTCCTCGAGGTAAGCTGGGCTTGGATGAGTGCTTTCTGGTACTTGAGCACTCGCTTCCGATCTGTGATATCCGGCCTTCCGGCGCCTTTAAATACGATCGTGGCCGCTTCCGGCACAATGATGGGGTTCCACCCCAGGTTGGCCAGACGCTCCTGCACGCGGAGAAGCCCCGTGGTTTTTCCCGCGCATGATCCGCCGGTAATGACTATTCGTTTCATGGCTGGGTTCATTTATTTTCCATTAGCTCCCCTGCCCTCTTCACGACCGCCTCCATTTTGCAGGCGTAGAGCGCCGCGGTGGAAAAGGCATTTGCCTCCAAGAGGCCATACCGGCCATGGCAATCGCTGGCGACATCGAGGACGAACATAGGGCCGGGAGCAAACCCGGTGTTGAGCACTCGCTGGCAAAGTTCAGTGGCGCCCTCTGGCGCGGAAGGAAGGTAGGTTCGATTGCCTTGATACAAGTAGGTTGAAGCAGCTACTAATTTACCCGAACTGTCGGCGACGAAGCGCCATTCCCCCTGGATGTCCTTGGGCGAGGAGATGACCACCAGATCCGGCGGTTTGGCGCTGCACATGACCGAGTTTTTCCAAAAGCGGTCGAAATCCTGAAGATCGAGCAGCGTTCCTGTGAACGTTTTAAGGCCTGAACTGGGACGGACAAAGATTTTCGTGTCCTTGGCCAGCCATTGATAGACCGTCCACTTCAGCCGGATCAGCTCGCTGACAGAGAGAATGATGTAAACCGAGTTGAACAGGAACTCCCCCACTTTGGGCAGGTAGTTGACGCACTCGAAAGCAGCCGGATCCAGCCAGATGCTGATGTCCTGCCGGGCTGCTTGAATCTCGGCCGCTTTCTGCATTGAGCCATGGAACAAGGCCAACCCTTGGGGCAGCTTTTCCGCGGGAATGTCCTTTTCCGGTTTGAGAAACGTGACCTGATGCCCTTGCTTCTCGGCGGCGGCGGCCAGCTCCCGGTCGCCGTTGTCATCATGGATATATTCGATGATCCAGTGCATTGCTTAAGCGGCATGGGGATGTGCGATCTTCCAGATGCAGTAAATGAAATCCGGCAGGATGCCGTGACGCACGGCAATGACATAAACGGTGGCAACCATGAGGCTTGGCGCCAATGGCAAACGATGATCCTGGCGGCGAAGGCACAGCCAGTAGAGGATGCCGATGATGCTGGCCACGAAAAGTAAGCGGAACAGCCCAGCGTTTAGGCCAACAAGCATTCCGAGGCCTAGCGCAAGCTTGATGTCTCCCATTCCCATCACACTGCGGCAGGTGTAGAGCTTTTCAGATTGAACCTCTACCCCGTGTTTCAGGTCCATCAAGATCTCGTTGATGATGACTTTTTCGTCATTGATGCAGACGGCCTCGTCGCTGACCTCCACGGGCACAGATTGCGCGCCGATATCGATTTTTTGCTCCGGCCTGGAGCCATAGAGGCTGAGAGCTTTGAGAACTTTGACGGCTCCCTTGGGAATGACCTGCTGATAGTAAAACTCGCTCCAGGGAGTGAAATATTTCTCGCCGTTGGGATAGGTGCTTTTGACCCCCTTGTCGTTGATAAGCATTGTTCCCCCGAAATCCTCGGTCCGTTGGTAAAACAATTGGGCAGTGAACTTGACGAAAAGGAGCAGCACGGCCAGCCCTACGCCTCCCGCCGCCATCATGGCCCTGCTGTCCTGGTCGTCCGGCAGCCCCGGGTAGGTTACTTGGGGATTCACCATGACCAAGGCAAAGGCAAACAAGGCGGCTCCAACAATCGTGACGTTGGGAATAACGAAATGTTTATGATCAAAAACCGTGCCGAGCACAAGGAGCGACAAGACGGCTCCCAGGCAGCAGGCGGCCGCAGCCGACGGAGCCAGCAGCAGGCACAGCATGAAAGCGATTGCGGTAAGCAGTTCGACTGCCGGATAATGGATGCTGATGGGCTTTTTGCAGTTGAAGCATTTCCCACCCGTGAACGCCCATCCTATGATGGGGACGTTGGAGTAAAGAGGAATGTTCTTCTTGCAGTTCGGGCAGTGCGACGGCGGCTTGGAGAGCGAGATGGCATTTTCCTCACGGTAAAAGGCTGAATTCAGAAAGGAACCCCAGCATGCGCCGAGGGTCCCGGTGAGAAGGGTGTTGAATAGTTGTGCTGTCATTTGTTGTTTAGGGTTTGTGCGGTTGGAACAGATGTTTGTTGACTTGCTGGAACTCCTCGCTTCCTCCCACCGCCTCAATGATCATTGAGTGAGAAGAAGTGCCTAAATTCACAATTCCTCCATTGACGAGAAAGCAGCACTTCCTGCTTTGTTTTGGGTTCGGAAGCCGCTGAGATGCCTCTTTTGCCTCCGCTCCATCCTTCTCCTCCATTTTCTTGAGGTCATTGGCGATCAACCCCGCTCCGCAAAAAGCGTAGGCCAGCTGTTTGTAGATATCCAGAAGCGCGGCATGCTGGTTCGTAACTTGGCTGGCCAGCTCTTCAGCCGCCTCAATCAGGGAGATTGCTAGTGTTTCTGGAAGGACAAATTGTTCTTGCAGGTCCATCAGGCATTAGTCGCCATCGTAAGCATCTTCCGTGAGGGTGAAGAGGCCGGACTCGACATCATCGCGGGGCATGGCGGGGTTGTTTGGCTTAAATGCATCGAGAAAATATCCGGCCGCCCATCCTTGGGCGGTTGCATCTGAAGACTCTAGCTGTTGCAGGACGACGCCGGCCAGTACTGTAACCGGCTTGTCAGAGATGCAGTCAATATAGGTGCCCGTAATAATACCGGTGCTCCGATTAAGAGAAAGCCTGACGTTTTCAATGCCTGTCTCCGGCACGAAAGTGCCCGGTCGCTCTTGATAAACCTTTACAAAATCGTAAATGAAGGCGCCTGCTGGTGTGACCAAATCTCCCCCACAGAACGTTGCGACGGCGTTTGTATAGGCAAGCGGCACTTGAGTGGATGTATAAATGCTTCCTACTGGGCTGCACGTTTCAGCAAACCCTTGCAGGTAATCAGCATCATTTGTGGAGCCCTTTTTGAACCAAAGCAGCGGCAAGTTAGCTATGAGTGGGTTGGTTGGACTGGATACGAGATTGTTGGTTATGTTAATCCACCCGACAACCAAGCCTCTTCCGCCAAAGTTGGGGATGTAAAGGGGGTAATTTCCGTCTTGCGACAATCCGGCTGATTGGCTGATGCTGACATTGTCCGCTGTTCTGCCAATGAGATTGACTGTTCCGTTTGCCGACGCTGTTAACGAGGCATACCCCCAACCGTCCGGAAGGCCAAAAGGCCTTACGAAACTCACTGGCGCTTCCCGTTGAAAAACCATTGTGTATTTCCCAGGTGCATTGAAAGGGTTCTTGGCGCTAAAGGAGCGGTAGATCCCGTAGAGCGAGGCTTGACCATTTGAGTAGGCCGCATACCCAGTAATCTGCGGCAGTTCGTTTGTGGTGAGAAGTTGCAGGTACAATTTCCAGATTGGATTTTTGGCTGGGACGGGTATGACAGCGCTTTGATCTCTGCCAAATAATCCGGAAAAAGAATACTTCTTCACTCCATTCTGCAGGATTCCAGACAAGATGTGGTTTTCGTTGTCGACGGAGAAAGCAAAGTGCCCAAACGCGAGTGGGTTGACGTCAATATTGAAATCCGTCAGGTTATTGGTGGTTCCGCCGTAGATGGGGTCCAGGTCTCCTGTTGCATAGTTTGTGTCGATTACATTTGTGGAATAGAAGAGCCCTTCGTACTGCCCCACCGGGGTGGGCTTTGTGAAAAGAAGCTCGTTTGTGTCTGCATTAGTGGCCCCTGCCATGTTGGAAATGTGGACATAGTAGTAACCAGCATTGGCTTCAGCATAGGCATTGGTGTAAACCAAAGTGGAGTTTGTCGCCGATGGAATGGGCGCATTGGTCCATTGATTGTGCCAAAACCACTGGTACTGAACGAGGCCTCCAGTGGCTGCGACCTGGAAGGTGATATCGTCTCCGGTCTGGCTCTGACTAAACTGCTGAACGGTTGGAATGCCAACCGTGATCACTTCCTCTGTGAAATTTGTAGTCCCGGTTGCGTCCGTTATTGCCACGATATACGTATTTGTTCCGGAGAATGAGGCGCCAAAAGAGGTGCTAAACGAAGGATCCGTGGTTTGCACAATAGGCGTGCCGTTGCAGGACCACTGGTAAAGGGCGTTGCTCTTCACTAAATCGGCGGGGACGGTGATCGTGAAGATTTGGCCGGCGATGTTCGTGATCGTGAGAGGCGCGGGAGTAGTGGGGGATTGAGCCTGGGCTGCTAAAGCCATGGCTATTGAGAGAAAAAGAGTAGCGATTTTCATACTATCATGAATTATAGTGCCCTACCCCCTTCTTTGCCTCAGAGCTGAAGCTCGGCAGTCCCCATGGTTTTTCCCATGGCTTCGAAGGGGGCGAACCAGGAATCAAACTGGTTCAGAAAGGAGGGCATCGTCAGCTTTTCAAGTACCTCGTGAAAGGCGTCGCGATCCGGCTGGAGAGCGGATATCTCGCCGAAGTACAGGTCGGCTTGGCGGCTGGTGCGGAGGTCCGTGACATGGAGGTTGAGGAGGGCTTTGCGCCAGTCGGCCGTGACCGGCTTTTGTGCTTGCGCCTTGATTTCCTGGTCCATCTTGGCCAGGGCTTCGATCTTCTCCGGATTGGTCAACCCGGCCTGCAACTGGTCATAGTAGTTGGCCAAGGTGACTGGTCCGATGCCGCCAATCCCTTTGACCCCGTCCTCGGCGTCCCCCGTCACGGCCAGGAAAACCGCGAAATCGGGCCCTGAAATGCCTGCTTTGGTTGGGAAGCCGTACGTGATTCGGATATGGTCCGCCAGGTTGTTGCGGTCCAGCAGGATCTTTTTTTGGTGATTGTAGTAGAAGACGGCGCTGTTGGGCTGGCCAGGTTGCCCCACAATCTGAAGCAGGTCTTTGTCGTAGGCCACCACTACCAGGTTTCCTTCCAACTCCAGTGCAGCCTTGGAGATGATGTCCTCGGCTTCCATCCCCGGGAATTCCTCCTGGCCTCCGATAACGGGAATGCCCATGAAGGGCAGGCATTGGGTCAGGCGCGCCTGCTGCAGTCCGATAAACGTGTTGCCGCTTTTCTTCTTGTAGGTGTCCAGCAGTTCCTGGCGGAAGCCGTTTTGGGAGGAATCGACAAAAGCGATAATTCTGGCCGGCTTCATCTTGGCCAAAGAATTCAGAATGTTGAATGTCCCCACGATACCCCAAGTGGGCTCGCCGGTGCGCTTTGAAGTGACGTCTGTACCTTTAAGGCCTTGCGGGCCTGGCATGTAGGCCAGACGATGGACAAATCCTGTCAGGTCCACCAAACAGGTGCTATTTGGCGGTAATACCGGCTTTGGTTGAGCTATTTTCATAAAAGCAAGCAATAGTTTGATCCACTCTTTATGGTGAGCGGCCACTGCTTCATTATAAAGCCCGCGGCGTGGCCCTATTCTTGATTTTTGATTGAGCGGTAGCTCGGGCCGCTCAGTCTTCTTCTTCGATCTCTTCCTCGCCGACGGGGTTGTTGACCGCCGTGGCGTTGAGATCAATCACGACATCCGGAATTCCGGCGGCCTTGGCGGCCGCTTTGAGCTTCTCGATCCTGGCCTTGGCTTGCGCACAGGCATCGTTGACGTTGTCGGTGCTGAAGAACATGACGGCGTGAAGCTGGCGTTGCAGCGTGGTGTTCCACTTGTCGGCCGCATCCGGTGTGATGCGCTGCTGCCGCTTGGCCGTTTCCTCCAGCTCCATCAGAATGCCGCGCTGGGCGTCGTCAGGGATAAAGGCTGCGATCTGTTCGGTTTCCGCTTTCTCCGCCTCGGCGGTTGGTGTTCCATTGCTCTCCGGCGCGCCGTTGGCGGCATCAGGGCAGTGACACCCATCCTCGCAAGAGCAAGTCGCGGCTGGCTGGTCTTCCTTGATGTCCTTGGATGGATCTTCCAGATCGGTGAGGTACCAGGCGTTCTCCACGAGCAGGAAGTTCTGGATGGCGTTGACGTAGTCCGCTGAAAGCCCGGTAATTCTGCTGCCCTCGTAGGTGAACGCGGTCGAAATGTGTTCATGGAGAGGGTCGTAGAGGGCCTCCAGGTCTTCGCGGTTGCCGGCATCGACGTTGACGAACGGTGCGGTGATGGTTTCGATGGGCTGACCCTTTTGATTAAAACGGTAAGCTCCAATAGCTGTGTTTACTTTGACTTGTTTTTCTTGCATAACTTTCCTGTTTCATTTTAGTTGCGCCAAGTTCTCCATGAGGGCAGGTATCGCTTTAATCTTGGCGGTGATGTCTTTGCGCGAATTAAGAACCTCCGTCGTGAACGGGCAGAAATCCTTCACCCGGCGGAGGAAGACAGCGGCGTGGGCCGGCTCGATTTCAGGCAGAAGGTCCAGAATTCGGGCCAAAGAGGCTTTGGTTCTGCGCGATTGATTGTCGTCCAGGCGCTGGCCGTTTTTCTTGTCGTCCTCGAAGGCCTGGACTAAGCGGCGGACAATGGCTGTGGTTGGCTTTCCGTTCTCCAAGAGGCTGGAGGCATGGACCTGGATATAGTCCAGAAGACACTTGTTCTCGCCGTCTCGGAAGACGATCGTGTCGTGACCGATGCTGCCGGCCAGATGGGACTCCAACAAATCCCACAGGTTGGTTTCACATTTCGTGTCGCCGTTGAGGGCTTTTCCCTTTTTCAGACCCGCCAGCTGCTGCTCGGTGTAAGCGTTGCGCAGAATGGTGCTGGCATACTCCCAGGTGCGCGGCGTGGGGTAAGGCTGCACCTGTTGGACGATTTCCTCGGTGAAGTAGCAAAGCCTGCTTGGGTTGGCCTGAATAAAGGCCAGAATCGCAGGATGAATGCCGTTGGCAGCTCCCCATATGAGCCATTCCCTGGCGTCAAATTTGAGCTCGTGCAGGTTGACGCGCGAGATGATGGGGCTGGGAATGGGCTGCACAGCTTCGGAGTCCTTTGGCCGGTTGCCGGCGAGAACGATGCGGTTCTGTTTTGGAAACCTGTAGGAGCCCGTAATGCAGCGCTTCTGGGTGGCCTGGAAGATGGGCACCTGCGTGCTGGGCGGCACGGTGTTGAACTCGTCGAAGAAGAATATCCACAAATCCGGGTTGTCGGTGGCTGGGAATTCAAAGTTATGGGCGTAGTAGGTGACAAATCCGGAACCGTTGTCTTTAACCCGGTCGGGATAGGTCTTTCGCAGGTCCTCCAGCTGCACGACCCGCGGAATGCCCTTGAGCTCGCTGGCGTCGTAGCATGAAAGGGGAATGACACAGAGGTTGGCTTTAATCTCCTTGGCCACATCCTCCACCAAAGCCGTCTTGCCCACGCCGGGCGGCCCGATGAAGCAGGTGGGCATGTCCGTTTCCGCCATCATGTTCTTCATCAGGATTTCGCGCGCCACGGAATAAGTGACGGCTCGATTTCCGAACCTGGCTTCTGCTAAGTTTTTGCTTGCCATAAATCAGTTTCTGCTTGCCAGCGGCATGTTGAGGTAAAGGTAGTTTCTGCCGTTGATGGCCAGGGTTTGTTTTCCCCTTCCAGGCCGAAGGTAAGGTTCTCCTCCATCATTTCTTCCAGCGCTTGCGCCAGCAGCTTTGGAGTGAACGAGGCGGAAATAGGCCGGCCGCTATATTCGATGGGGAGCTTCTCCACCAACTGGCTGGCGCTGGCGTCCGCGGAGCTGTTGGAGTCGCTGGCTTCGATTTCCAAGGCGCTGCCTTTAAAGGTCAGCTTGACCTTGCCTTCGGCGTTGACGATGGAAATGGCCCGCTGCAGGGCCAGCAATAGATTGACCCAATTGACGGAATCGATGAGCGCCCTGTTCGGAATCACCTTGCTGCAATCCGGGAAATTGCCGGCGATCTGCTGGAAGGAGTAGAAGTAGTGGTCCTGAGCCGGCGTATCAAACTCGATGCTGACGCGCTTTTCCCCAACGGTGATGGTGACATCGGCATCGTGGGTCAAATGATCCACAAGCACCTCGGCGGCCTGCACGGGGATGACGCAGCGCGTCTTATCCAAATCCGAAGGAACTTGGGCCGGTTCGCAGGAATACTTGGCCAGGCGTTTGACGTCCGTGGCGATGATGTGGCAGCGCGATTCAGGAGTGAAGTAGAGGAAGCAGCCTTGGAGGATGTAGCGGTCGGTGTCCCGTTCCGCGGCAAATGCAGTCAGGCGAAGGGCCTCCTTCAGTTCTGCCTGCTTGAGTTGGAAGGTCAGCCCGCTCTCTTTGGAGGCTTCTGGAAACTCCTGGTCATCCAAAATGGGCAACTTAAGGAAGATGCTGCCTGTTTTGATGTTCACCTGCTTGGCCGCCGGGATCAGTTCAACCGCAATCTCATCGGTGCTGAGAGTTTTGACGAAATCCAGGAACTTCTTGGCAGGTACTACGGCCACCCCTTCCGAAATCATCTCGACCGCAAAGGTGTATTGGATCAGGCTGTGAATGTTGGTCGTGGTCAGCGTCAGGCGCCCGTCTTTGGTGGAGAGCTTGACATACGATGCCGCCGGCAGCGGTGTCCGGGCGGGCAGCACTGCTTCCACAAGCTGGAGAGCCTGCTTCAACCTCTTTGCTGTAACCTTGAACTGCATTCAATCTTTGTTTGACTGCGTTACGTTTAGAAAAGGGTCAGGTTTTCGGCGTGAAGAGCCTGGACAGCCCTCTTCAAGGCGTTGAAGCGACTCCTTACTTTGGGAGGCTGGATGACTTGGGTCTGTTGGACATCGAGAGGCAGCAGGAGGTTGTCGCCGTCGATGAGGAACTGGGCTTTCGATGAAGCGGCGGCCGCAATCTGCTCAACCTCTGCCTTGGTCGGTTCGGCCCGGGTTTCGGCCGCGGCGTCGGCCGAAGCTGCCACGGGCGCCGGCTCTTGCTTTTCGATGTGCTCGCGCAGCTTGTCGTTGACGACAATGATGGCTTTCTTCCGCTCGGCTTTTTCGATCTCGGTTTCGCGGGCGATGAACTCCGCGTTGTAATCCATGACGACGGGCTTGGCCTTGGCCAGCAGAGTCTGCATCAACTCCATTTCTCGCATCTTCTGGCTCTCAGCCATTTCAACCAGCTGCTCGTTGGTTCTTTGCGTGACGTTCCCCGAAACCAGCTCCACGTTGGCGTTGTTGCGGCGCAGGGCCATTTGCAGCATGGCTTCATCCACGCTGGTCTTTTCCGGGTGGTGGGTGACCATGTAGATGATGTCCACGCTTTCCCTCTTCTGCTTGGGCCGCGCAATGCGCCCCTCCAGCTGCTGCAGGGGGTAGAAGACGTATTCCGACTCGACCACCACCACCACGGAGGCTTTAACCAGATTGTTCAGTGACTCGTTGATCAGCGGGGTTCGCGTCAGCAAAATGCGCTTGGGTGATTTGACGAAGTACTCATCGAGCCACTCGCGGCGCTTGTGAGGCTGGGCGGGCCGTTTTGCGTCCAGCTTGACAAAGTCCAGCCCTTCCTGATTGAAAATTTCGATGAGCCGTTCGAAGGCTCTTTGCTGCTTGCATGTGACAATGATGCTGCGCCCTTGGGAGGTATACTCCTGGATGATGGGCAGCAGGCGGACCAGCTTGGCGCTCAAGGCCACGGTTTGCAGTTCGTTGATGCGCGTGAACCAATCCGCGCGCTGCTGGATGCTGAAAATGGCGGGCCGGTTGACGTAAGAGGTCTTGAGCTCTTCCAGCTTGTCGTCGTATTCCTCAAGGTACTGGCCTTCCAGCGGTATCTCCAGGAAATGGCGTTTCACTTCGGGAATACTGAGTCCCATGCTCTTGTTGGTGGCATGAAGCTGAGCCTGGTGCAAAAAGCGCCACAGTTTGGGAGCGTTGGCGGGCTCCGGCATTTCCTGCTTCTGGTTCTTGCTGGACTTCCTGGCTCCGGAAGCGTCGTGAACCGTTTCGCGGCTGATGCGGTAAGTCACGTGTTGGTCGACGAAATCTCCCTGGTGCTCGTGGGCATACGGAAATTCCGGCGACCGATAGCCCCAAAGGAGCGTGAACACTTGCCACATCTCCGCCGGAGTCCTGCGCAGCAGCGTTCCCGACAAGAGATAGGTCCGCTTGGTCTGAATCGAGCTGACTGCTCGGTAAACCATGGACTCCCCGGTCAAGGTGTGCGCCTCATCGCAAATCTTGGTGTCGAAAAGATGCTTTAAGAGCCGGTAAGCGGGAAACTGCAGCGCGCTGCTGAATTGCCGGTCAATCTTTTTGCCGGCGTCATGCGACTTCTCTTCCTCACCCAGGGCGTCGAGCAGCTCCTTGACGTCATCTGTAACCTCCTCTTCAATTTCTTGGAAACGATGGTAGCTGCGGGCCAGGTAGCCGCACACGCGGCAGTGGCCATGCATGGAAAAGGTCCCGAATTCGCGGAGTCCGACTTCGGCCTTGCCGCGCTTGACATATTCGACGACCTGCTCGCGCATGGCCTTGCGGCTGCTGGGTGTCAGTTCGATCCAGGTTTTCCTTTTGGAGATGTTGAAAAGCCGCTGCACCGTTGCCGTCATGCACTTGGGGCATTCCTGGACGTGCTGATGGAAGTGGAATGGGATGCGCTTGACGTTTCCTGTAATGATGCCGTCTTTCCGGAGCTTGATGATCTGCTCTTTGATTTGCTTTTCGGCGTTCTCCCTGGTGCAAATGAGCGCGTGCGCCCGCTCGCCCGGGGCGCCGCTGCTGCTAGGCGTCGTTAGCGTTTCGAGAATGTCCACCACGTAAGGGTCAAAGGTCTGGTTGGCCAGTCCGCCAATGGTCAGGAACTCCTGGGAGATCACGTAGAACTTCGGTGGCGGATTGAATTTGGGAGCGGGCTTTCCGGCAGCCTTGGCTTCGCGGACAGCTTTCTCTCGTTCAGCGCGCTCCATGCGGATTTCTTCCATGAGATTCCGAATGCAGTTGGCGCTGTGGATGTGAACAACGTTAAGGCCCAGTTCATCCTGCATCTCCTTCATCAGTTCCCCGAGGATCTTGGACTTGGCGATGAATGCGATGCGCTTGGCTCCCGCCGCGATGGCGGCATAAGCCGCGATGCGCGTTTTGCCGGAGCCAACGTTGTGGGTAAAGACGACGCCCCGCTTGAGGCTGGCCAGGCCAGCATGGAGCATCTGAACGTTGGTGAGTTTCGCCTGCATGCCCCGCAAGAGTGAAATCCGGTCCTTGAGCTTATCAGGGTAGGCCTCGGATAGCGTTTTGACTTCCGGCGGCGGAAAGACCTCCAGCACTCCGGCCAAATTCGGGTCCTTGCTCGTAATGTGCAGGCGTTTTCCGCCCTGAGACTTGAGCCGGTCGCGCAACTCCTGGGCTTGGGTTGTGTTGTTCAGGGCGTTGGCTTGATTCAGCTTGCGGGCCAGCTCGTATTGCTCTGCCGTAACCACATTGAAATTTTCTCCGTTTTGGGAGTTGTAATCCTGGATGTCCTTGGCCTTGAGTTCCGAGGTCAGCGACAGTGCCGTGTAGGTGCAATGGAGCGTCATCGAGCGTGATGTCTCCTCATTGTTGGAGGCATCAAGAAGCTTGGTTTCGGGCATCTGGATGACTTCGCTGTGCTGGACGGGGTAGACGTAGTATTCCTTGCCGGCGATGAACACCGGGACGGTGCGCTTGCCCAGGACCACGGACAAATTCTTGGCGGCGCGGTAATAGCCTGGCTTGTAATAGGCCAGCAATTGGTCTCCCGTTGGCTTGATCATCGGAACGGTCTGGCGGCGGTAATTTTCCGCGTGGGCGACGAGGCGGCGGTGGCTCTCGTCATTGTCCGGGAAAACAAGGCCCAAGCTCTCGTAGAACTTCACGGTTTCCTTATAGCCAATGGAAGCCGGGAAAAGCGGGTTGGTGGCGGCGTCATAAAACGAGGTATCCTTCATCTCAACCGGGTTGTAGATCATCATTTCCGGTGTGAGCTTGAGGGAGAACTTCACGAGGTCTGATATCTGCGGCACGCCGTTCGTCGGGACTTCCACTTTTCGGTGGTCTTCGATGTTGAAGTTGGCGTCCAGATACTGGACGGGGATGAATTCGCAGCGCTGGCCGCATTGCAGGATCTCTTTAATGCCTTTCGCCAGGGAGCTTTGCTCGAAATTCACCTTGATCTTCTGGATGTGGTCCGGGCTGCTGAAAACGAGGTGCGGGCTGGACAAGTCATTGGACTGATACTCCGTGATGAACTGACCGTCGCAGTTGAAGAAGTACTGGTATTCCTTGTTGGTAAAACGCAAGGTCATGGTGCCCTTGTGACCTGGCACGGGAACCGTGCTGATGATGAGCGGATAGTAGGGCTGCTCAAATAACCTGACAGCCTCGCGCGGGTTGTCGGTGATGGCGACGATGGCGTGAGGCCCGTAGGCTTTTTGGCAAGCCATGCAATTATCGAGCAAGGCGCGCAAATTTTTGACGTCGTCGCCGATGGCCTGGATGTTTGATATCCAAAGGCGGCTTTCCTTGTCACAGGCTTGCGCGGCTTTTTTCGAGCAAAAGAGAGGGTTCAAGGCCACGGGCGACGTGTAGGCCTTGTGCATGGTCTTGGGGTCCGTGAACTTTCCGAGGCAGGCGATGTTTGTGATCGTCACCATCGGACTCGTCTCGGGTTGGTTGTTGTCCGGTTCAGCAAATTTACGCAGAAGATTGACAATGAGGGCCACCCATTCCTGGTCGTTGACCATGTAAATCTTCTGGGGCGCCTTGTTCTCCTTTTTCGCGGCGTCTGTTTTGGCCTCCTGAATTTCTAACTTTAGCTTTTCCATTCGCTTTATGTGCGGCGCCGTTTTTTCAGGCGGTGCAAGTTGGGTGATCTGGCGATTTACGGAACCTCGACTTCTTCCTCCTGCGGAAACACTTCTTCGGGCATGCGGATGCCCCGTCCCTGCCTCAAAATAAGATTCAGTTCCTTGGTTTCCGGTTTGGAGAAGACTTCGTAAGCATGCACGTGCGGGCGAAACAGGTCGGACAGGATGTTGTACCACCCCCCGTAACAGCGCGATGCGCGCTGGCCGTAGGTGCGCTGGATGTATTGGGCAATCCTGACAATCCCCTCGTTTGAAACCATGTCGCCGCTTCCCCGCACAAGCCATCGGGCCAGCGCTGCCTCCGCTCCCAATGGATACACGCTCCAAAACAAAAGCCGGTTGCCAGCTTCGAGCTCATCGATTTCATGGCGCTGGAGCTTCTTGTCTCCGTAGGCTACGAGGAGGCCCTCCGTGGCGATCAGGTCGTAGCCTTGGATGTTAATAGGCTTATCGCCAGGCTGCCATTTCAGTATTGTCAGTTTGGGAGAGTCGTTTTCGCCAAACCAGAGCCGTCCTTGAAAGTTCTGAGAGTGGGCTTCGTTGTGGACGACGACAAGGTTCTTCATTTGTGGGTAGGCGCGTATCATGACTCTGGCCCTTACAGGTAAATGACGGTTCCGGGGATGGGGACCGAGGCGACAGCTCCCAGGTTGCAGTCCTTGGTGGTGGTGACCCAGACGAAGTCGCAGGGCACAGCATCCGGGAAACAGCCCGCCAGGTCCGTGAAGACGAGTGCCAAGTCGCACTTGTAGGGGCGTCCGTTGGGACCGGAAGCGCCCGCCGAGGTGAGTTCGCTGATCTTGGCCGCGATGCCGCGGAAGTCGGTTCCGCCGCCGCCCAGGATGGCCAGATCCTTGATCTTATTAGTGGGATCCTCGTCCTCTCCCACCTCGATGCGGGTCAGGATGCTTGTGTCGAACGTGCTGATGCCATAGGTCATCTTCTTCTTTTTCTTCCTGAAGAAGTCCAGGAAGACTTTCATGCAATCGCCGATGTCCCCGGCGGAAATGGAGCCGGAACAGTCGATAAAGAGTTCGATGTGCCCGGTCTTTTCCTTGACGGGTTCGGCCTGGCGCGGGGCGTAATAATCGTTGGCCAGCTTCTTGTTGTTATAAAGGGCCAGATCGTCCGAAACCGGGTATTTGGACTGCAGGCAATCCATGATGGCGTCGGAGGCATCGCGCGGCGGGTTGCTCTTGAAATACATCAACCGGATACCGTTCAAGCTTCCTTCACCAAAAGTGTTGCATTTGGTGAACTCGGCCATCCACTCGTTGAGCATCTCCTGGGCAAAAGACTCGTGGCTCTCCGGTGTGAAGCCTTGCATGTTTCCCTGGACGCCCTCCAGTTCGCTGAACGCAAGGGCCGGCACGTTGGTCAGGTTTGACACGACAAGCGCGCCGGCCTTGATCTGGTCGCGGATGTCGTCTTCCAAGGTGGCGCTGGGCTGGATCTGGCAAAGCGGCTGGAATTCATAGCCGTTTTCCGCCCAATAGGCCGCCGCGGCGGGCTGCTGCACCTGCAACGCGGCCATCTGCTGCAGGACGGCCTGAGTAAAGGCAGCGTGGGCAACGGGTTTTTCCTCCTCTGGGGTGCTGGCAAGCTTGTTCTGGTAACCCAGGATGAAGTAAGTGGCATGGAATAAAATCGCCCAGAAGGCGTCGTCGTTTTTCGCCTCCTCGCTGATGGGCGCGGCTTCAATGGCCTGCAACAGCGAGACGTTCATGCGCATGCGGTCGCCCCAGACGTAGGACTGGCTGTCCAGGTCGAAAGAGAGGTTCCGCTCAAAAGTGTTGCAGAAGCCCTGCAGCATCGGGTGTTTGCGGTTGGCCATGAAGGACTTCTCCATTCTGGCTTCAAAGGGGCTTAGCACCTTCTGCAGAAGGTTGCTCGCGGCGCGCTGCTTTTGGGCAATCCCCGTGTCGTTGCTAGGGCGGGTTGGTGACGTTACGTTGTTGTTCATGCTATTTCCTGTTCAATTCTTGTTAGCCGATATTCTTCTTATTTTTACTCAACGCTATTTGAGTATAGCCTGCTGTCTGTGTCATCGTACGCGCTTTTAGTATGGTATGGAATTATGTTAGGTGGGTGTGTTGAAATCAAACTTTCGAGACATAGAATGATTCGTAAGTTGATTCTAGCCAAAAGCCTAGAATAAGCTCCCTCGTAGGGAGGAGATGCGCTGGTGTACTGTGCCCGGTGCGGATTCAAGGTGGAAGCTTGAGTTAACCGATTCTAGCATATGAAAAACAAAGGTTTCACCTTGATTGAACTCATCGCCGTGATCGTCGTCATCGTCATTCTGGCCGCTGTCGCGCTGCCTCGCATTGGCAACATGCAACAGGCCGCCGGTCAAGCCGGTGCCTCCGCTACGGCTCAGACCCTGCAGACTGCCGTGCAACGCGCCGTCACTGAAGGCGTCATTACCTCGGCAACTCCGGTTAGCTCCTACTCCTCGGTGTTGACGTCGTCCAACAGCCCGATGACGGGCATTCCGTACTGCACTCCGAGCGACGTTGCTAACGCCTCGTTTGCGACTGGCCAAGCCGGGTTCCCTGACATCGCCATCACGGTCAATGCGGTGAACTTCCAGCAAGCCGGCGGCGGTGGAACGGCCACCTCTGTCACGACTCCCTAACGCGAACTACGCGAATTGACCTCACGGCCCCGGCGCTTGTCGGGGCCTTTTTTTGCCCTTTTTAGAGTCCGCAGGTTGAATTTTGGGTGCTGCCGCTTAGAATGAAAACGTTATGAATACGTGTGGTCCTCCTAAGAAGAGCTTCAAAAAGGGTGGTTTTACCATCATCGAGCTGGTTGCCATAATGGTTGTAATACTGATTCTGTCGGCTTTGGCCGTGCATGAGTACTACTACTTTCGGACGGCGGCCATTATCAGCCGCAATACCCAAAATGTGGTCCAGTTGGTGGCGTCGACCGAGCAATTCAACCTGTCAGGCTACACGTTTACCAACCTGAACCCGGACTCCCTGGGTGATGTTCCTGTTGAATCTGTGGTGAACCAGCTGATTGCGGCGGGTTTCTTCTTCCCAAATCCGAAGGTGACCAGTACCGAGATTGTATGCCGTTATTACAGCAACCCCGATACAGACTCTATTGGTTCTGCGGCGGATGCATCGCCAGGCGTGCTCTATTTCCTCCCGACCAAGGATGATTAAGGGATGGGAGGCCAGCCCTTGGCGCAGGGAACGCCGTTGATGCGGCACTGGATCTGATCGGATATTTTGTGCCGCTCAATAATGCTTTTGCCCTCTTCCGTAATTGCCCATTGCTTCTCTTTTTCCTTGAAGACGTAGCCTTTGTGGTAAAGCCGCGCAAATAACTCACTGGGAACCCGTTCTCCTTGGAGAATCCGTTCAAGAGCGCCGGCCAGCGCGCTTTCTTCGATGGGCGCGTAGGCAGGGCATGAAAATGATTGATCGGGAGCCGCAATATCGGGTTTCGCCTCCATTGGCGGTACTTCCATCGGTTCAACAAATTCCCCTTTCGGCTGGGGCGCCTTGGCCAGTTGGAGCTTGGCCAGCTGCAGTCTCTTCTGGAAGTCCGCCGCGGCCGCCTGGGGCGATCGCGTCGGCTCCTTCTGAAACAGTGCTTTGAGTTTGTTGATCACTTATACACAGCGTCATAAGTCTTTGCGCATGTAAATGCGCAAATCTGGCGCTATTCGGGCGGGTTCCAGGCGTGACACAAGCGACTGTGGCGCCTTGAACGGGCTCGAACTTGGACACGCTGCCGGGAACTTCTGCCTCAAGGCAAGCAGCGTGCATCTGGGTGCATCACCAGATTTGGGGTGAAGTTGATTCCAGACCTGTTTCCACTCCGCGCGAGCCTCGGCATCTTGCAATGCCTGCGCTTGGCGTTCTTCCTTCCGTCGGTTTCCGCCATTTGTGCGC